>Ga0316209_1002863_pt1 | contig 12785 bp, 12 predicted proteins | sample 6monopyrite_MG_FD_204945 | JGI IMG/M metagenome (GOLD analysis project Ga0316209, IMG submission 204945) | Microbial mat bacterial communities from mineral coupon in-situ incubated in ocean water Damariscotta River, Maine, United States -... | ecosystem: Environmental > Aquatic > Marine >...
TACTCTACCATTGGTCAGCTGATGGAAGCTGTTCACCAGTTTATGGAGAAGGCATCTGTATTATTTGGAACAGAGCTGGCATTGAGTAAATATTAGGTGGATAGGAATTGGGATCAGTTATTTAGTGTTAGCTCATCAGCTGGTATGATGGAGTGATTGGGCTTCTCTGGAGACATCTTTATTTTGAGAGAAAACATGAAAACAATCGGACTGCTTGGCGGAATGAGCTGGGAAAGCACGCTCGGATATTACCGGTTGCTCAACGAAGGTATCAAAGCTGCTTTGGGCGGACATCATTCGGCGAAAATCCTGTTGAATAGCGTCGATTTTGCGCCGCTGGAAAAATTGCAGCATCAGGCTGACTGGGATGCGATAGCGACGCACTTGACCGAGGAAAGCTTGAAGATTCAGCGCGCCGGTGCCGATTTTCTTCTGATTGGAACCAATACCATGCACAAGGTCGCGCCACAGATTGCTCGCAGTGTTGATATTCCCTTATTGCACGTTGCCGATGCAACCGCTGAAGTTTTAATTCGAGACGGTATAAAATCCGTCGGACTTCTTGGAACTGCATTTACCATGGAGCAGGATTTCTACAAAGGCCGGTTACAGTCTGATTTTAATTTAGAGGTTGTTATTCCGAACAAAAATGACCGGGAGATAGTACACCGAGTGATCTACAACGAGCTTTGTCTGGGAGAAGTTTCGAGCGGGTCGAGAGACGAATATTTGCGAATTATCGAGACCTTATCGGATCAAGGCGCCGAGGCGGTGATATTGGGTTGCACCGAAATTGGACTACTGGTTAAACCGCAGGACACCAAGGTGAAATTATTTGATACGACGAAAATACACACTGCTAAAGCTGTTGATTACGCGCTATCTCATTCTTAACGCGGAGCAGACTTACGCGCCATTAGAATGAAGCGGAGTCTGCGCGAGATTATTCGGATTTTAATTTCCAGTCCAGCGTTTCGCCACCTAAAAAGGGTACGATTGGACTGCCGTCGGGTAAAATGATTTCTTCGGGAATGGTCCAACGCTCTTTTACCAAAGTGACTCGCGTTTTATTGCGCGGTAACTGGTAAAAATCCGGGCCGTTTTTACTGGCGAAATTTTCCAGTTTATCCAGAACGCCTAACTCTTCAAATACGTGTGCGTACAACTCCAGTGCGCTCCAGGCGCTATAACACCCTGCGCAACCGCAAGCGGATTCTTTTTGGCTTTTCTGGTGGGGGGCGGAGTCGGTTCCCAGAAAGAATTTCTTGGAACCGGATGCTACGGCTTCGCGAAGGGCTTGTTGATGGGTGTTTCGTTTTAGTACCGGCAGGCAATAATTGTGAGGTCGAATTCCGCCGACTAATAAGTCGTTCCTGTTGAGCAACAGGTGTTGCGGCGTGATAGTCGCGGCAATTTTATCGGACGAATCAGTGACAAATTCAGCGGCTTCTTTGGTTGTAATGTGCTCGAACACAATTCTTAAAGAAGGAAATTGCTTAACCAGCGGAATCATTTTCTTATTTATAAAAACTTGCTCGCGGTCAAAAATATCAACGAAGTGATCGGTCACTTCGCCGTGAACCAGTAGTGGCATGTCCTGCTCGCTCATCGCTTCAAATACCGGATTAAGCGCATCCAGTTGGCTTACCGCGGCTTCCGAGTTGGTGGTTGCGCCGGCAGGGTATAGTTTAGCGGCGATAACACCGGCTTTTTTGGCCTGTATAATATCTTCTTTAGTCGTGCTGTTGGTCAGATAGATAGTCATCAACGGCGTGAATTCTTTGCCTGATGGAATGGCCTCAAGGATCCTTTCGCGATATTGCATAGCTAAATTGCCATTGGTGACGGGCGGTACCAGGTTTGGCATGACTATCGCGCGTTTGAAGGTACGCGCGGTGGCGGCGACGGTTTCCGTGAGGATGCTGCCATCGCGGAAGTGTAAGTGCCAGTCGTCTGGGGCGAGAATGCTTAGTTCGTTCATGTGGGGGCTCGTGCTTTGATATACGGGTATTTTAGCAGAATATTTTGGGGTTTGATGGACAGATTTGAGTTGTTTTAGTGATTGTTCAAGAGTAGTTATTTGTCCAAGAGTGTTTAGCACTGCTTCGTTAGCGGATTGAAGGGCGTTTCGCACCGCTTTGCTAACGAGTTTTAAGGCGTTTCGCACCGCTTCGCTTGCGTGCGAGTTACTTTTTCCAAGAGCTGAAAAAGTAACCAAAAAAGCCCTGACGCTGGGCCGCTAGGCACAAGGTAGTCTTGTAACTCTGCAATTTACCGAATACCTGCCACTGATTTGTCTTTGTGTTTTTCGTACGGTACCCAACAATCTTAGATTTTCTTAGTCGTTAGCTTAAGTCTACATGAAAAGGTTCAGCGATTTGTTTTGTTCGGGTTTTTTTGCCGAGTGCCTGTGAACGGGTTTGCGGAGCGAATGAAGCAATGGAAAAGAAGGGGAATGTTTGAGCGAAGAGAGTTTTTCCCTTCCCATTGTTTCGGCTAAGAACTTTGCAATTTTTCAAGTCCTATGAATTTAAAACTCAAGAAAATTCAGTTCACTGAAACGGGACAGACCTTTTGGTTACTTTCGCTTCAAAGTGCCTACTGTTGGTGGGGCTTTGGCCAAAAGTAACTTATGTCCAAGGATGGACGGTATGCCGTTTTAGCAGGAGCAAAAAATGGTCGCACGCAAGCGAAGCGGTGCGAAACTTACCCAGGGCACTACAAATCCAAGCAAAAACTTACCGCTTTTTCTTGCCGGAATAAACACGTTTGTTTTTGCTCGTTTCGGCCCGTCCACCTTTCGTTCGAACTTTAGCGTTGTAATTCTTTCGAGAGCCAAATTCTTTGCTCGAATCTTTCGCCGGAATCAACTGATTCGGCCCATCACCTATCAACTCGGCGCGATTCATTTCAACCAACAGCTCACGTATGGTTGGCCAGTTTTTCTCATCATGATACCGCAGCAGCGCTTTGTGACGCCGTCGTCGCTCTAGGTCTTTTTCCGTATAAACTTTTTCACTTTTGTAAGTGACTTTATTTAGTGGGTTTTTCTCCGAATGATACATAGCCGTCGCCAGCGACATGGGCGAGGGATAAAAGTTTTGTACCTGGTCCAGACGAAATTTATTTTTCTTGAGCCATAGCGCAAGATTTAACATATCGTTATCGTCACAACCTGGATGCGCAGCGATAAAATAAGGGATCAGGTATTGTTCTTTACCGGCTTCTTTTGAAAACTTTTCGAACATTCTTTTAAATTCAAAATAGCTTCCCATGCCGGGTTTCATCATTTTCTCGAGGGTTTTTTGCTCACTGTGCTCTGGCGCAATTTTTAGATAACCACCAACATGATGGGTAACCAACTCCTTCACGTATTCCGGATCTTCCACTGCCAGGTCGTAGCGTAAACCGGATGCTATCGCGACTCGTTTAACGCCGGGCAGCGCTCTGGCCTGACGATAGAGTTGTGTGGTCTGACTGTGATCGGTTATCAGGTTTTTACAAATAGTCGGATAGACGCAGGAAAGTTTACGACAATTTTTTTGAATATCATCGTCTTTACAATTGAGATGATACATATTGGAAGTCGGCCCACCCAGATCGGATACGGTTCCGGTAAAGCCGGGAACTTTGTCGCGCATCTGTTCGATCTCTTTGAGTACTGAATCCTGCGAGCGACTCTGGATCACGCGGCCTTCGTGCTCGGTAATGGAGCAAAAAGTACAACCGCCAAAACAGCCGCGCATAATGTTCACCGAAAAACGAATCATCTCGTAAGCGGGAATATTGGCGTCACCGTAAGACGGGTGTGGGACTCGCTCGTACTCCAGGTCAAAAACACCATCAATTTCTTCTGTTTCCAGCGGGATCGGCGGCGTATTAATCCAGACTTCTTTGTTGCCATGTTTTTGAATCAGGGCGCGCGCGTTGTGCGGATTAGATTCTAAATGCAGAATGCGCGAAGCATGTGCGTATAGCGCCGGGTCGTTTTTAATTTTTTCAAATGAAGGTAGCCTTATTACCGTGCGCTTGTTATCCAGTCCGGCTTTGCCCATTAACGGCATGGGGACGATTCTGATCGGTACTTTTGTCGGATCGGCGGATAGTTTGGCCTGAGTCTGGCAGCCGGAATTCTGGCTAGCATTGTTACTATTCAGATTGATTTGAGAATCTGATTGCGACGAAGTGGAAGCGTCTTTGTACTCGTAGGGATTTTGCTGAAAAGGGTCGGGCATATTGGCAATGTTGCCGGGCCAATCTATGCGGGTGGAATCGACCTCGGTCCAGCCAGCCGGAATGTCGTCTCTAATCACTGCCGTTCCCGGAATATCCGTTAACTCGTTGATTTTTCTGCCGAGGGAAACCTGATGGGCAATTTCCGCCATGGCGCGCTCTGCGTTTCCGAAGAGCAGAATATCCGCCGCTGAGTCGACCAGTACCGAGCGTCGCAACTCGTCGCTCCAGTAGTCATATTGTGCAATTCTGCGCAGACTGGCCTCGATGCCGCCGATAACAGTCGGCGTTTCCGGGTAAGCCTGACGGCATTTTTGAGTATAAACTATGACCGCGCGATCCGGACGTTTTCCTGCTGCACCGCCCGGCGTGTAGGCGTCGTCGCTACGGATACGTTTATCGGCGGTGTAACGATTGATCATGGAATCCATATTGCCCGCGGTGATCCCAAAAAACAGGTTGGGCTCGCCCAGCACTTTAAAAGCCTCGGTATCGTTCCAGTCGGGCTGTGAAATAATGCCGACTCTGAAACCCTGCGCTTCCAAAAAACGGCCAATAACCGCCATACCGAAACTCGGGTGGTCGATATAGGCGTCACCGGTGACTATGATAATATCGCAACTGTCCCAGCCTAATTGTTCCATTTCTGCGCGTGACATCGGCAAAAAGGGCGCCCGGCCATAGCATTCGGCCCAGTACTTAGGGTAAGAAAACAGGTGTTTTTCGGCTTTTATCATTGGTTAAACAGGTGATCTTTGAAGAGGGCGCGTATTCTCTCAGATATGGGGCCAACTTTCATCATTTGTTTAAAAAACACACAATAGTTAGCGACTATCATTTGTTAGTTAAATTATTTTACAGGTAGCAGCATGAGCAATAATCAATCAGAACTACAGACCTTGCACGGTAGCTGTCACTGCGGCGCGCTACAATTTAGCTTTAGATCGGAGCCGATAGTCACCGCATTTCGCTGCAATTGTTCTATTTGTCGGCGGAAGGGCGCTACCATGTCGCCAGACTATATCGCGCCCGAGCAGTTTGTTGAGTTGCAGGGGTTGGATAATTTACAAGGCTACCAATTTGGTGACCATCTGGTGTTTCACTATTTTTGTAAGACCTGCGGAATTTCACCTTTTCACGACGGCACTGAAAATCCGGGGCACTACCGGATCAATCTTGGCTGCGTTGACGGGCTCGATCTGGAATCTCTTACCATCACAAAAATTGATGGGGCCAGCTTTTAGAGGCAACGAAATTCCAAAAAGTTCCGGACATGCAACAAGGAAACTCGCGTAATTGATGGTAAAAGCTATGTAACCCAATATCAATTTGACGCCAATGGCCAGATGACCGGCATCACTTACCCGTCAGGCCGAAAACTTAGCTATAGCTTTGACGCTTTGGGGCGAGTAACCGGGGTAACCTCTGTGCATCAATTACAAACTAAAACGCTGGCCAGTAACATCACCTACCTGCCCTTTGGCCCCATGACCAGCCTGAACTATGGTAGCGGAAAAACACTGACTCAAACCTATGATCTGGATTATCGTCTGATCAACAAAACCACCAGCGGCCTAAAGGAATACGGGTATAACTACGACCTGATCAATAATATTACCCGCATTACCGATGGTCAAAATAGCGCCGACAACCAAACCTTTACCTACGACAAACTCTCGCGCTTGTTAACGGCAAAGGGCGGTTATGGAGATATGGGTTATGACTACGATAAAATCGGCAATCGAAGCTCAAAAACAGACAACGCTAACACCAGCACATACAAATACGCCAGCGACTCCCACCGCCTGCTGGAAGTTGTTGGTTGGAATAGCCAAAAATTCACTCACGATGCAGCGGGTAATACCCTAACCCGGGGCGAGTTAAGCTTTAGCTACAACCAGCAAGGGCGAATGAAAACCGCCAGCAAGACCGGTATGAATGCCAATTATCTTTACAACTTTAAAGGAGAGCGTAGCGCAAAATTGGTCAATGGTGTTCAAACGCATTTTATATTTGATTTAAACGGGCAACTGATTGCTGAAGCGGACAGCAATGGAGTTGTTCAACGCGAATATGTTTACTTGAATGGACAGCGCCTGGCCTCTTTGGTCAACGACACGCTTTACTACGTTCACACTGATCATTTAGGCACCCCAATTGCGCTGACCGATGAAGCCGGTTTGGTGCAATGGCAAGCCAGCTATACGCCATTTGGAAAAACTGTGGTTGAAGTGAATAATATCGACAATAACAGTCGATTTCCTGGACAATACTTTGATAGCGAAACGGGATTGCATTACAACTACTTCCGGGATTACGATCCAGAAATAGGGCGGTACATTCAGAGTGATCCGATTGGGTTGAATGGAGGGATCAATACTTATGGGTATGTTGCTCAAAACCCAATTAATTTGGTAGATCCTGATGGATTACGTTATAGAACTGTCAGACCAAAAAATAGAAAGCCTAATGGTTATCAGCCCGGTCAAAATTCTCGAGCAAATCTAAGAATGAAACAACTACAGAGTCAAATTCAAAGCTTTAACGCAAGGATGAGAAATCTAAGAGAACAGGCCGCCGCTAATGATGCTATTCTAGATTTCTTAAGTGATTCGCTAGCTAGATTCATGGAGGAGCTTGAAATGCTGAGGCAAGGGTATACATGTGCAATTCCGGGAGATTGCCCAATTGATCCTATGGGCGAATGTACTGAGGAGCCTCAAGCCAAAATATCACCTCTCAAACCGCCGGTTAACGGTTGTGGATGCAAATTATGGATTCACAACTCATTGTTAAATTGAGAAATAAAATGAGCTTTAATTTACTTAGAGTTAAGTTAGTGGTTTTGTCCGCGTTTATACTACTTTCTTGTGGACAAAGCGCTCAACAGTCAACTCAAGATGATACGTCACTAGATTTGAACAGTGATGGAAAAGTGGACGTTCATTATGAGTATGGGAACTCTTCTTATATTGAGCTTGTTGATCGAAATTTTGACACTGTTGCAGATGAAAGCCATAAATTTGGTTTAGATAATAAAATAATAAAGAGCAAGTTTGATGATGATTTCGATGGTAAAGCAGAAACTACTTCGTTCTACAAGGATGGCACCAACTACTTGTCTTTAGTGGACGAGGATGTAGATGGTGAGCCCGACCTCTTTTTTGTTTATAAAAGTGGAGTTTTGAAGTATGCAGAAAAGTATTATGAAAGAACTGATACTGGTAGCCAGTCAAAAGTAGGGAGAGTTGAATTTAAATTTGGGTATCCTATATCTGAAGAAAAATTCAAGAAAACAAGTTTAACGAAAGAAGAATTTGTTGAATCGTATATGAGTAAGGTAAGTAAGCTCTGAGGCTGTAGATGACAGCTATAGCAGTTATGGCAGTAAATTAAAATGAAGTTGTTGAAAGAGTATGATTCTGTTACTGATGCCGAGATGGTAGCAAGTAACTTGGAAAAAAAAGGAATAGCCGTATTTGTTTCTTCCAAATACTCTCAATCGCTTTCAAAATATAGAACCGGAGCATTAAAATCTGGGTTGTGGATTGTAATAGATTCGCAATATATAGATGCAAAGGAAGTCTTATTGAATAAAAGGCATGAGGTTTTCTCAGCTCTATCACCGGAAGAAATTAGAATAATAAAAAATGAAATGGCTAATAGTTCGAACGGACTAATTTTAAAAACGCTGGTGTATACACTATGTTTTTTGTTGGTGTTAGTAGTGTTTATTGTATATATAGGGCCGTAGGCTGGGCTGAAGAATGAAGCCCAGCAACCAAGGTGAATGATAAAACCGCTTATTATTAATCACTGAGAAAACCCTACCCAAAGCCTGTTCAGATGTAGCCGTCCAAATTACCATCATAAAATTTTCCAAATTAGCGGTCATAAGATTTCACAATTTCATGACCGTTTTACCAATTTGGCGTCATAAGATTTATTCACTTTCCCAAATTAAAATCTGACGCTGTGCCAAATGGCGTCATAAATAGGTTTGGTGGGGTCAAGTCTTTAATTGCCGGTTTATTCTTTCTCTGCTAGTATCATCTAATGGCTAGACAGATCAGAATAGAATACCCTGGCGCGGTTTATCACATCACCTCTCGAGAGATTTGGTGGGGTCAAGTCTTTAATTGCCGGTTTATTCTTTCTCTGCTAGTATCATCTAATGGCTAGACAGATCAGAATAGAATACCCCGGCGCGGTTTATCACATCACCTCTCGAGGGAATGACCGCCAAGCGGTGTATGAAACTCAAGCAGATCGCTATAAGTTCCTTGGTTTGTTGGAGCAGGCTTGTAGACGATATCAATGGGGCGTTTTTGCCTATTGCCTGATGGATAACCACTATCACTTGCTCGTTGAAACAAGAGAAGCTACTTTGTCGAAGGGAATGCGGCATTTAAATGGTGTCTATACTCAATGGTACAACAACACGCGTAAAGAAAAGCGGTTTGGTCATTTATTTCAAGGCAGGTACAAGGCAATCTTGGTTGATAGAGACAATTACCTGCTGAGATTTGGTGGGGTCAAGTCTTTAATTGCCGGTTTATTCTTTCTCTGCTAGTATCATCTAATGGCTAGACAGATCAGAATAGAATACCCCGGCGCGGTTTATCACATCACCTCTCGAGGGAATGACCGCCAAGCGGTGTATGAAACTCAAGCAGATCGCTATAAGTTCCTTGGTTTGTTGGAGCAGGCTTGTAGACGATATCAATGGGGCGTTTTTGCCTATTGCCTGATGGATAACCACTATCACTTGCTCGTTGAAACAAGAGAAGCTACTTTGTCGAAGGGAATGCGGCATTTAAATGGTGTCTATACTCAATGGTACAACAACACGCGTAAAGAAAAGCGGTTTGGTCATTTATTTCAAGGCAGGTACAAGGCAATCTTGGTTGATAGAGACAATTACCTGCTGGAACTTAGTCGATATATTGTGCTGAACCCAGTAAGAGCCAACATGATCAGCGAGCCTTTCGATTATCCCTGGTCTAGCTACCGTGCCACAGTTGGTTATTATGAGTCAGGAGAGTGGCTAGAAGTTAACTGGCTGTTAAGTCAATTCTCTAAACAAAGCAAAAGAGCCATAGAAAAATATCGGCAGTTCGTTGAAGAGGGGATCGGGGAAAGCTCGCCACTGGACAAACTTCAGGGTCAACTGGTACTGGGCAGCGACAAGTTTGTCACTAAAGCGCTAGGTAAACTACCCAAGGAAAAACAAAAGGATCTATCTGAAATACCCAAGAAACAGCGACGAAAAGTGTATGCGCTATCAACATACTTTAAAGGAAGAGATCGAGATGGCGCAATTGCTGAGGCCTATTATTCTGGCGGTTATAGCCAGAGAGAAATAGGTGACTTCTTAGGTTGTCATTATAGTACCGTAAGTCAAAGACTAAAGGCATTTGAATTGAAAGGTGGCAATTAAAGACTTGACCCCATTGGTTCTTAAGACTTGACCCCATTGGTGTTTGAAATGAAAAGTGGCAATTAAAGACTTGACCCCATTGGTGGTGACCCCATTGGTGGATAGAGGGGTTGAATTTTCTTGATCCCTTGATCCCTTGAAGCCATTTCTGCCCCAGTAGTCGAGTAGCAGACTGTCTGATTGTTTTACCGATTTACCACGCCGGCATCATAACCATTTTTCACTTAGGATAAGTTACTCGTAAACGTCTTTGCGGTGACCGACGCGCAATACCAGAACCACTAGCCTGTCATCTTCAATATTGCAGACAAGACGATAATCCCGAACGCGATAACGCCACAAGCCAGCCAGACTACGAGAGAGGGGTTTACCAAACCGGCGGGGATCTTCATCTGTGGCGATCCGTTCACGAAAGTATTTTAGAATATCCCGCTGAGCCTGTTTATCAAGCTTGCGAAGCTCCTTGGCTGCGGCATCATCAAGCTCAATGCTCCAGGTCAAGATCTTGTTCCATCTCGTCTAAAGTCCAGCGTTTACCAGGGTTCTCAAGGCGATCAATGGCCAGATACTTATCTTCCATTTCATCGAGATGCTCAAGGATGGCTTCCCTGGCATAAAAAGTTTTAGTGCGACCTGTTTTAGCCGCCAGAGAAGAGAGTCTGTTCTCGACTTCTTTAGGTAATCGAATTGCTAACATATCTGATACCTCGTCAATGCTATGATATACATGTAATATATGTATATCATAGCATTGACGACTTACTGATACGAGTAAAAAATAATCAGGTGAGGTCAGAGGCAGGAATGTCACCGGCGAAAACCTGCATAACCTGAGTCGAGTAGTAGACTGTCTGATAGTTTCGTCACCTGAGTCGAGCAGTAGACTGTCTGATAGTTTCGTCAATTGCCACCAACGCCCCCGCCTAGCATGCTCCGCTTCGGAATTCGGTTGGGTTCCCGTTGTGGCATCAGCTCCAAGGTTTAACCTGGCTTCCGGTTTTTCGAGGTAGCCGCAGCAATTTGAAAAAAAAGCCTCTCCGAAAAGGAAGAGGCAAGGTAGGGTCTTTATGGCTAAACAAAAATTTCAGGCAGAAAAGCGCTCCAGCGCCAGATTAGCGTGTGGTTCATTTAAGCTTTTGGATTGATTGGTTAAACTAAGTTTGTCGTACAATTTAATCACTTCGCCGACCACAATAAGCGCCGGAGAAATAATTCCCGCGGCTTTAACTTTTTCAGCGATGTTATCTAACTGACCAATCACAATTTTCTGGTCTGGACGGGTTGCGTTTTGAATGATGGCGACCGGCGTGGTTGCTTCCAGACCATGCGCGGTTAATTGACGGCTGATTATATCCAGCGCCGAAAGCCCCATGTAAATTACCAGCGTCTGGTGAGCGTGCGCGAGTGCAGGCCAGTTTAAATCGCAGGTATCATTTTTGAGATGGCCGGTGACAAAGGTCACGCTGGAAGAATAATCACGATGGGTTAGCGGGATCCCGCAATAATTAGACGCGCCAGCGGCTGAGGTGATCCCCGGGACAACTTGAAAAGGAATATTCTGTTTGACCAGCTCTTCTGCTTCCTCGCCACCACGACCAAAAATAAAAGGGTCGCCACCCTTCAAACGCAACACGCGGTGGCCATTCCTAGCGTACTCCATCAGCAAGGAATTGATATCTTGCTGGGGAACACAGTGAAAGCGGGATTTTTTGCCGACATAAATTTTATGCGCGTCGCGACGTGTCAATTCCAGAATTTCAGGGGTCACCAGACGGTCGTAAATCACGATGTCAGCCTGCTGCATAAGTCGTAATGCTTTAAAGGTTAGCAACTCAGGATCGCCCGGCCCGGCACCCACCAGATAAACCTCGCCGATTTTTGATTCTTTTTTCTTTTTATTTGATAAATTTTGATTTATCAGAGTTTCAGCCAATTCCAGCTTGCCGGCAAAAACCTGTTGCGCGATCTCGCCTTCAAAGGTCGACTCCCAAAATCGTCGCCGCTGATTCGTGTCTGAAAAAGCTGCTTTAACTTTATTTCGATATTTTTTAGCGAGCTCGGCTAATTGTCCGTATTGAAAAGGAATAATGGATTCAATTTTTGCGCGCAACAGACGCGCTAGCACCGGTGCATTACCATTACTGCTAACGGCAATAGTCATGGGGCCGCGCTCAACGATCGCAGGAAAAATAAAGCTACACAAATCTGGGTTGTCGACCACATTGACCGGCAGGTTTAAACTATTGGCATCGTTAAAAATGGATTGATTGAGTTGACGGTCATTTGTCGCCGCAATCACCAGCTTTTTATTGGCTAATTGATCTTTATGATAACTAAGGCATTGCAAGTTAACCGAGTCTTCCTCTTGTGCAAGCGACTGTAGCTCGTTTCCAATGGATTTTGCGACCACCGTCACTCTGGCGTCAGCCCTTAATAAGGCGGTAACTTTTCTAAAAGCCACATCGCCACCACCGACGACCAGGCAAGACTTGTTTTTTAAATCAATAAATAAAGGGAAATATTCCATCGACACTCTCTAGGGTGCGTTTTGAAGCTCAAAGGTTAACCTAACTTCAGGCGAAGATATTGACTTGCATCAACTGGGTCGGCAAAGTCGAGCACAGGCACTACCCAGTCGTCAAAGATAACGCTCAGATAATAAGATACTACGCCGATTAACCCTATTATTAAAGGGATTTGGTGGGGTCAAGTCTTTAATTGCCGGTTTATTCTTTCTCTGCTAGTATCATTTAATGGCTAGACAGATCAGAATAGAATACCCTGGCGCGGTTTATCACATCACCTCTCGAGGGAATGACCGCCAAGCGGTGTATGAAACTCAAGCAGATCGCTATAGGTTCCTTGGTTTGTTGGAGCAGGCTTGTAAACGATACCAATGGAGCGTTTTTGCCTATTGTCTGATGGATAACCACTATCACTTGCTCGTTGAAACAAGAGAAGCAACTTTGTCGAAGGGAATGCGGCATGAGCTATAGTCAATTCTGGTGTATGGCCGATTCGGTAACCTGTTGTTGATCCGGCTCTACACGTTCGCCATCCTTGAACTTCACTCCCTTAATAACCTCAGCAAGTAATTTGTAACCCCTTAGTC
>Ga0316209_1002864_pt1 | contig 12785 bp, 9 predicted proteins | sample 6monopyrite_MG_FD_204945 | JGI IMG/M metagenome (GOLD analysis project Ga0316209, IMG submission 204945) | Microbial mat bacterial communities from mineral coupon in-situ incubated in ocean water Damariscotta River, Maine, United States -... | ecosystem: Environmental > Aquatic > Marine > Coastal...
TCAGTGAAAATTTTCATATGGTTCGCTTCTTATCTAACTCGGCGTAGCCGGAACCAAGCAAGTTTTACGCAGGGAACCACGAAAGAAACGAAAAACACGAAAGAAGAGACAATCATTCGTTTAACGGCAAGCCGAAGGCGACTGCGTAAACAGGCACCCTTCCGCTGAATAAGTTACCACAAATATACCATTCATGACCGTGTGCGGTATACCAGGCTCATTACTTCGCTTACAGATGACTTTACAGGTTGTTAGCATACTTTCTCAAAAATAACACCGCGAGTTATTGTGTGGCTCATTTCATCTCGATTCATCGTTACGACACCTCAAACAGAATTGAAGTTTATGTTTTTGCGATTTCAGGAAGTTGTGGAACAGGGAATAGAACGAAAACTGCATCTGGGGGTCCAGCTAAGTCTTTCTTATCGGGAGAAGAATTATGAGTTGGCCTGCGGTCAGTCTCGTCCAGGGATATCGCTTGATGTTGACACGAAACTATTCTGGCTCTCGGCGTGTAAACCGATTGCTGCGGTTGCGACTTTAATTTTGCAGCAACAAGGCCGTTTATCGATTGATGATCCCGTTTCCGAACACCTTTCCTGCTTCACTGGAACAGGGAAAGATCAAATTACGCTCAAGCATATTTTGTCGCACACCGCTGGCTTGAAAGATGTACGAACCGGCTGGCCCGATACGGATTTCCAACAGATATTAACGCGACTTTGTGAAACGCCCATTCAAGAAGGTTGGATACCGGGCAAGCGAGCCGCTTATGTGCCTGCTGCCAGTTGGATTTTGCTGGGAGAAATCATCGCAAGGGCCTCGGGAATTCCTTTCGTTCGGTTCGCTCAGCAGGAAATACTTGATCCTCTGCAAATGAACGAGACCGTTTGTGTCCATCGCGAAACAGCAGAAGAACTGCAGGGAACAATCCAAATGTTTGACCGCAGCGATGGGGAGATTCGAGAAAGCGATTACGTCAATCGCATGCTAAGCGGCGTTGTTTCTCCCGGCTCCTGCTTTGCTGGTCCTGCACATAATTTACGCAAGTTTTACGATTCTCTTCGGCTCAGTCATAAAAACCGAAAGGAAATTCTTACTGCTGAATCAATTCGGCTGATGACGTTCAGGCACCGCGAAAACCTTGTTGATGAAACATTTCGTCATAAGCTGGATTTTGGCCTGGGGGGCATTATCAATTCCAACCGCTATGGTGTAAAAACGGTTCCTTATGGGTATGGAGTGCATAGTTTTGAAGGTGCATTTGGGCATGGCGGTTCGCAAAGCTCAATCGGTTTTGCAGACCCGGATCGTGAAATGAGCGTTGTCATTATCGCCAACGGTCGTCCGGGAGAAGGTCAGCATCAAAGACGCTTTCGCCACCTGCTGGCTGCATTGGAAGAAGATTTACAGAACCTTGGGTGATATTGGACTTTGCCACAAAACCTCGTAGTTGTGGTCACCAGACCGCAGAGTTCCCACAAAAAATGAGTCTTTTGCCAAAGCCTGAAATTCAAGGTTCGCGTGAATCACTTTCCATTAACCGCAAACTGCATAATTCGTACAGCGTGGCCTGTACTGAAGTTGTTTTTCTTTTTTGAAATGCGGATTTCAATATGATGTTTTTTGTCGGTTAATATTTCCGCAAGCATGACTGTTCGTGGATAGTGCAGCGATTTGCTGTAGTGGTGATACAAATCCTGCGTTTTCCATTCGCCGTTATCTATTTGGTATTCGATCATGCCTGCATCAGGACCGGCAAGAATGTATAAGCCGATGCCTCGCCCCTGGAAATTAAACTGAAATTTTGAGTCGGGAGTTTCGCTTGTAAGGAATGTTTCCTTGGCAAAGCGACTACGAAAACTGCCTGGTATCTTTTTCCAGTTTGGCTGATGAAATTTCCAGGTGGAATCGGTCGCGGCAACTTTCGGTGATACCCAGTGCAAATATTCGTAGTTGCAGGAATCGAGCGGCTGCATTGCCGAGACACTTTTCTCTTTTGGTGACCAGTCTGTTTTTGTTTCTTTCAACAGCTTGATAATCATTTCTGCAGCAAGCTGGTTCCCCGGTTTTTTCGGGTGAACGCCGCCGTATTCTTTCCAACTCATCTGCTCTGTTTCAATTAAATCGGAGAGACAGCCTGCAACATCGACGCTGCTAATTCCGTAATAGCTGGCAACGTGATCGTGCGATCCGCTGGAAACTGGCCAGCCGCCCTGCGCAATCGCATCGAGCATTCCAGGATTGGTGAAGTAGATCAGAACCAGATCGGTTGCAGGACTTTCTCTCTTCACCCGGCGGACCATCCCCTCCATGCCGCGTGTACATCTTGCTGCGGTATGGACAGCATCGGAATCGTCATTAACTGCCTCCTCCAGGAACAGAAGATCGATATTGCCCCGGCTCAACACATCATCTTCAATACGTCCTGCCCCGGTTGTTGAACAAGTTGATGCAATCCCGGCGTTGATGAATTCAAACTTTGTCTGCGGATAGTTTTCGGTAAGCCACTGGCAAACCAGCGGACGAAACCCGTTCATTTCAGTAATCGATCCCCCCAGAAATGCAACTCGTCCGATTTTCTGTTCGATAAATTTCTGCTGGCATTTTCGAGGAAGCTTGCGGAGATGAATATTCTTTTGAAGAATCTCAGTCCTGTTTTCAGGAGCATGAACTTTCGGGACATCGCTGGCGAAATAATCAATACTCGGCGGTCCGACCAGATAACCGAGGGATTGTAGAAACCGATCCATTTCTCGAGCCGTCTCCACAAAATACGAGGAATGTGGCGGAGCCGGTGGCGCTGGTTTTCTGCCAAAATTAAAGAAGCCGTGCGGCTGCCCCTCGTAAGCAAAAAGCTGACAGGAATTTTTTAACGCGATCACCTTATCATGAAACAACTGCGTCGAGGCAAACGGCACCGCTAAATCTGCCTTGCCATGAAAGATGATCGTGGGAGGCATCGAGCGGGTAAGATGATGAATGGGTGAAAGTTGTTCGGGAGGTAAACCCATTTTCTTCGCAACACTTTGTTCAAATTTCTCGGGCAGCACATCAGAACCATCCAGTTCAGCCAGCATCAATGCAGGATTAAACAGAACCAGTGCATTCGGTTTGGAACTGATTGTCGTATCTTCGGTCGGCTCATCAAATTTTGTCAATGTTGCCACAGCGGCTGCAAGATGCCCGCCCGCTGAACCGCCTCCTGCCGCGATGCGATTCGGGTCGATACCAAGCCGTTTTGCATGTTGACGCAGGTACCGAACAGCCGATTTGGCATCAGTCACACATTTTTCGGGCAGCACACCATGCCTGCTTTTTACACGGTAATCGGCAGCAACCGCGACCATCCCCCGTGAAGCGAGATACTGGCAATGTGGTGCGAATTGCCTGGGGGTTCCCGCTGTCCAGCCGCCTCCAAAAAAGAAAACAATCGCCGGCTTCAATTCCTCTTTCGGGTGTTCGGCCGGCTGATAAATATAAAGCGAAAGTTCGACATCGCCAATTTTCTTATAAACTTCACTGACCGAACCGGGCATCTGAAGTGGCCTGGCTGAACCGGGAAGCAGCTTCAAAAGTTCCGCCTGTGCCGTACTGTTTATTAATAACAGCAGCGTAAAAACAAAAACGAATTTTACTGGAGAGCATTTTTGAATTGAAAAAAGCATGTTTACTTATCCCTAACCCGGCGTAACCAGAACCCAAAAAGTAGGTTAGGCTTTCTAGCCTGACGAATGTGGTATCTATGAGATTTACTCTCTGATTGACCAGTGATCGTTGTATTATTGATTGAAAGATCAATGCAATTCGTGTCAGGCTGGAAAGCCTAACCTACGATTTATCATAAATATCCTATCACTTTTACGCATCATTTTATTGACAAGATATTAATGCGACAGTTATTTTTTGAAATCGGTGTTCGCTTTTGTTAAATCGAGTTCTTTAATCCAGATATTACGGTAGAGAACCTCGTGACCTTCGCATTGTAATTTAAGGCCGCCGGGAGTGTCGGTGATTCCTTTGCCGCCATCGTTACCGCCGTCGATTCCGGAAAACTTGCCGCCCCATACCTGATTGATCGTCTGGTTGGAATGGACCTTAATGCCGTTGAAATACATGGAGACCATCGCTTTTTCAGTCCGTTTCCCATTTTTGAAACGGGCGGCCCGGTAAGTGATATCGTAGGCGTTCCACTTGCCAACCCCGCGATAAGCATGATAAGGCGATGGCGTTTCGTTGATAACCGCTCCCATTCCATGTTTAGTTTTATCGCCATCAAGAACCTGAATTTCATGTCGGTTTTGCAGATACACTCCGCTGTTTCCGCCCGGTTTGACAATCAGAAATTCGATATGCAATCGGAAATCACGATACTTCTTTTTGGTGACAACATCAGCAGTCCCATATTTTCCCCCCGCCGCTGCCGGGTCGTCTGTCATTAAAACAGTCTCGTCATCAACCGGGTCATTCACGATTTTCCATTTAATCGGCAACGAAGAACTGAATCGCGGGCCTTGCCAATACGTCCATTTTTCATCCAGCATTTTACGGGAACCATCAAAAATAACCTCTGCCCCCGCAATCGGACAAGCACCAACTCCCACCTCAGCATTTGCCATCGAAGAAATGGCAACCAGCAAAGTGGCTCCCAGTACGAGTCGGAAAATATGAATTTTAATCATTACGGTTTCTTTCTTTTATCAGGAAGATTGGGCGTACTGTGCAGACGAATTGTTTGAGTTTGATTTCCCGATCATACTACACGACGAAAAAACCATTGCGGTATGCTTCTGCCCGGTTACTCTTTTTTTATGGTTGTGATTTCAAAGCGTTCAAAGGCAACGGTAAATTCAGCATTCGATGTATTTAAGGCAGCAATCCCAGCAGAGATTTCCTTGGGAAAATCAACTTCAAATTTCTTTGTAACAGTCCACTTCTCTCCGTCATGGCTGTAGGATGCGGTCATTTGTGTTCCCCGACGCTCCAGCTTTAACCATGTTGAAAAGCCTTTGAAGAATTCGTCTGCTGGTGTTGGCTTGGAGTTGAAACCGCCGTACTTTCCATTATTCCAGTATTCGATTAGTGGAGGGTAGCACATCAGAGATTCTGGATTTCCATAGGCATTGCGTTCCAGGCGGAGGTAATTCTTTTCGTTTTCCCAAATAAGTAATCCAGCCCCGTTAAATGGTTGCCCGACTCCTGTTGATTGATCGCCAGGTTTGAAGTTACTTGTTACTTTTACTTGAACAGAAAAATCACCAGTCACTTTTTTCAGAAGCCGCGGTGCATTTAACCGATTTCGAGGATTAAGATCGTGGTTGGTATTAGGAATTGTAATAACAACTGCTGAACTGATCTGACAATCTTTATCCAAGTCCGAGATCGTTGTCCATTTAGTGGAAAAACTCTTGTTTTTCGGTTCTTCTTCTGCATTTGCGTTAATGATCAGGCAAAACGTAATCAAAGCAGTAAATATAGTTATTATAGCCTTCTGTTTCGCCATCATAGAAATCTCCCATGTAAAAACGATAGTGCTGTCATGCCAATAACTTAACCTAGATAATCTGGGACCAAAAAGCAACGTAAGGTCGCAGTGCATATCACTTGAGATGTATCTATGAGAAATAATAGTTGCCAATGTAGCCATGAATAGTCAATAATCGGCGTACAATTCATTCTACGATATTATGCAAGAATCCAGTCGGGTAGGCTGTGCTGTACACACCAAACGTTTGAATTTGATTTTCTGATCATATTTCAAGACGGATTTTATTTCGTGAGAAATGAGACAATGCGATAATACCATTGCGGTATGCACAGCATCCCCTACCAACTACTACACCAATTCTTTCACCGCAGCGGTGATGCCAGCGGGGTCGAGGCCCTGGTAGCCCATTTGTTGCCAGAGGCCGCCGGAGCCTTCTTTGTTGGTTCCGATGTTGTTGTATTTTCCCTGGAAACCGTACTTCAACAGTTCTGAACCGAATCGGCAGCCCAGGCCGGTGGCAACATTAAAGCCTTCTGCAACCAGCACAAACGGAGCTTTGGCAAGTTTTTGCATCATTTCCTGATCGTAAACATTGAGTGTCGGTTTATTGACTAATCCGACATCGATGCCCGCCTCTTTCATAGAGATCACTGCATCGAGGGAGCGGTAAAGTGTTTCGCCAAAGGAGACAATATACCCCGCGGTTCCTTCTCGCACGAGATCATCTTTTCCGGGAACGAATTCGTAACCCTCGCCAAACAGTTCGTTGTCGTTTTCGTCAAGAATATTTGGCACCGCTGAGCGTGTCGAGAAAATGAAACGCAGCCCCGCATCGTTAAAGATGCGATTCAGGCAACCCTTAAACTGATGCTGGTCGGCTGGAAAATAAAGCCGGGTGGTATCATGGCCTTCATCAGGAAGACCATTAGCGGCGAAGAAGTTGTTCAGTCCGAAGTGGCAGGTGTTATCTGCCATGTCGTCACAGCCGGCGTGAGAGAAGTGAGCCAGCACGTTCGACTTGTTCAATCGAGCCATCGTGATTTCAGAAACGAGCATTTCCAGAAACGCAGAGAACGTACCGTAAAGCCCCTGTTTTCCTTTTTCAAAACCGAAGCCGGCTGCCGCGGAGAAATTGCCTCGCTCCATGATGCCTGCCCGCACAAAAACTTCCGGGTGCTTATCACGAATCAAATTCAAACCACAAGAACCTTCCAGATCGTTATCGAAAACTCGCACCTTGGCAACGCGATCTTCTTCTGACATACCGTCCAGAATTTCGTTGACGTAAGTGCCGAAGAGCGAACGATTTTTTCCCGCACCGCGTGATCCCCGATAACTCGGGCCGCCGGGCAGTTTTTCGACGCTTTCCAGAAAAGCAACCGCTTCGCTACGTCCTTTTTTGGTGAGGTAATCAATTGCGATGCCGATTTTAATGACATCATGCCCGTGGTTCGAACCTTCGAGACCCTCAATCCCGACACACATTTTTCGTTTGTTGATCAGCGCAATCGGTCCTTGTGTGTTAACCGCTTTACACATGCGGGCATATAAACTGTCCAAGTCTTCGCCATCGCCTACATCGGTCGCGATACCATGTCCTTCGAGGGTTCTGGTCACATCGTAACCGGGCAGATATTCAGACGGGAAGCCGGCGATAGTGACATCGTTATCATCAATCACCAGTTTGATGTTAATTTGTTGAGCCACGGTTAGGCGAGCCGCTTCTGCATCGTTCCCTTCCATTTGCGAGCCATCGGAACCGAACATGAAAACGGTTTTATCGGGATTTGCAATCGCAACACCATTCACGTAAGGCCACATATGTCCCAGGCGACCAGAAGAAAATTTGACGCCGGGGGTGAAATCGCGTTCGGGGTGTCCGGGAAGGTGAGCGTTGAATTCGCGGTAATGCAGCAGCCGTTCTGCATCGAGGTTTCCTTCAATCACCGCCATCAAATACTGTGTCGCGACCCGGTGACCGGCTTCATCGAAGAAAATCGGCAATATTGAATCATTCCCCGCTTGTTGATCGTGCAGCATAAAACTGTACGCGATCATTACTTCGGGAACGGTATCGTAAGGACCGCCGGTATGCCCGCCGAGTCCTTTGCCATCGGCTACTGCGGTGAAGAAGATAATCACATCTCGACAAAAATCGATATTCGCCTGCAATGTCTTTCGCTGTTCGTCACTCAAACTGGTTGAGTTCGGATCGAGAGGCAACGGCGTGAACTCTTTGAAATCAATTGGGAAATTGCTGGTGTCTGACATCTTTTGTTTCTTTCTTAACTTGATCTATTTTCTATCGAATATTATCAATTTGACTGAAATTATTTTGCTGTTTCGCAGATTCAATATTTGAAAGTTGTTACAATAACTAATCGGAAGGGCATTTTACCATGCAGGTATGACCAGTACACAAAAGCCATGTTATAACGAGATAGTAAAGGGATTTCAAAGCGGTTTGAGAGAATGGCTGATGTCGACATCAGGTAGAGTCGATGTTGTGCTGCTGAATGAAGCATTTTCAATCTTTTTGTAAGCCTTACTTGACCCTACGAGATCAGTTTCGTTCTAATAACAGGCTGTATCTGTAACGGTGTTTATGTCCCCCAATTTAACATTGGCGGGTTTGGCAAGATTCATTGAGGAAAATTGATGCACAGTGATGGCGTACAAGGGGTCGTGGCATTAGTCACCGGGGCAAATCGTGGAATTGGGAAGGCGATTGTCGATTCTCTGATTGAGCAGGGGGCTGATAAAGTTTATGCGGCTGTTCGGGACCTGGAAAATACTCATGCACTCATCGAAAAGCATGGGAATAAAATCGTTCCTGTCAGAATCGATTTGACAAAACCAGACACAATCATCGAAGCAGCGAAACAGTGTCCTGATGTCAACTTCCTGGTGAATAATGCTGGTGTACTCACGATTTCATCGCCGTTTTCAGACCACGCCATTGAGTCTCTTCAAAATGAATTCGAAGTGAATGTTTTTGGCTTAATCCGCATCGCTCGAGCGTTTTCTCCCATCCTGAAATCAAATGGCGGGGGTGTTTTTGTGCAATTGAATTCGGTTGCCTCGCTAAAGAGTTTTCCAGATTTCGCGACCTACTCTGCTTCAAAAGCAGCAGCCTATTCAATCACCCAATCTCTGCGGGAATTACTGACCGGTCAGGGAACACGGGTTCTTTCGATTCATCCTGGTCCAATTGCAACCGACATGGGAAATGAAGCTGGCTTATCAGAAATTGCTGAACCTGTTGAAGTGGTTCCCAATGCCATTATCGAATCGCTCAAATCAGATGACTTCCATGTCTTTCCCGATTCCCTGGCAAAAAAAGTGGGGATTGTGTATCAAACTTTCGCCAGAGATATCATCGAAGCAAATCTGATGGAAGAAAATGCTCATTGATGCAAGTAGGTTAGGCTTTCCAGCCTGATGAATGTGATTTTCAAGATAATCACTCTCTGATTTTTCCAGTGAACTCTGTACTTTTAGTTGAAATAATCAGTGTAATTCGTGTCAGGCTGGAAAGCCTAACCTACTTTGTTCCAGTTTATCTGGTTGGGGACGTGGCGAATAAAAGGTGCGTCGCGACGCAGCCTACGATCTGGTAATTAAACAGAAGGAAAACAATGGATATTATTGTCAGTGAAAATATAACTGGTCCGGCGATGGATGCGTTGCGTGAACGTTTTGATGTCGTCTTCGAGCCAGATTTATGGAACGATGTTTCTCGATTGAAAAGTTTACTCGGCAATGCGCGGGCGATTATTGTGCGGAATCAAACTCAGCTCACCGCTGAATTGGTTGCAGCCGCTCCGAACCTTGAAGTGATCGCACGGTCGGGAGCCGGGCTGGATAATATCGACACGGCAGCCGCGAGTGAGGCGGGGGTGGTGGTGACGTATGCCCCTCGGGAGAATTCAATTTCTGTCGCTGAACTGACCATTGGCTTGATGCTCTCACTGGCTCGCAAAATTCCCGCAGCGCATCTCGATACGTCTGAAGATCACTGGAATCGCAAAGCGTTTACTGGGATCGAACTGTTTGGAAAAACGTTGGGAGTGATCGGACTGGGACAAATCGGGGCAATGGTTGCATCGCGAGCTAAAGCGTTTGGCATGACGATTATTGCGCACGATGATTATGTCGCCCCTGATGCGAGTCATGTGAAGCAACTAGACGCGAAGTTGGTTTCGCTTGACGACTTACTGCGCGAAGCCGACTTCGTGGCGACTCACGCTCCGCTCACTGATGAAACACGTGACCTGTTTAACGAAAAACGTTTCGGTTTGATGAAGCCATCAGCCATGTTTATCAATACGTCTCGTGGGGAAGTGGTCGATGAATCTGCACTTTTGAACGCGATTCAAAATAAACAAATCGCAGGGGCAGCACTCGATGTTCGAGCTGTTGAGCCTCCGAAAGAAAGCCCGCTCAATCATCTTGATAATGTCATTCTTACCCCTCATATCGCAGCATTCACCGAAGAAGCACAAGACCGCGTAGTCATTACTGTTTGCAGCGATGTCACCAAAGTACTTGAAGGGAAAGAAGCTGCCAACCATTTCAACTTCCCGTTACCTGGCAGGTAACCTGCTCTCTCTAATAAAGTAGGTTAGGCTCTTATCAATAAAATGCTGAGCAAAGGTGGCAGGATGTTATAACCACGAAAAAGAAAGATGTGAACCACGCAGACACAGAGAACACCGAGGCAAAACAAAAAGAAGGCTCTCATTTTAGAAAAAAGAGTTTCACGCAAAGACGCGACGACGCAAAGAAAAAAGAAAAGTTTTTTAAGCAGATTAAATAGGAAGTATGAATTCCAAATTATTGCAGACGATGCGGGAAATTCTTTGCGTCGCCGTGTCTTTGCGAGATCTTTTTTCTCTGTGATCTCTGGGGCTCTGTGGTTAATATAATTTTATTTTCTTGTTTGGTTCCGGTTTATCCGGGTTAGGCTTTACAGCCTGATAAATGTGGTTTCCGAGACAATCACTCCCTGATTCATCAGTGAGTCTCGTATATCTAATTGAAATATCAGTGCGACTTATGCCAGACTGGAAAACCGTAGCCTGCGGATTATTCAAAATAGGGAGGTAATGCGGTTCTCTTTGGCACATTACGCAGAATATCGATCTGTCCGATTGATATTCATGCTCCTTCACGTGATAATGTAAGATGAGGGTGGGATGGGACTCACCAGGAATCGGGATAACAGAGGATGTAGAAAAGGGGATGGGTCATGTCGTGGTTGCCTAAGAAATGTATTGTTGTGCCGGTTGATTTTTCCGGGGAGTCGAAGCAGGCGATTGAAGCGGCTTTGGAAATGGTCGATGAACCGGAACACGTTCACGCGATTCATGTGATGTTTCCGCTTGATATTGTCGCACCGGGAGTTGTCTGGGGTGGCGTTGAGGAAGTCGAACGAGAAAAGGCGACTCGCGAACACGCAGAAGCTTTTCTGGAAGAACATGGCATGACCGGTGTCACGATTCTGACAAGAGTCGGCGACCCTGGAACAGAAATAGCCGATTACGCTGAATCGATTGATGCCGAGTTGGTTATTATTTCTTCGCATGGATACCACGGCTTCAAACGAGCGTTACTCGGTTCGGTCGCCGAGCGAGTCATTCGCCACGTTGCCTGCCCGGTGCTGGTACTGCGAAGATCGGATGCAGAATAAAAGTTGCAGGTTTGTTAAATGACTGATCAAAATTCTAAATCGAAAACACCTCTGAATCGCAGAGAGTTTCTGGGAAGCAGCGCAAGAAATGCTGCCCAGGCGGCTGCGGGTGTGGTCGCGATTTCGCAGGTTGGCAAATTGCAGGCAAAGTTACCTGCGACAACAACCGATGCCGTTCGCCTCGGTTTTGTCGGATTACGCAACCAGGGAACCTCGCTGATCAAAAGTTTTCAGCAGGTCGGAAATTGCCAGATTGTCGGACTGTGTGATATCGATCAATACGTTCAAGCGAATGCGATGAAATCGATTGAAACGCCGAAGCATCAACCATTTTTGTGTGATGATTATCGCAAGTTACTCGATTCACCAGAAGTCGATGCGGTGGTCATCGCCACGCCAGATCACCATCACGCCTGGATGACTGCGATGGCGTGCGATGCCGGGAAAGATGTCTATCTGGAAGCACCAACCACGCACACCATCGAACAAGGTGTGCAATTGCAGAAGATGATTTCGCAATCGCAATCGATTGTGCAGGTTGGCTTACAGCAACGTAGCGGTTTACATTTTCAATCTGCCATCGATTATCTACATAGCGGACAGTTGGGCGAAGTGTATCAGGCACGGGCGTGGTCTGCGGTAAAGAGGCAACGGCTAAGACCGCAAACAGTATCGCAGCAAACAGCGTCGCAGCAAACAGTATCACGACAGAAAGTCTCTCAGCAGGAACCTCTGTTATCAGAAAACGTGCAATTAGCCTGGTTGGGACAAGAGAAGAAAAGCCCGCTGCATCCTCTCGATTGGCATTACAATTGGCGATGGATGTGGAACTACGGTTCCGGGGAATTGGGGAATTGGGGCGTTCACTTATTGGATACTGCCCGTTGGGGAATGAACGTCACATTGCCGCAGCGTGTTGTTGCGATGGGAAGCTGCCAGCATTTTGATGATGGTCGCCAAACACCAGATACGATGAATGTTCTTTACGATTTTGGCGGGAAGTCGATCACTTGGGAGCATCGCCAATGGTCATCGCGTGGTATCGAAGGACGATCTCATGGCGTTGCTTTTTACGGGGACCAAGGCGTTCTCATTCTTGATCGCAGCGGCTGGAAAGTTTACGACCATACCCCTGCGATTTCTGTTCAAGCGAGTGAATTACGCATCGCGCATGCTCGCGATTTTATTCAAGCAGTAAAAAACCGCACAGAACCAGCCGCCAGTTTTGAAGTAGGACGCATCAGCTGCGAACTGTGTCATCTGGGAAACTTGGCTTACCAAAACAAACAAGAATTACGCCTTGATAAGGCTACCGGTGAAATAGTTTCTCCAGATCTGCACTCCTAAATAAAGTGCAACCTGGAGGATTCTCTATGGCGAACCACGTTTTCTGCCGTTCTTTCAATCGGCTGAATATTGCAGTTTAGCATCGGGCAAACAATAACTGTCGTCACTTCGATGTTCTATTTTCTTGGCTGAAGGCCAAAATTACCATAGCCTGGGGCGTTGCCCAATGCTGTCCGGGATAATTTTGGTTGTAAAAAGTATCCTGAAGAATTGTAGAATTGTCTTTGAAACTTGTCACTTTTACAAGAGTCAGTGGGG
>Ga0316209_1002867_pt1 | contig 12767 bp, 15 predicted proteins | sample 6monopyrite_MG_FD_204945 | JGI IMG/M metagenome (GOLD analysis project Ga0316209, IMG submission 204945) | Microbial mat bacterial communities from mineral coupon in-situ incubated in ocean water Damariscotta River, Maine, United States -... | ecosystem: Environmental > Aquatic > Marine >...
TTCTAATCATTTTACTATCATTTAAAGCCTCTGGTGTAGGACTTGATATTTTAAGTTTTATTGGAAATGAATAACTTGAATGACTTGGGTATTTTACAGTATTGTTATACCTCAAATTATTAAATAGTAAATATTTATATACTCCTTTGGGACCAATATTTATATAAGTACCACTCATTGGAATTAACTCACCATTCCAATTTTGGTCAAAAGCTATTATATCTTCTGATTTTGTTTTATTGATATTTAAAACAAATAGAGGACAAGGCAATTTAAGTTTATCCATCATTTCCAATACAGGTTGTATTTCCTCATCCTTCATATCCTTATAAAAGTGAATAACTATTTTTTCAGGTGTTTTGTTGGTTGGAACATATTGCCATATTGCTTCACTAATTGCTCCAGCTAATCCCTTTGTATCTGATTTACTGAAATAATGAAATTCATTAAACCTTCCATTATTTTTAAAACTGAATGCACTTGCTACATAACGAATATTTTCTTCGGTATTTTTAAAAGCACCAACACCGATTACCAATTCATTCTTTGGTTTTACATTAAGCTGCCAAGGTGTACCATCTAATTTTGCTAATAAGGCTAATGAAATGTTTGTTAAATCGTATATGAACTTATGTTGATTTCTTCTAAATCTATCAAACTCTATTACTTGAGATATAATTCTTTTATATAAAAGCTGTTCTTTAACCTTGTAATACACTAACTTTTTTTCAAGATTAGGTTCGTGCTTGTTAAAAGGGCTTAAATAAATAGCAACGTAATTAATGTTAGGGTCTGATTTAAAATCTTTTATACCCTTTGCTATTTGAGGTAATGGATTTTCTAAATCATCAAATACTATATTGACATTATTATCGAAATGTGCTAAAACACCTGCATAAATGTTTAAACCTTTATACCAACTTGTACCATCTTCCAATAATTTTTGCAATGTTTCAACTTCTTTAGTATAACTTGTATGATGTATAAAGAAGAAATGCACATTATCTAACTGACAAGGATTTAAAGGCTTTAGATTCTTAAAATCAATTTTGGGATTTCTACCGACACCATTTTGAAACACTAAATCATTGCTTTCATCTGTAACTTCACCTATTCGATTTATTTCTACAGGTAAGTAATCGTCATTATTAACAGGAATAACTTTCTTAAATTCTTCACTTAAAATGAAATGTTGAATAAACTTATCTATTTTGTGTTTATAACTTATGTATTTATTGGAATCATCTTTAGGTTCTGGTTGAATATTAAAAACTGTACGTAAATCGTTATTCAAAATGGCATAAGCCTTTGTGTTATCATCAATAAATTCCTTTTCCTTATGATATTTTAATAACCTCATTTTATATACAACTTTATTAAGATTTGTTGTTGAGGTATGTTTTATAATTTCAGAAATAGGCTTTTTAAACACTTTGGCCATACCGTCATAAGAAATAACCAATTCGCCATATTCACTAACTTCTTTAATTTGTACTTTGACTGTAAACTTATAATACTGCGCGAAACTTTTATTTTGATATGATCTATTACCAATCCAAATTTGATTATCATTCACAAAGTTTTGACCAACAAGTTTTTTAATGCTATTAAAGAATTTTTTGATACGCCAATTATAATAGTGTTTAATTAAGTCGGTTGGTTGTTCTTTTAGATTGAGTTTTAAAGGTAAATAGCCTTCCTTTTTATAAATAAAAGATGTGTAGATGAAATCAGGGTTTTCTTCTTTTATATCAGGAAACAATTCTTCAATATTGGTTGGAAACTTTGTTTTATAGAGCTTTTGAGCATTACCAATTTTCTCTTTACTTAAATAAAAAGTTATTGGTTTGTCTGGTAAATCAAATGTTATGATATTAAAATAAAGTTCCTGACTCATAAGACTTGGGTTTATTAATTCTACTTCTTGCTCAATCTATTAATTTTTTCTTCTACAATTTTGAGGATTTCCGTACTGTTCTTTTCATCCTTTAGCATATAAACAATTTTATCTGCCATCCAAGATTGAAGCATTTCGCCTTTATTCTGCTTTAATGCCTTGGCTAACGCTTCTACTTGTTCTTTTCGAGCTATACGAGTACCACGTTCAATTTTACTTAAAAGTGCCGTATCTATATTCATTTGAGATGCAACTTCTCTTAATAGTAATTGCTTTTCTTCTCGTATTTCTCTGATGTATTCTCCAAATGTCATTTTAGGGATATTTTGACTTGTCAATATTTGTCTAATGTAAGAAAAAGTAAGTAAAGGAAAATAAAAAGATATAAACAGTTGTTAACAGTAGATTCTGAAACAACATTTCGACAGGCTCAATGTGACATATAGGATGACAGACAAGAGAAATGAGGATATTGAGGATTTGAGGGAACTGAATTATTACATAAAGAAATGAGGATTTAGAATCCTCGTTTCCTTAACCGTTTTCGTATAGTTGCTTCGGTGGTCTTTTTCAGGTTTTTGTTAAAGCAGTATTCTCAAAAGACCTACGACCAAAATTCGTCTGCTGATGTAATTACAGCCTTGAATTTAAGATATTTATGGGACTTATGACTTTATAGCGTTTTAATAATGTAAGGTTTTAGCCTGTCGAAAATGCAAAGACATCCTTAAATCCTTAATTTCCTTAAATCCTTAATTTCCTTAAATCCTTAATTTCTTCAAAAATGTGAGATGAGAACTCTGGGTTGTGCATGAGGAAATGGATTAAAATTTGTAAATTGGTATTCTGTTATACACCTTATGGACCAGCCCGTAAAAATATTTAGATTTGGCATAGAGGATGCCCAAAAAGTAGCTTCATCAATGAATGAGCCTCATACTCATGATTTTGAAGAAATCCTTATTGGTATGGATGGGTCTATAGAGCATTTTATTGATTTTGAGACCACGATTATTCCCGCTCCTTACGTTTGTTTTGTAAGCAAAAGGAAGATTCATAGAGTAAAACCCATTTTAAAAGACGGCAAGTGCGATGTTTGGGTTATAAGGTTCCACAGTGAATTTGCGGCTGAAATTATCTTTCAGCTCTACTCCGCTTTTCATAACAATGCCAATATTTTTTGGCCAGTTGAAAGGCTTACGGGACGTCTTCCGGTTTTGACTGAAATGATGTATAACGAATTAACGCAACCAAGCCCAGATTTTTCCATTATTAGACATTTGCTTAATGCTGTGATATCGATTGTACTGTCAGAAAAACAACGGCAACAGAGTGTAGATATCTCTACCAACCAGAATGAAACGTTCACTAATTTTCTATCTATTTTAGAAGAAAATTTTCGCCGTCCTTTAAGTGTTGGTTTCTACGCAGAAAAGCTGTTTATGAGTACACGGAATCTCAATTTGATTTGCCAAAATATCCTGCAGCAAAGTGTATCTGAAATCATTGAAACTAGAAAGTTAATTGAAGCGAAAAATCTATTAGCTTCCACAGACAAAACCGTTGCAGAAATAGCCTATGAATTGGGTTATAATGAAAACTCTTACTTTTCTAATGTTTTCAAAAAAAAATCTGGACAAACACCAGGTGAGTTTAGGGAAGATATGAAAACTATGCTTACTTCCTAAAACTATAATCCATTTACCTAAAAGTGTAATTAGGACTTATTGCTTCTCCCTTAATTTTGTAATCAAATAATTGTTAACCCTTTAAATTTATTTGATTATGAAAAAACTAATGATTTTAGCAGTACTGACCTTATTTACTGCTGGTGCAATTGCACAGAACCAATGGAAGGTAGATCCTTACCACTCGTCTTTGAATTTTAACATTGAACACTCTGGAATTAGTTTGGTAAATGGAAAATTTATGGACTATACCGGAACATTATCTACCACAGGAGACACTCTAACAGGTGCTACCTTTAATTTTACGGTACAAACAACCAGTATTAATACCAATGTAGACCAAAGAGATAACCATTTAAGGAGTGCTGATTTTTTTGAAGTAGAAAAGTACCCAATCATGACTTTTAAAAGTTCGCAAATTTTAGCAACTGGCAAACCAGACCATTATCTACTCTATGGTACTTTGACTATAAAAGATGTTACCAAAGCTGTTGTTTTTGATGTTTATTATGGTGGTATAGCCAAAAGCGACCAAGGTGAAAAGTTGGGTTTGAAAGCCAAGACAACGATAAATAGGTTTGATTACAACATTAATTACGACCCTACAGCAGCAGGCATTGGAAAAGATGTGGATATTGTAGTTCATCTACAGTTTGCCAAACAGTAAGATTATTACCAACTGAAGTATCAACAGTTAAAATTTAGAAATCATGAAAAATTTTAAAACACAAAAAATAAGTAAGCAAGATGTTTATGTAAGATATTGGATTTCAGCTGGCCTTATCTTAATAGTGTTAACAAAACAATTGACAGGATTTCTATTTTATTTTCTACTCTTATTAGCTGGTCTCTTATTGTTTACCGGTATTGTAGAAAAGAGTATTATTAAGTCAAAGTTTTACCCAGATGAATAGCCATTATATATTAATGAATATTAAAAGATATGATTAAAAATTAGAAAAACGAAGACTATGAAATCTGAAATAAAAAATCTACTGATTTGTGACCCAGAAACAGGTGTTTGTGAAATTCCAGTTGTTGCGCCTAACACTCAAAACGTAGAAACCACTGCAGCTTTAATGAAGCCGATTCGCGTGATTTATTATACAGATCCGATTTGTTCAAGCTGTTGGGGCATAGAACCCCAATTGAGAAAGTTAAAGCTAGAGTATGGCCATTTACTTCACTTTGAATATAGAATGGGTGGTTTATTACCCGACTGGAATTATAACGGTGGTGGCATTAGTAAACCAGAAGATGTTGCACAGCATTGGGACGAGGTGAGCTATTATTTACAAATGCCTATAGATGGTGATGTGTGGTTGGAAGACCCATTACATTCTTCTTATCCGCCATCTATAGCTTTTAAAGCTGCACAACTGCAGGACGACCAGAAGGCGCTCGTATTTTTACGACGACTGCGCGAACTGTTGTTTCTTGAGAAGAAGAATATCACCAAATGGGAAAACATGGTCCTGGCGGCTGTTGATGCACAATTGGATATCAATCAATTGAAAGAAGATTATCTAAAAGGAAACGCGGAACAAGATTTTTTAGAGGATTTGGAACTTGGTCGTCAATTAGGTATTCGTGGTTTTCCTACCATCCTATTTATAAATGAAGAAGGAAACGACCAAATTGTATATGGTGCAAAACCTTATGCGGATTATGAGTTGGCTATTAAGAAGTTATTGCCCATAAGCAAGAAAAAGCCATATAACAAATCGTGGGAAAATTTGATAGTCCACTATCAGTCACTTACGGTAAAGGAATATGCGGTATTATCTGATACCAATATACTGATAGCCCAAAACACCCTGGAGGCGTTGAGCAGTAGCACCGTACTCAAAAAAACAGAAACCAAGAATGGGCATCTGTACAGCCTATAATTTGTAAATAATTAAAAAAATATAAACATGAAACTTACATCCACCCAACACCCCGAGTTCTGTAATGTTGAGACCGGATTATGTGTTATCCCGGTTCAATTTATAGAAACCGTTGAAATTAAGGACGTTCATTTATCCAATGAATGTTTTTAGAGCGAGATTAATTGAATAATAATAATTACGATGAAAGCATATACAACCTTAACAGAAGCCATCAACGATTTAACACAAAGAGGCTATACTTTCAATTTCAATCTAAAAAATGATTGTGTTGAGAGCATGGCAAACCATTTGAAAATTAAACCTGATGAATTTGAAATTGATGAAGTACATCGTTTTCAAGAAATGTCTGATGTCGACAATGAGAGTATTTTATACGCTATTTCGTCAATCATAAACGATGCTAAAGGTCTATTGGTAAATGCTTATGGGATTTATGCTGATACAACTTCATACGAACTGGTTTCGAAACTTAACAAGCATATCAATTAATATAGAATACTGAAAGAAACTTAAATAATTAAGACTCACATTAAAAATTAAATGAATTCACTAATTTCAATTTTAGCAAAAAGTCAATCACTATTTATCAATCTAACACGTTTTTCCATATTTGTAGTTATGGTTTGGATTGGAGGTTTAAAAGCATTTCAATATGAGGCAGATGGCATTGTGCCATTTGTTGCCAACAGCCCACTTATGAGTTTCTTTTATAACAAGGAGACACCTGAATATAACATGTACAAAAACCGGGAAGGTAAAACTGTACAAAAAAACATTGACTGGCATAAGGAAAACAGGACTTATATTTTCTCTTATGGATTAGGCGCAATGATTATTGTAATTGGACTACTTACTTTATTAGGAATATGGTATGCCAAAATTGGATTAATTGGGGGTTTATTAACCTTTGTAATGTCTTTGGTTACCCTTTCATTTTTAATTACAACGCCAGAGGTATTTGTTCCTAATTTGGGAGGTGATTTTCCAACACCACATTATGGCTTCCCCTATCTATCAGGGGCAGGCAGATTGGTTTTAAAAGATGTTATTATGATGGGCGCTGGATTAATTATAGCGTCTGATAGTGCAAAAAAAATATTATCTTTAAAATGAATTATTTAGAAATTGTCAATTTAATATGTTTGGAAAACTAGATTTGTCCAAATGAAACAACAACTATGTGAAAAAACTTTTTAACTGGACTTATGTTGCTCCATTCCTGACATTGATTCTTGCACTGACAGGTTTAATTGGAAGTGCCGGAGTTTTTTACTGGTTCGCCATTATTTTATTAATATCATGTGTTATGGCCTCGGTCCATCATGCAGAGGTTGTTGCTCATAGGGTTGGAGAACCCTTTGGAACTATTGTTCTTGCTCTTGCTGTCACCATATTAGAAGCTTCTATTATCGTGACCTTGATGCTAGCCGGTGGAGAAGGCGCTTCTACTTATGCAAGAGATACTTTATTTTCAGCTGTGATGCTTATTCTTAATGGTATATTGGGAATTAGTATGATTGTAGGTGCGCGAAAGTATAAGGAACAAACATTTCAGACTAAATCTGTGACCATTGCCCTCGTGTCTTTAGTGGCTATAGTAGTTTTTACATTAATTCTACCAAATGTCACAACGAGTATTTCTGGGCCCTCTTACAATAAACCACAATTGGTTTTTGTGACTATTGCCTGTCTTGTTATTTACATTTCATTTATTATGGCGCAAACCGTACGACAACGTCATTATTTTTTAACTACGTCTGAAGACCATTCTCACTCTCATGTTTCAAAAAGAGAGGCTTTGATAAGTTTAGGTTTGTTATTGGCGTGTTTAGGTTCGGTGGTGTATTTATCCAAAAAAATATCACCACTTATCGAATTATCCATATCAGAAGCTGGACTACCAAAAGCGCTAGTAGGTGTTGTCATATCTTTTATAATTCTTCTTCCTGAAGGTATTTCGGCCATTAGAGCCGCTTCAAGGAATAGATTTCAAAGCAGTATCAACCTTTCTTTAGGATCTGCCATAGCCAGTATAGGTTTAAGTATTCCTACAGTAGCCGTTTTATGTATTTGGTTGGATATCCCATTGGTTCTTGGTATTGACAAAAAATCTATGATATTACTCGCCCTTTCTTTGTTTACAGTCATGCTGTCATTGAATAAAGGCAAAACCAACCTTAACTATGGCACGGTGCTCGTTATGATTCTCTTTGCTTATATCTATACGATTATTTATCCATAATTTTTTTGAATCATTCAATAAAGAACATATTGATTAGTTTTTAAACTGATTGTTTCTTTTATTACCAAATATTACAACCTTCCTGCCTAAAAGTATAAGTTATAACACTACCCTAATTGCGAACTTTGTTACATTAAAAGTATTAACATAAAAATATATACTTATGGAAAAAGTTGTAAGACAATTAGAAAATAAAGTGGCCATTATAACTGGTGGCGCTGGTAGTATTGGCAAAACAACAGCCAAACTGTTTTTAGATTATGGTGCAAAAGTGTTTTTGGTAGACCTCAATGAGGACTCACTAAAAAAGGTAGCGGATGAATTAGGAAGTAAAAACATTAAATATGCTGCAGCTGATGTTACCAAGTCAGAAGATGTGAAACGGTATGCAACAGAAGCTGTTAATGCATTTGGCACCATAGATATATTCTTTAACAATGCAGGCATTGAAGGTGTAGTAAAGCCAACGGTAGATTATCCAGAGGATATATTTGATAAGGTGATTGCAGTAAACGTGAAAGGTGTTTTTTTGGGTAACAAATATGTTTTACCAAAAATGAAAGATGGTGGAAGTGTTATCCTTACTGCCTCAGTAGCAGGAATTGCAGGCAGTCCGAATGTAACGGCCTATATTGCGAGTAAGCACGCTGTTGTAGGCATGATGAGGAACCTTGCAATAGAGGTGGCTCCACGTAAAATTCGCGTAAATACCATAAACCCCTCGCCTGTTGACAATAGAATGATGCGCTCTCTGGAAGCAGGCTATAGCCCTGACGATGCTGCTGGTATGAAGAAAGCTTTTGAAAATTCAATACCATTAGGTAGATACGCTGACCCAATTGAAATTGCACAACTCGTTCAGTTTTTGGCAAGTGATGAGAGTAAATTTATTACTGGTACTACACAAGTAATTGATGGAGGTATGAATGCATAATTATTAGGGTCGCAAAGTAATTATAATTACCAAGGGTTTATGGTTTTCATTGATTTTTTTAATGTGTTTTACCCTTGTAATTAGTTAAAAAGCCATCCACATTCTTTGATTGATGGTATGCTGTTGGATGGTTTGCGACCCTTTCATTTAAAAAACAATCGAATAAAAAATTAAAAACATATAAGTAATTAATATATATAAAAGTAAGTTATGAAAATAGGAATAACCGGAGCTACTGGCCAATTAGGGCAACTTGTAGTTCAGAAATTAAAAGAGAAAAAGATTGAAGCTGAATTAGTAGCTTTGGTTAGAAACCCAGAAAAGGCAGCATCTTTAGGAATAGAAGCCAGAACCTTTGATTATGACCAACCTAACACCTTACCGCAAGCGTTAGAGGGTATAGACCATTTGGTATTTATTTCAGGAAGCGAAATAGGTAAACGAGAAGCCCAACATTACAATGTGATTAAGGCTGCTAAACAAGCCCAGGTAAAGAAAATAGCCTATACCAGTTTACTTCATGCCGACACCTCGTCAATGATATTAGCGCCTGAACACTTGGCAACAGAACGTATGCTCATGGAGTCTGACATACCCTACACCATTTTGCGTAACGGTTGGTATACCGAAAATTATACGGCTGGATTAAAACAAGCTGTGGAGCAAGGTATTATTATTGGGAGTGCTGGCAATGGGAAAATTTCATCAGCTACTCGTGAAGACTATGCCGAGGCTATTGCCGAAGTCATCACCAATGATGCTCATACCGGAAAAACCTACGAATTGGCTGGCGACCAAACCTATACTATGCAAGACCTGGCTGCCGAAGTGCGAAAACAAACCAGTAAAAGCATCGAATTTGTGAACCTTCCAGAGAAAGAATATGCTGAAAAGTTACAGCAAGTTGGTTTACCTCAAGGAATTGCCAAAGCTTTTGCCAGTTTAGATTACAGCGCCTCTAAAAACGATTTGTATAATCAAGACCAGATATTATCTAAACTCATAAAGAGACCTACTACCCAATTACATCAGGCGGTGAAGCAAGCATTGGCTTAAGTTTGTTACAGTTTTTTAATCAGTAATGAAACCTGATTCAATTTTTAAATTATAGATTTCCAAATTTTACAACTCATCTACCTAATAATGTAATGTAAAACCCTAAATCGTTAGTTACTTTTGTACTATAACATTTAAAAAATAAACATTATGAAAACAACAAAATGGGTATTGGACCCAACACACAGCGAAATCACTTTTAAAGTAAAACACTTAATGATTTCCAACGTAAAAGGAGCGTTTAAAACTTTTGATGCCTCCATAGACGGGGAAGATTTTAGGACTTCCAACTTTAATGTAACCATTGATACCGGTTCCATCTCTACTAATAATGATGACAGGGATGCCCATTTAAAAAGTCCTGACTTTTTTGAGGTTGAACAATATCCGGAAATCACATTTGTGAGTAAATCAATTAAAAAAGTGGATGACGATGAATTCAAATTGATTGGTGACTTAACCATTAAAGGAACTACCCAAGAAATAGCATTAGACACTGAATTTGGAGGTTTTATGAAAGACCCTTATGGCAATGAAAAAGCAGGTTTTTCAATAGATGGGAAACTTAACCGAAAAGATTTTGGATTAAACTGGAATGCAGCTTTAGAAGCTGGAGGTGTTATGGTTGGAAATAAGATTAAGATTAATGCAGAAGTTCAATTTGTAAAGCAAGTTTCATAATAAACTATGAAATGGATAGAAAACAATTTATCAAATCCATGGCGCTGTTGCCATTAATAGGTTCAAGTATGAATTTAAAAGATTTAAATAAAGTGACCTCTACAATGAGTAGTACAGGAAAAATGCCTGTACTATTCTTGGGGCATGGGAGTCCAATGAATGCCATTGAAGAAAACGAATTTGTTTCTGCATTTAGGAAATTAGGGCAAGAATTAATAAGACCAAATGCCATATTATGTATTTCGGCGCATTGGGAAACCAATGGTACGTATGTTACCGCCATGCAAAACCCAAGAACAATTCACGATTTTGGGGGCTTTCCTCAAGCTCTGTTTGATGTTCAGTATCCTGCCCCTGGAAGTCCGGAATTGGCAAAAGAAACGAAACACATCATTAATAGCACAGAAGTTGGATTTGACGATAAATGGGGACTTGACCATGGTGCTTGGAGTGTTATAAAACATTTATATCCTAATGCAGACATTCCTGTTATACAAATGAGTATTGATTATACGAAGCCCGCCAAATACCATTATGAGTTGGCAAAAGAAATTAACAGTCTTCGTCATAAGGGGGTTTTGATTATAGGAAGTGGAAATATGGTTCATAACCTACGTAAAGTGGAATGGAACAGGCTAAATGAAGAATTTGCTTTTAGTTGGACTATTGAAGCGAATGAAAAGATGAAAAATTTTATATTAAATGGAGAACATCAAAGTCTTATAGACTATAAATCACAAGGGAAGGCCTTTGATTTAGCGATTCCAACACCAGAACATTATATGCCCCTGTTATATACATTGGCATTAAAAGAAGAAAATGAAACTATAGAATTATTTAACGATAAACCTGTTGGTGGAGCACTTACAATGACTTCAGTAAAAATAGGTTAAAGAAAAAGAATTAATTATGAATACTATTGAAATTAAATCACGTAAAGTAAATATCACTTTATTGGTATTAAGAGTTGGAATAGGATTATTGATGCTGGGTCATGGCATTCCAAAACTACAAATGTTGATTTCTGGAGATATACAGTTTCCAGGCGTTATGGGCATGAGCCCAACACTTTCATTGGCTTTAGCTGTATTTGCAGAAGTTGTATGTTCAATCCTACTTTTAGTAGGCCTACTAACAAGGTATGCGGCAATACCTTTGATAGTAACTATGTTAACAGCTGTACTTATCATACATGGTGATGACCCATTTGCAAAACAAGAATTAGGAATACTTTACCTTATAGTTTATTTGACTTTGTTTTTGCTCGGTAGTGGTAAATTTTCTTTTGATGCTGTTTTGAGAAGTTATAGAATAGATAAATAATATAATCTATTTTCCTAACCATATTTAAGATTTAACCCTTATGAACCCTAAAAATAAAATATTAGTTAAATCTCTGGAATTATTTGAAACTTATGGCATCAAAGTAGTAACAATGGATGATATCTCTGAAGCGATGGGTATATCAAAAAAAACATTGTATATACATTTTGCCGGAAAAAAAGAATTAGTAGATAAGGTCATTCAATTTCTTTTTGAATTACATTTTAAAGCTATACATAGGATTATAGGTAATAACAACTCCTCAATCCAAAAGATAGATACGATTTATGAATATGCCTTAAATTATTTAATGAAAGTTACACCTGTTTTTCAATTCGATTTAAAAAAATATTATTCTGATAGCTATAAGATTTATGACCAGAATCGTAGAAAAATAATTTTTGGAATTATTAAGGATTTTTTGGATGAAGGACAATTAAAAGGTACAATAAACAAATCTATACATACCGAGTTATTCTGTGAATTTCATCTTATGAGTTTAGATAAAATTATAACCTATAATGCTTTGCCTACTGATTATAGTGCAAGGGACATACTTGACAACTCTATTGGTGTAAGCTTGAAGGGTATTATTAATCAAGCACAACAGAAAAAGTAAATTAAACTTTACTGATTTATATATACCCCTTTTTTTTCTCTATGTATTAATCCTGCTTCTACAAATTTAGTGATGTAGCCTTCTGCCGTTTTATGCGGGATGTTTTGTTTGGTTGCTAAATCTAAATACTCTTGCCTACAGAATTGCTTTGGTAAACTATCTAAAAAGCGTTCTTTACGGTTTAAGCGTTTTACTGCTTTTTGTTCAATAGGCAGATCGTTAAACACTTTACTACTATGCTTTACTAAAATAGAAATAATAGTTAGCGCATTTTGGAAATCGACATCCTCACATTCTTTTACTTGATTCACATCGCCATCTTCCATAATGCGAAACACAGAAAATAACATCATAATTCTAAATGAAACTAAACCTAAACGTCTTACGGTTGCTATATAATCATCTGGTTGTAGATTGAGATATTTGGTTTGTAGC
>Ga0316209_1002868_pt1 | contig 12766 bp, 13 predicted proteins | sample 6monopyrite_MG_FD_204945 | JGI IMG/M metagenome (GOLD analysis project Ga0316209, IMG submission 204945) | Microbial mat bacterial communities from mineral coupon in-situ incubated in ocean water Damariscotta River, Maine, United States -... | ecosystem: Environmental > Aquatic > Marine >...
CAATGTACGATCAGGATGTCTTTGTAAACGTCGTCGGTGGCGTGCGTGTTTCAGAAACCGCCGCTGATCTCGCCGTGATCCTTTCTGCGCTCTCAAGCATGCGCGACAAACCACTACCGACTGATCTCGCCGTGTTTGGTGAGATCGGCCTGGCCGGAGAGATACGCCCTGTACAAAATGGACAGGAGCGCATCAAAGAAGCCGCGCAGCACGGCTATAAGCGCGTCATCGTGCCACTAGCTAATAAACCTGCCAAGCCGATTAAAGGGCTAGAGGTGATTGCCGTGCAACGCCTGGCTGAGGCGATTGAATACCTTTAGCGCCTGCATTGCCTGTGTTTGATGCGCAAGCCAGATGGTTGGTGATTAATGATTCCTAAAATGCCTTAAGTGATGCTTCCTCGCGTTGTTGCATAGTCCTGTTGTATCAACACGCTGAGCCCAGATTAGGGCAACCATCAGGATCATTTAGCGGTGTCACAGGGTATTCCCGATTGTGAATTATTTACGTTGAATCAGCGGGGGTAGTCCGCCAAAATGGCTGCTTAAAGTAGTCGGGGCAGAGTGCACGTATATCTTACATCTGACCCCATGCAGTTTGATAATAATAAGGTTTTGATTTAGAGCACGCTCTTACCATGTATCATTTTACGCTAGAGTTGGGCGTTGATGGCGGTTAGCCGTTGTTGTGCAAACTGCAGCAGGACAGCATCGATAAAACTATATTCCTGTACGCGCCGGTAGGCACCATGTGCGCCGCTCCAATCTTCTAATGCCTCTGCCGCCATGCCCAGTCCTAGCTGCCAGCGCCCATCCTGCGGTGCAAGTTGTGCTGCCTGAGAAAAATAGTGGTACGACTCACTGAGTCGATCATTTAGCAGATAAAGATTGGCAAGTGCGCCAAGGTAGTGGGGTTGTTGATTAAAGCGTATTAAAGTATTTTCGAGTACCTGCAGGGCGCGTTCTGGCGCGCCAAGTTTGATGTGAAGTTGGGCAAGCCACAGTGGAAACTTAACGTGATTCGGTGTGACTGCGACGCCTGCTTCAAGAACTTCAATCGCACCCTGTGTCGCGTGCTGCTCTAATAATAGTGCCACGAGCAATTCTCGTGCAGCAAGATGATCTGTTTGTTGTGTTAAGGCGTATTGCAGTTCATCTTTAGCTTGCTGGGGGCTTCCACGTTGTAAAAATGTAACCGCACTGCGATAACTGTTCTCGGCTCTGCTGACAGTGTCGAGTGGGTATGTGGTTATGATCAGTTCGCCTGGCTGTAATGCCGCGTCGTGTTGGACTGGGGTTAATGGTGATGATGATTGTTGCTCCGGATCTACAGTGACCTGAGCTGCAGAAAGTGCAGGCAGATAAGTGAAGACCACTGCCAGGCAAAGGGCGAGACGAGTATTTTGATTTGATAACATCATTTTTCTGTCTCGTTAAAGAATGCTTTGCGTGAGCTGCTTTGCATTAGTTCAGCAGAGCGTCGTTGCGAATCCTTTATCGATTCCCCCCATAAATCATTATTGTCAACCACAGTGGGTTTAAGCAGAATTACCAGTTCTTTTTTGATGCGGGTTATTTTTGTATGTTTGAATAGCTGGCCGATCAGGGGTAGGTCACCTAACAGGGGAATGGACGTGCTCTCATCGCTGCTAGCCTCTTTCATCAAGCCGCCGATGACAATCACCTGGCCCGTTTCGGCGCGCACCACATTGTCAGATTCCTGAATGTTACTGATGGCCAGTGGCAGGCTAAAGGCCTTGCCACTGATCACAAATGTTTTATCACGTTGGGAAACGCTGCTTACTGTGGGATGAATGTGAAGAATAATGTTGTTATTCTCATCTATTTGAGGCGTCACATCTAGCGCGATACCGGAGAAGAACGGCGTTAATTCGACTGTCGGCGTTTCTGTCGTCGTTGAGCCACTGGTGGATGATGAGTTACTGATACCCGTAACAAAAAATTCATCACCACCGACTTTGATAACAGCACGCTGATTGTTAACCGTCGAAACCCGTGGGCTAGAGAGTACCTGCACATCCCCCTGGCCTTGTAAGAACTCAAGAAAGGCGGAAAATTTGCGGGCCTTGATCGCCAGGCTGAAAACCCCACCAAATGCAGAGGTGGCAGCTGAGCTGATAGGTGAATAGCTTCCATCTGGTTGCAGGTTGCCGCTTAATCCAGAAATTTCACTAACACCAGCGCTCAATGCTGTGCCGCCACCAATCTGGCTGGCAAGAATTGATGAGCTGCCAGATGTGCCCAGACCAGACCAGTTAATCCCGGTCTGATAAGAGTCGTTCAATTCGACTTCAATGATTTTAGCTTCCAGAATGACCTGACGATTAACGACTGCCTGAGTGGTGCCGAGAAAATCATCAACCATGCTTAACTCATCTGGCAGTGCGCGTACAATGACTAAACCGGATTGAGGGTGAGTAATCACGCGACGATCCTCTTTATCTCCAATGATGGTTTGCAGTGATAGCTGTAATTCCTTCCAGAAATCATTCTCTGAATCTGTTTTGATCTGAATACCGTGAGATCCGACCGGTGCAACTGCGGCACCATCACTACCGTTACCTGCTGCATTCAACTCGGCTGACGATACCCGCGTATTAGAATGTCCTTTACGACTAAGATTGAGATAGTTGATGGAAAATAGACGGGTTTGCATGCCACGCCCCAGTACATAATACCGGTTGCCATCATTGCGGTATGCGTAGCCATAAACTTTTTGTAGCGCATCAAGCGCCTCATCAATGGTGACTTGTTTTAAGTGTAATGATATTTCACCATCGATATCCGGATGCACCACCATGCTATATGGCGTGCCTTTAACTAAACTCATGAATACTTCGCGAGCGGGAGTTTTGTTTGCTGTCAGGTCAAAACGCGGTTTTATCAACTCGGGTTGACGGGATGGCATGTCTGCTGTCATGTTAGGCTGCATTGCCTGTACTACCTGTTGAGGGACGTGCACGCGTCGAGCCTCTGTCAACGTAGTATTGATGCTTTCACTGACGGAATTGTGCCATTTTTTCGGTAGTGACTCACAGCCAGCTAATAGCAATGTTTGTGTCACTATAAAAAATAGTGCACAACGTGCCGAGGTTGTTTTTTTAATCACCATTATTCGTAAGTCCATATTTTTTTACCACATCCCTGGCTATAAGTGGTAGTCGATGCTGTTTCCCGTGTTTCTCTATCACCACTTCAAAAGGGTGGATAGCCAGCAGTTTGGCTCCTTCAATGCGTTCGCCAATGAGAATCGTCTTGTTGTTAATGATGGCATGACTGTAGTTTTTTGAAACCATTGTTGATTGTAGCGTCAGTGGTTGTCGTATAACTTTTTTAACGGCCTTTTTCGTTATTTGTTTATGACGAGTTGGATCTGGCAGGTTACCGATCAGATCACTGGAATATCCTGCTAGCGGGTATGTCAGGCAGATAACGATCAGGCTGCATAGTAATTTGGTCTTTATTTTCATAATCCCAGCCATGTTTTTTCAGGGCTCAGGGTATATATCATCAGTGTGGAAACCGCCTCGCCGCTATCATTACTTTTCAGGCTCACATCACCCCAGAGTATTTTCCATGGTAGTTTTTCAAGTGTCGCGAGAAATAAAACAAGCTCTCGGTAGTGGCCCTTTACTTCCAGCAACATGCCATGTTTATAAATAGTGAATTCACCTTTAAGCGGCGACTGCTGTTGATTATTGGTCTCTATTTTATCTTCTGTGGTTTTTTCTACTGCTGGCCATAACCGTACAGCAGGCATGTTTCTGGCGCGTATTACGGTGATGCCCTTGTTGCTGCTTAACACGCCATCAACAAAGCGAATCATTTCACGTGGGCTAATCAGGTCTCGCATTAATTCGGAGAATTTTCCGGTATTATTTAATTCGTTCTTGAGTTCTTCCAAGTGGATAAGTCTTGATTTTTTTGGGGCTAGCAGCAGGTTTTTTTCTGCAATCGAAAGCTCCTGTAAAAGCAGTTGTATTTCGCCCTCTTTAAGTGAAATGTTTGCGCGCTTATTACTGTTGGCTTTTTCAATAGGTAACAAAAGTCCAACATATACCAACATATAAATGACAAGGCTTGTCGTGATGAAGATAAGCACACGTTCAGTTATCGGCCTCGCATTCAGACGCTGAGCGAGTTGTGTAAAGCTGGCCTGAAGTTGTCTTGTTGCTTTCATAAGACATCCTCAGAAGTTTCCTCGGTCGATATTGTGAAGTCAATGTAATCGGCGCGCAGGTTACGTTGCGTATCTTCAATGGGTCGGTCGAGTTGAAAGTCAGATAAGTTGGTGCCTTTTAGCAGGGTCTCTGTCGAAAGTTTCTCGAGGTATTTAGGTACAAGATGTGCGGCGCTGGTCTGCCCCTGTAATTGTAGGTCACGGCCCGCGCGGCCAATGGTGATATTGGTAAGCCATAATTCTGGAATGTGTTGCCGGGCGAAGGCAACGAAGTAGCCGGAATAACCATGGCCGGCGCTGAACATGTCTGCTTGAATGGTTTCATGAATTTGTGTTCGATTGGCAAGCAGGTGCTCGATTTCTTCGATTTCGTTATTGATATCAACATCTGAAAATTGAACTAACTGCTGGGTAATTTCATCACGATTTTTGATGATGTCGGTTTTCTGCAGCTCGATGGCGTCAATCTGTGAGTTGAGAGCAAAATACTGCCCAAGCATGACACTGCTATAAATAAAATGAGCAGACACCACCATCAGTAATGCAATCAGTACCTGAGTGCCGCTGAAGTTTAGCGTACGTCTTATTTTGACAGGCTGATAGAGATTAATTTCCTGGCTCATCGTCTATCCTGTGTAGCGCAGCTCCGATGGCAAAAAAAGCGTGAGCTTGTATTTCCCATGGGATTTTTGTTTTACTGTGAAACAGATTGTTGAGATCAAGCAATTCAACCTCAATATTAAGGTTGTCTTTAATGTATTTAGAAAACCCCGGAAGCTCCCTTAAGGTGGGGGCGAGGTATAGTTTTCTGATGGGTGTCTGACGGAAGTTACTTTCGTAATAGTCAAGTGAACGTTGCAGTTCCAGGGCGACATGGTCATACGCTACGGTACTGTCTATTTGATTGTCGAGGCTCAGATCGATATCGAGGTGGAGCTCTAGCTCCGGATCGAATAATTCATTATTGTTAGTATCCTGAGTTTCGGTGATGGCAGAGGCCGTTGGTAGCGCCTGCTCAAGCTCAATATTGATGGGCCGACTGAGGTAGAGTTTTCCTGCTTTACTGAGAGTGATTAATCCGTTACCTGGCTGGAGTGACAACAGAGCAACACCGTTATCATTATCCGCTAACAGATTGGCGATGTTGCGTTGGGCGAGCTCCATGATGTCAATAATTTGAAGATTGATATTCGCATTTGTTAGCTTTTCACTATGACGATGTAAGGTATCGTTTTTAGCGGCAACGACATAGACAGAGCTTGAGTTGGCTGACCCTCTTGGCGGCGGCACATCGAAGGCATCCAGGGTGATATCTGTTACAGGCGTATCGATTAAATCCTTAATACGCCAGCGCAACGCGAGTTTCATTTCCTCTTTGGGAACGGGTGGGGCATCCATCATTAAGAGTTGGTAGCCTTCTCTGTTGAGCAGGCTGACGCATTTGTACGCATCGAGCTGGTGTTGTACAGTTAACTGGTTTAATTGCAGTGAGGAATCCGCTGCAGCTGGGTAAAAGTCACATTGCTCAAGTACAGGGTTGTCCAACTGGTGAGTAATTCTGGCAATAGAAATACCTGCTGAGTTTGAATCAATGGCACATATACCCGCTAGTGGTTGTTTTTTTAGTAGTGCACCAAACACGCCAATATCCCTGATGTTATACGTTAATTTGACTCTTCCATAGTGCCTAATTACAGATATCGACAATCTTGTTAAATACTTGATTACAGAGGGAAGGGGCGGGGATTTATGTGTTGCAAAAGGTGGCAATAGCAACGGCGTACTCTTAGGGGATTACTTCCTGCCAGGATACAATGCTGCTGCCGCCACCACCACCGCCGGAACTGATGGAGATGTCTTTAAAGGAGACTGCAGGGATGTAGCCACGTTTATCTCTTTGCATGTCAAAAGAAATGCGTATTCTATTGATGGTGACGCCAGCGGGTACCGTCCAGCTGATGGTGGATGCAGTTAGCCAGCCAGGATTGTTGAACTCATTATTTTCAGACCAGACGGTATAACTTGTCCCGGTGGTGCTGACCAATTCCACATCTACATTCATTTTTTTGGGCTCTTTTGCGTCGGGGGTACCGGTGGTCCAGACTTTTTTGTATTCGAAATCGAGATTGATGGACTCACCCGCATTAAGGTTGATAAGGGCGGGAGTGCTGCCGGTTTCTCGATGGCCTTTGTATTTGGCTTTATTGACATCATTAATCCTGAATTGTATGCCTCCGTCGACGATTGAGGTTGTGCCATCCGTTTTGGAAAGGTCCTCGGTTGGCCAGGCAGCCAGGTCATTCGTTGGAATGGAGGTTGATGCCCCGCCCAGGTCAACAATCGCATCTACGGTGCGAGTGGTATTGCCACTGATCGTTGGAATGGCTGCGCTGCTAGTGATGTTGGCCTGTGTGGGAGAGAGTAGGACCACAGCCACAGTGAAAGTGCCTTTACCAAAACTAACTGGGCCCTCGCCAGTGTAGGTTGACGGGGCAAGGCTCCATTCTTTAATGCCGCGTTCGAGTCCCGACTCTGCCAACATAAAGGTCTCACTTGCTGCCAGTTCATCAACCGCGTTATGGGTGCTGGTGACTGAGAGAAAGGTAATCGCGACGCCTAAAAACCCCAGCACCATAATCATCACCACGGCGACAATCATCAGTGAACCGCGTTGGTGTTGAGGATTTTTCATTAAAAACTCCTCGGGTGCAGGGTATTGCGTCGGCTGTAGTTCGTTCCATTGACACTGACGGTGATACTCGCGGTGATGTAAGCCACATTGGTGGCTGCCGTTGCATCGTTGATACCATCGGCTTGAAGATAGTTAAATGTCAGATCAGTCACGCCATCTGCGAGTGGCTGGCCGTTGCGCTCCAGCGTATTTCCGTTGCGAGCATAGGTGATCACGTTGGCGCTGTTGTCGGTGAAGGTGATCTGGGTGAGTGATGAAATACTCAGATCACCTGTGGTGGCAGTGCGTACGTTGCGCAGGTCACGGCTCATCCGCTGCATCGCATAACGCCCCTGCCATTCGGCATCAATGATGTCACGCCCGGTAAAATAGGCATTGAAGCCACCACTCAACATGCGGCTGCCGATGGCGGCGATGATGGAGAGGATGACGATGACGAGGATTAGCTCTATCAGTGAGAAGCCATCTTGTTTGAGTCTGGCGGTTTGCATATCAGTAATCCGCCACCAGTGCGGTCAGTGTAGCAGTCGCACTACCACTGACGGTGACAGTGATCACTTTATAATTGGTATCGCCGTTCCAGTCCGGATCGATAACAGCCGCGACCGTAAATCCCACGGGAATATTGCAGGCAGCTTGTGCTGAGCCCATTTGGCAGGGGTCAGCCGCTGGCTCATCAAAAGGGGCAAAGCCTAATACCTGACGTTGTGGCAAGATCAACTCCATGCGCTCAACAGCCAACTGCATTGCTTGAATAGCACTGCTGACCTGTGCCGGGCCACGCAACGCGGTGGCAAAAACCGAGAACAGGGCTGTGGAAAGGATACTCACCACGAGAATAAAGATGATCAGCTCGATCAGTGAGAAGCCTCGTTGTTGTCGCTTCATCATGGTTTGATTACCCGCCCGGTTTCTGGACTGATGCGAATCGTATGGGTTTCACCCGATTCTGACAGAGTCACCACGGCATCCGCGGCGAGTGCGCTGCCGGGTGTGAGCGTATTGGTGTAGGGCGCGCCTGCGCCATCAAATACCAAAAAGCCATGGGTGGTGGTCAGTGCAATGCCGGTATCGAGCAATATGGTTGAAGTGCCACTGGCCGGATGGATGTAGGAGACGGTGTTATCAATGTTGCTGATCCAGTAACGGTCACTGCTGAAGTTAATGCGGTAGCGCTGGCCGCGATTGATCGCGAGTGACTGTGTGTGACGAATGTCGGCGACGATCTGGTCGGTCTGGGCAGAGAGGTTAATGCCATTGCCGGGAAATCGAATCATGGCATAGATGGATAGAATGGAGACGATGAGTAGAACTAGAATCAACTCTATCAGGGTGAAACCACGGCTTTGGGTGATTGAATGTCCCATGCTTGATTATACTATGGCTGCTTTATAGCACGGGTGAACCTACACTTTCCTCCCGTTGTAGCAATCACAACAGGATGTATGAGCTAGAAGCTGCATACATCCTTATGGATTGATATTCTATTATGCTACTTTGCGCCAACCAGAGTAAATGTAGCGGTTTTAGTGGTGTCATCATTACTTTGCAGAGTACAGGTAGTTGTGTCACCAATATTCACCAGAGCGGCACCGGCAACGTTGTATGCTCCGGCATTTGTTGCGTGAAATGTTGTTCCATCAATCAAGCCTGCTGCTACAGTTTCATCACAGCCGACTGCTGTATCTTGAATGCCGGGAACTGCGGTAGCACCCGCTATGGCAGCACCATTTACCTGTCCTTTTGCTATTGATGCGGCATAGTTAATTGCACTACTGGATGCGAGTCCGCCTGCAACTCCCTTTACTGCTGCGGTACGTGCCTCAGCTGTGGTGTCGATAAATTTCGGCAACGCAACAGCAGAAAGAATACCTAAAATTACGATAACCATTACCAATTCAATCAATGTAAAGCCTGTTTGCCATTTCATTTTTATTACCTCAACGAAAACTAATATTTGTCCATAAATTCATCGGTTATATTGAATGTTCCCTAACGCCAATTCATTTAAAGAATATTTCGGCTAGTAGGGTGTGTAACTTTAGAAGAAACAAAATAATATAAACTAATTTCCTGTTATATTATGTTTAACGCCCCATCGCGGCGGAGGACAAATCCCACATCGGCAAAAATACCCCTAACGCAAGTATCAATACCATGATGCCAACACATGCCAACAGGATGGGTTCGATAGAGGCGCTAAGGTTTTTTAGTTGATATTCGACTTCACGTTCATAATATTCAGCGACTTCTGCGAGCAGGTTATCGAGCGAGCCGGTCTGTTCGCCTACGCGGATCATCTGTAGCACGATGGAAGGAAAAAGATTGGAGGCAGTGGCCGCCTGGGTGATGGTTGTGCCGCGTTCAATCGCGTCACGCATCTCTAAGACGTGGCCGCGGACATGGGCATTATCGACTGCCTTACTGACGACTAGCATTGCCTGCCCCCACGGCACGCCGGACTTAACGCAAATCGCCATGGCGAGTGAAAAGCGGCCCATAGTGGCGCGGTAGAGTATGCTGCCAATAATGGGTAGTCTGAGTTTAATGCGATCCCACTTTAAACGCCCCGCTTCTTTGGAAAGATAAAAGCGGATGGCAAAGGGGAGTGCAGCGATGAGTGCGGCAATCACATACCAATAGTTGACGGTGAAACTGGAGGTGGCAATTAGAATCTGTGTCGGCAACGGCAGCTCTGCGCCAAATTTACTGAAGGCAGTGGCAAAGGCTGGAATGACAAATATGTTAATGATTAACATGGCTGCAGCAATGGCAACCATGACAATGACTGGATAGCGCATGGCAGCTTTAATTCGTTCACGTGTCTCTCGTTCAAGTTCCAGGTATTTAACGAGTTTTAAAAAACTTTCCGGCAGGGTACCGCTGGTCTCTCCGACTTCAACGATACTTATATATAGACTTAAAAATACCTCAGGGTGATGGCTCATCGCGCTACTCAAATCTTCGCCGGCATCGAGGCTGTCACGTAGTTCACCAATAATCGTTGCCAGTTTTTCGCTGGGAGTCGATTCGCGCAGGCCCTTTAAGGCTTCGAGAATAGGCACGCCGGCACGCATCAGGGTGTACATCTGCCGTGAGAAAAAGATTAAATCGAGCAGTGGAACCTTTTTTTTTGTTAGTTGACGTTGAATCGCGGCATCATGTTTGTGTTTTTCATGATGTGCCAGGATAGTGATGGGAGTGATATTTATGCCGAGCAGGTGACTGGCAACAGCATCCTCGGAGTCGGCTTCGAAGTGCCCGCTTATCAGCTGGCCTTGCTGGTCTCTTCCCTCGTATCTATAGCTATTCATTGTTTACATTTCCATGCCGTAGCCAACTTTAATGACTTCGTCGATGGTGGTTATTCCCTTAACTGCGAGTTCGTAGGCTGATTGTTTTAATGGTTTAAATCCGGGGCGAGATTTAGCCATTTTGGAGAATTCGATCAAGTCGCCACTATGAAGTGTCTCAATCAGTTCGGGATCCATTTCGAGAAATTCGTAGATTCCAATTCGTCCCTGATAACCCGTATTGTTACAGGATTGGCAACCAGCGCCCCGCTTGAAGGTCATGCCGTCGACCCCATCACCCATGTCTTCAAGCATAAGCTTGGTGGCGGTTTCTAATGTGTCCGTAATCGCGCAGCTGGCGCACACTCGCCGAATTAACCGTTGGGCTAAAACAGCACGCAAGGCACCAGCGATCAGATAAGGCTCCGCCCCCATATCAATAAGGCGAAGTGCGCTGGAGATAGCATCATTGGTATGCAGGGTGGACATAACAAAGTGGCCTGTCATTGAGGCGCGCAGGCCAATTTCTATGGTTTCCCTGTCGCGCATTTCGCCGATAAGCACCACGTCCGGGTCCTGGCGCAGTACAGAACGTAGCACGCTACTGAATGTCAATTTTACTTTGGGGTTAACTTGAACCTGGTTAACGCCATTCAAGTGGTATTCGACGGGGTCTTCAACGGTAATAATCTTTACTTCGGGGTCATTTAATTCACTTAGTAGCGCATAGAGCGTGGTTGTTTTACCACTCCCTGTGGGCCCGGTAACCAACATCAAACCGTGTGGACTGTGAGCAATATTTCTGACCTTCCTGGCCATCTCTACCGGCATGCCAAGCTGGTCGAGCACAAGAAATCCAGCAGACTGATTCAGCAGGCGCATCACTGCAGATTCGCCTTCTGGTAAGGGCAGGGTGGATAGGCGTACATCAATCCGATGACCACGGATATCAAGGTGAAAACGCCCATCCTGAGGCAATCGCTTTTCTGAAATATCAAGACCTGACATCAACTTCAGTCGTGAAATAAGTGCGGCAGCGATACGATGGTCGGTGATGGTTTGCACGCGTAATGTGCCATCAATACGGAAGCGGATACGTAGCTCATTGATGTCAGGTTCAATATGAATATCTGATGCGTTAACTTGCACAGCATCTTCCAGCATGGTTTGTAATAGTTTGACAACGGGGGCGTCTGCCACGCCTTCATTAATGGTGCGATCTGTGGTCGCACGTTCGCCTGCTGATATCTGTTGGCCCAGTTCGGCAGCAAAGTTACTGATTTCTGCTGTACGGCGATATACCGAGTCAATGGCCTTGAGTAAACCGTCTTCTTTAACGACTGCCAGTTTCAATGGCTTTCCGATTAGTCTGGAAACTTCATCATAGGCAAAGATGTTGGTTGGGTCGGCCATGCCAATCAGGACATGGTCATCCGTTTCTGAGAGGACGATCACACGAAAGCGACGCGCCTGAACCTCCGGGATTTTTTTGATCGTTTCGGGGTCAATGGCATAGTTCCGAATATCGATAAATTCAATGTTTAGCTGTTCTGCCAGAATACCCAGTAGCTGATCTTCCGTGAGATAGCCACTTTCAATCAGTTCACGACCGAGCTTGTTACCCGTGCTTTTCTGAGCATCCAGGGCCGCCATGAGCTGCTCTTCCGTAATGGCTTTTTGCTCAACGAGTAAATCACCTAAACGTATTTTTTTTGGGCGTTCTATCGCCATCACTCAGTCCTTGCTGCACAAACATTGCCTTTGATGCTTATGTGTAATTCCACATGCACTGGCGGGAATTTGGTTTGAATTGCTACCCCTATAGCTTTTAACGGGTTTTATTCGCCATACTTAAATGTATTTAACGATAGATGGCATGATTAAAATTAGGGACAACGTTGATTAGCTTAATAAAAAACAAGAGAATTCTTTAAACGCAACCTATTGAATAGTGAGCATTAGGCCAATGCGGTGATGTCTACGTGAATAGATAGCGTTTTTGATGCCGACCAATTGATAGGCTCAATGTAATTGATTTCGCGCGCAAGTAGTGCGGTGGAGTTTATTAAAATAGATCTGATGACTGGAGAGAGAAGAAATAGTCGTCGCTTTTACTTTTAAATCGGATCAAGCGTATCGGGCTGTAAATAAGCGTGTTGCTGGCGGGATATCGCAGTTCGGCTGCATCATCATTGTTCCATTCGGTGCTTTCTGCCAGAATGAGCGATGTGTTTTTCTGCCACCGCGAGCTTTGTCGCTGCTTCTGTACTTGTTCCTGTCGGGATATATTGCCTCCGGTCATCTAACCAGGTGGACAGGCGTTATCTGGCCTTTGCTATGCTGCCGTTAATATTCGGCCTGCAGCAGGTGTTGGAGGGTGGTTTGTGGCTGGCCCTGGCGCAGGGTGATGCTGGTGCCGCGCACAATCTGGCGCTGGGCTTTCTATTTTTCTCGCATGTGTTCTGGATGGGCTGGATCGGCTATTCGGCCTATTTGGTTGAGGAAAAGCCGCAGCTCAGATTGTTGTTCCTGTCAATCTCCGTGTTTGGCGTGGTGCTCGGAGCAGTCATGTATCTGCCTT
>Ga0316209_1002869_pt1 | contig 12757 bp, 8 predicted proteins | sample 6monopyrite_MG_FD_204945 | JGI IMG/M metagenome (GOLD analysis project Ga0316209, IMG submission 204945) | Microbial mat bacterial communities from mineral coupon in-situ incubated in ocean water Damariscotta River, Maine, United States -... | ecosystem: Environmental > Aquatic > Marine > Coastal...
ACCGGCCGCAATGCCACTAACGCCATGAAGCAGCTCATCCAGGAAACCATGACGCGTGGCGACATTCTTCCGAAATGGAATTACACCTTCTCCCCACAACCCTGACACTTATTTACAGGCCGGTCCTTAAAGCTCACAGCCTCTCCGTGTCTGTGAGTTTTTCAATTCGCTGGCGGTAGGCTGGAACAATCGCAGCGCAGTTCCGGCAATTCGAATGGTTATTGACACGTCCTCTGCCGGAACAGCGCTGCGCTCGTTCCAAACTACTAAAACTCACTAAAAACTCACAGCCTCTCCCAGCCTGTGAGCTTTTCAATTCGCTGGCGGTAGGCTGGAACAAGCACAGCGCAGTTCCGGCAATTCGAATGATTATTGACACGTCCTCTGCTGGGACTGCGCTGCGCTTGTTCCAGCCTACTGAAAAATTACAGCCTCTCCGGGTCACCGTCCGGGCCAAAGGTATTCGGAATGTGACTTCAAAGTTCATGCTCCACCAGAGAAACCATGAAGATCGTCTACCCTGCCGCAGCAGCGGCGGCACCCAATTGGCAGGCGAATCCGACAATGCTTCCGAGAAGCCAAACGCCGATAATCATTCCCTTTTTTTCATGTTCGAACTGAGCGAACGCGTAATACAGAATGTAGAACGGAATACACAAACAGAGAACACCCTTAATGACTTCCTTCTTAAACGCATCGATGAGAATGATGATGAAGCAAACCAACGAAGCGAGCGAGCAAACCAAACCTAGAATGGCGAGTACAGTACCCATCGACTTCTCCTTTAAGAACAAAAAGTATTCCTACACGTGATTCTGTCCGGTGTCGAAATAACACCAGACCATCCGTGCGATGCCGAAAATAACAAAACTCGAAATCACAGCTTTGTAGGCGATCCATGCCGCCCGATCATGCCGCGAAAACGAATTTCGCAAACCGCTCTTGAAGCACTCAGGACTTAGTTGCAGGAGAAGATTGGCAGCAAACAGCGAGTAGAAGAGAAACCCGAATGGATGATAAGCCCAACTCTCCGAGAAATTCAGGTGCGAGATACAGGTAACGCTACGAGTCAATCCGCAGCCTGGACAAGGCAGGGACAGCATTTTCCGTATCCAGCAAAGATCAATACCTAAGCCGTCAACTGGCAGGTAAAAAGACGAAACGATTGCGAGAAGTGAGAAAACCTTCGTCAGAGGACCGAACAGCACATCGAACAGATTTTTTGACGTGTGGGCGGCAGGCTTGTGCAATTGATCCGGATTCGAATGACTGTCATCCATAGTTTCGCACTTCAGACCGTATTCTGCACGAATTAGTACTGATGGATATTGAATTTGCCCGGAGAACGCAAGTCGCTCACTCGGTACGCGGCAATCGATGATTTCGGCGGCGGTCAGGGCTCTCGCCATTCGCGGTCGGATTTGGTGAGCAGGTTGGTGGCGGCTTGAGGGCCCCAGGTGCCGACCTGGTAGAATTCTGGCTGATGCCTGGCGGATTCCCAGCGGTCGAGGACCGGTTGCACGAATCGCCAGGCGGCCTCCAGTTCGTCGCTGCGGGTGAAGAGGGTCGAGTCGCCTCGCAGCACGTCAAGGAGTAGTCGTTCGTAGGCTTCGGCCAGTCCGTGTGGATACTGATATTCCAGCCGCTGTCGCTCGATGTTGTACTGGTGGCCTGGCTGTTTGACCGAGCAGGACAACGTGATGGACTCTTCGGGTTGGATGCGGAAGACCAGTGAATTCGGTCGTGAGCCAACGAGGCCGCAATCGTCGCCTTCGCATTCGACCGTCGAGAAGGGGTGCATCGGAGGCAGCTTGAACTCGATGGCGATCTCGGTGACTCGCGCGGGAAGCCGTTTGCCGGTTCGCAGGTAGAACGGAACGTGAGCCCACCGCCAGTTGTCGACGTAAACTTCCATGCCGACGAAAGTTTCGCGGCGCGAATCCGGGGCGACTCGATCTTCCTGGCGGTATCCGTTGACGGCTTCGCCATCGACCGTGCCGCCGACGTACTGACCGGCGATGGCCCACTCGTCAAGGTTCTCGCTACCCGGTCGCAGCGACTCCAGAACTTTAACTTTTTCGTCGCGAATCTGGTCACCCAGGAACACGGCCGGCGGCTCCATCGCCACCAGACAAAGTAACTGCAGGACGTGGTTTTGCAAAACGTCGCGGAGGGCTCCGGACGTGTCGTAGTAGCCGCCGCGGCCGGATTCGATGCCCTGATCCTCGGACATCGTTATTTGCACATGGTCGACGTGATGGCGGTTGAGTAGTGGCTCGAAGATCGCGTTTCCAAATCGGAACAACAGGATGTTCTGCACCGTCTCTTTGCCGAGGTAATGGTCGATCCGGTAAATCTGGGATTCGTCGAGCAAGCGATTGAGTCCGGAACTGAGGTCCAGCGAGGACGACAGATCGCGGCCGAACGGCTTCTCAACGACGACTCTTAAGCGATGTGTCTCGTCGTGAGCCGGTTTGAATCCTCCGGCACAAAGATTCTCGACCGACGGCAGGAACAGCGACGGAGTGATCGCGAGATAGACAACTCGGCTGGCGGCGACGTCGGGACCGAAAACTTCAGCTTCGGTTTCTTCGACGCGAGCATGCAGCCCGACGTAGCCTTCCAGAGTGTCCAGATCGAGGCGGTGATAAAACAGTCGCTTTGCGAATTTCTGCCACTTGTCGTCGGGGATTTCGCCCATGCGACCGTGCTTCGAAACGGCGGCCTGCATCTCCGCGCGGAATTCCTCGTCTGATTTTTTTCGGCGTGCGACGCCAAAGATCGGCGAATCGTCTGGAAGAAAACCCTCTGACCAAAGCGTGAACAAAGCCGGCATCAGCTTCCGAGCGGTGAGGTCTCCGGATGCTCCAAAGATGAGGATCGAGTGACGCTGCGTTTCCGAAATAGCAGGAGTGTCGGCGGTAGACATTCTCAAATTCTTCCGTGCAATGTGTCGCGTGGAGCCGTCAAAGTTTCACGACGTTTTCACGACAAAACAATCAGTTTCACGACAAAACAATCAGTGGTCAGTTTCGGGAAGGGTACCGGCGGAGTTCCAGTTGTTGTAGGTCAGGCTCGGCCTGACAGAGTTCACCGATTCGGATTTAACCACGGAAGAAACGGAAAAACACGGAATGCAGGCAGGAAATCTTTCCGTGGCATTTCGTGTCTTCCGTGGTCCCACTTCCAGGGGTTGTTCAGGCCTTTGACTCGGTCAGGTACAGCCTGACCTGCGTCAAACTGTGGCCGCTTTACCCGAACAGTTCGCCGTGTCCGCCGCTTGAATCTGCGTCCGAGATTGTTAACGTTGTCGACACTTTGCGCAGACACACTGGTCAGCGTCCTGTGAGATCATTTATCCGCCTTGCAGAGCAGGGTTTGTGACGATTTCGCAGCCTCGGCAACAGGCATGGAAACCTTCGCCGAGCCGGACTCAGTCCGAGACGCTACTTTTGTCGCGATTCCTGACGTCTTGATGCAGGATCACTCTGCGCAAGGGCCGATTTCGACGTCCACTCAACTGCCCAGCAGGATGCCATTGCCGTGCCACGCCGCGACGATATCAAGAAGATTCTCATCATTGGTTCAGGCCCCATCGTTATCGGTCAGGCCTGCGAGTTTGATTATTCCGGTGTCCAGGCGTGTAAGTCGCTCCGGGAAGAGGGCTATGAAGTTGTCCTCGTGAATTCGAACCCCGCGACGATCATGACCGACCCCGGCACCGCCGACCGGACATACATCGAGCCGATTACCTGGCAGTACGTGCAGAAGATTCTTGAAGTCGAACGTCCCGACGCCATCCTGCCGACGCTCGGCGGACAGACCGGTTTGAACACGGCGATGGACCTGTGTCGGCGGGGAATTCTCGACCAGCTTGGCGTCGAGATGATCGGAGCCAAAGAGGACGTCATCGCCAAGGCGGAAGGCCGCGAGTCCTTCAAAGATGCGATGGTCAAAGTCGGGATGGATGTCCCGAAAAGCGCCACGATTCACACGCTTGAAGAAGCTCGCGAAGCCGTCAAAGAGATCGGTCTGCCGGCCATCATCCGAGCCAGTTACACGCTCGGCGGAACCGGCGGCGGCATTGCCTATAACAAGGAAGAGTTCGATGCGAAGGTCAGTTCGGGGCTCGCTCTTTCACCCGTCTCAGAAGTTCTGCTCGAAGAATCGATCATCGGGTGGAAAGAGTACGAGATGGAGGTCATGCGTGACTGTGCCGACAATGTCGTCATCATTTGCGCGATTGAAAACTTCGACCCGATGGGCGTTCACACCGGCGACTCGATCACCGTCGCGCCCGCTCAAACGCTGACCGACAAAGAATATCAGCGAATGCGGGACGCCACGATCGTCTGCATGCGGGAAATCGGCGTCGAAACTGGTGGCTCGAACGTGCAGTTCGCCATTAACCCGCGAGACGGGCGGATGGTGGTTATCGAGATGAATCCTCGAGTCAGTCGCTCCAGCGCGCTGGCTTCGAAGGCGACGGGTTTTCCGATCGCAAAGATCGCTGCGAAACTGGCCGTCGGTTATCGGCTGGACGAAATCGCCAACGACATCACTCGTGAAACGCTTGCCTGTTTCGAGCCGACGATTGACTACGTCGTCACGAAGATCCCTCGCTGGACGTTCGAGAAATTTCCGGAAGCAGACCCGACGCTCAACATTCAGATGAAGTCGGTCGGCGAAACGATGGCGATCGGCCGAACCTTCAAAGAGTCACTACAGAAAGCACTCCGCGGGCTGGAGATCGGGCACTTCGGGCTCGGCGGCGGAAAGAAGGATCTCTGGGGGACCGACAAACAGCCGACTGCAGAAGATGTCACGACCAAGCTTTCGATCCCGAACGATCAACGGATGTTTTACATCCGGTACGCGATGAAATCGGGCATGTCGATCGACGAGTTGTATCAGCTCACGAATATCGATCCGTGGTTTCTGTGGCAGCTTCGGGACATCATCGACGTCGAAGAAGAGATCATCTCTGCCGGCAGTCTGGATGCTGCGGGCGACGATCTCGTTAAACGAGCGAAGCAGCACGGGTTTTCCGACCACCAACTGGCCTTCTGGTGGAACTCGACCGAAGCAACCGTTCGAGCCAACCGGAAAGGTCGAGGCATCGAAGCGACCTTCAAGCAGGTCGATACCTGTGCCGCCGAATTCGAGGCCTTCACCCCGTATTACTATTCAACCTACGAACAGGAAGACGAGTCGCCGGCATTGCCAACCGATGGCCGAAAGCGATACATGATTCTCGGCGGCGGCCCGAACCGAATCGGGCAGGGCATTGAGTTTGACTATTGCTGCTGCCAGGCCGCGTTTGCGATGGCCGAGCTTGGCCACGAAAGCATCATGGTCAACTCGAATCCGGAAACGGTTTCGACCGACTACGACACATCAGATCTGCTGTTCTTCGAGCCGCTGACCATCGAAGACGTGCTCAACATCTGCGACCGCCTGAAACCGGACGGCGTAATCGTTCAGTTCGGCGGCCAGACGCCGCTGAACCTGGCACGCGGCCTGGAAGCTGCCGGAGTGCCGATCATCGGGACAAGCCCGGACATGATCGACGCGGCGGAAGACCGCGAGCGTTTCCAGGCGATCCTCGAACAGGCTGACCTTATGCAGCCGCCAAACGGAATTGCTCAGAATCTCGAAGGCGCACGTAGCGTTGCCGACCGAATCGGATATCCCGTGCTGGTTCGCCCGAGCTATGTCCTCGGCGGCCGCGCGATGGAAATCTGCTACGACGTGGAATCGCTGACTCGCTACATGGTCGAAGCCGTCGATGTTTCCGCCGGGCAGCCGATTCTGGTCGACAAGTTTCTTGAGGACGCGATTGAGGTCGACGTTGACGCCATCTCGGACGGAACGACGACCGTCATCGGCGGAATCATGGAGCACATCGAAGAAGCCGGCGTCCACTCTGGCGACTCAGCCTGTGCCTTGCCGCCTCATTCGCTGAACGAGCTGGTCATTGATGGAATCCGCGAAGCAACTCACCGACTCGCGACAGCTCTCAACGTTCGCGGCCTGATGAATATTCAGTTTGCCGTTAAGCAGGAAGGCTACGAATCGACGGTCTACGTGCTCGAAGTGAATCCTCGAGCCAGCCGGACGTCGCCGTTCGTTTCGAAGGCCACCGGTCGTTCGCTGGCAAAGATCGCCGCCAAAGTCATGGTCGGAGTCTCGCTCGTCGATCAGGGTGTGACCGAAGAAGTCTGGCCGGAGTACACTTCGGTCAAAGAAAGCGTCTTTCCCTTCAACCGCTTTCTGGGAGTCGACATCGTACTCGGTCCGGAAATGCGGTCGACCGGCGAAGTGATGGGCATCGACAAGTCGTTCCCGATGGCATTTGCCAAGGCCCAGTTCGGTGCGGGGGTTGTCCTGCCGAGCGAAGGGACGGTTTTCATTTCGATGGCCAAGGCTCACAAGCAGGAAATGGTCGAGCCGGCCCGCAAGCTGATTGAGCTTGGATTCAAGATCGTCGCGACGTCAGGCACAGCGGATGTACTGAAAGAGGCGGGCATCGAAGTCGAAGTCGTCCGCAAGTTGAAGGAAGGCCGACCGAACCTGCTCGACCTGATGGCGAACGACGAAATTCACTACATCTTCAACACGCCCAGCGGCAAAGGTGCCCGCACCGACGAAGGCAAAATCCGAGCCGCCGCCGTCGCCAACGGAGTCCCCTGCGTCACCACTCTGCCAGGCTGCGTTGCCGTCGTGCAGGCCGTCGACGCCCTGTCAAAGGACCCGGTCGCTCGCGTCCAGGCACTGCAGGACTGGATTCCGCAGGAAGCAGTTCAGAACGCGCCGGCTCAGTAGGCTTCCACTGATACTCGTGAAGTTATGGCCGCAAAAAATCTCAAAAGACGCAAAAAGAAGGCATCCGTTTTTGCGGCTTTTGAGCTTCTTTGCGGCTAAAACTGGTCGACGGACATTCCGTCAGATGAGTGGCTTGGACGCACCAGTTTTGCGTTATGTCTCACGAAGGCGACTTGCGGCAACGCACAGCCTACGGCTGGTCTGTGAACTCGCGTTTCATATTGATGATTGCAGCCCATATTCCGAAGCCGAAGAAGCCTGCAACCCCGACTGCTCCGCCGAAAGCGGCTGGGGTTACAAGGTTCTCATTGGCCAGTTGAGTCGCAGCAATGAACAGGGCAAGGCTCGCAGCGGCGCAGGCCCAGGCTGCAAGTTTGAGGCACCGTGCTTTGCGCGACAGAGCTTTGCGAAACGCCCCCGAGAATGCGGCACCGATGCCTTCTTCGAGAACGAGTTTTACAAGTTCTTCGACCACTGTTGGCCTGTCTCCGGAAAGTAATCTGTAGGGTGGGCACTGCCCACCAACGCTTGCTGATGTTCTCTGGTGGGCGGTGCCCACCCTGCTCGAGTTTCAATAGAAAACGCCGGCTGAAATTCAGCCGGCGTTTTTATCGTTAGTGGCTCGTGTGCATTATCGGCGGGCGGCGGGGTGTTTCATGTTGAGCCAGGCGCCGCCTTCGTTGCTGCTGGCGACGCATTGCTCGATGAAGAACATGCCTTCGACGCCGTCGTAGATGTTCGGATAGATCGTGTCGCGTTTTTCGAATGATTCGCCGGCCGCTCGGGCGACCATGTTGTCATACGCGAAGCGGTAGACGTTGGCGAAGGCTTCGAAGAAGGCTTCCGGGTGGCCGGAAGGCAGTCGACAGGCAGCGGCTCCGGAAGCGTTCATGAATGGAGCGTTGGGATCTCGCGTGTAGATCTGGTGTGGCTTGCCGTTTTCGCGGACGATCATTTCGTTTGGATTTTCCTGGCGCCACTGCAGCGAGCCTTTTGTGCCGTCGACTTCGATGAAGAGGTCATTCTCGCGGCCGTGCGAAATCTGGCTGGCGGTCACCGTGCCCAGTGCTCCGTTTTCGTAGCGGACGACGGCGTGGCCGTAGTCATCGAGGGCTCGGCCTTCGACGAAGACCTTCAAGTGGCAGGAGATCTCTTCCGGCAGCAGCCCGGTCATGTATCGACCGAGGTTGTAAGCATGGGTGCCAATGTCTCCGAAGCAGCCAGCGACGCCCGACTTCGACGGGTCCGTTCGCCAGGCGGCCTGCTTGTGATCGTCGCCTTCCAGGCGAGTTCGCAGCCAGCCCTGAATGTAGTTGGAGCGGATTGCGTTGATTTCGCCGAGTTCTCCGCCAAGTATCATCTCACGAGCCTGGCGAACCAGCGGATAGCCGGTGTAGTTATGCGAAACCGCGAAGACGATGTCGGACTCTTCAACCGCTTTCATCAGCTCTTCGGCCTGAGCCAGGTCAAAGGTCATCGGCTTGTCGCAGATGACGTTGAAGCCGGCTTCGACGGCGGCTTTGGCGATTTCGAAGTGTGTGTGGTTGGGCGTGGCGACTGACACGAAGTCAATTCGTTGGTCATCCGGAAGAGCCGCTTCTTTTTCGACAAGCTCGTGGATCGAGCCGTACGCTCGGTCTTGAGCGATGTCGTAAGCGGGAGCGGAAGCTTTTGACCGTTCTCCGTTCGAGGAAAGTGCACCGGCGACAAGTGCGGCTCGGTTGTCGAGCACGGCGGCCGTTGCGTGGACGCGGCCGATGAACGAGCCCATTCCGCCGCCGCAAAGTGCCATTCTCAGTTTGCGATTCAGTGAGCCGTTGGTTGTCTCCATCGTGACGCTCCTCGTTTGTTGTTCTTCTCAGGCTGTTGAGCCGTTGTTCAGTTGTTCTGTAGAAACCGCGGAACGGAGAGCTTACGGCTCGCGAAACGTCGGTTCAATCGTTGCGAGGGGCGTTGCTTTTGAGTGAGTCGTTATTCGGTGCCGTCATGCCCGCGCAGGCGAGCACCTTTCGTTTATACACAAGTCACTGTGAAGCATTCTTGTCGGCTGACACTGAGTTTTTTTTTGAACAGAAGAAAACAGAGGAAACAGAGTTTTGATGTCCGAGTTTCTGAAGGCTTCGACAATGCTCTGTTTCCTCAGTTCTCTCCTGTTCAATTTTTTTAAATTTTCAAGTCTGGATTTTACTTTCCACACAGCGCCCCCTGATGATTGCCTGCTTATGTATAAACGACAGGGCGGGTATCCAGTAATCCATCGATTACCGGCTTGGGTAACCGGTTTTCTGTCTACGCGGGAATGACCGTAGAAAGTCAGGAGTCCCGTTCTTGAACCATGTGCTCCTGCCTCCTGTCCCAATGCGAGGTCTGTGAATACAATCCGTTTTTGGTTTCAGGGCAACACCGTGTCCCCTGATTACCCAGTCTTCCGTTTGGATTTCGGAATTATGGTTACTGGCTCAACTGGTTCGTACACCGTTCTCGCTCGACGATTCCGCCCGCAGGGGTTTGCGGATGTCGTCGGGCAGGAGCACGTCGCTCAGGCTTTGCGAAACGCGATTCTCGCGAATCGGGTTGCTCATGCTTACCTCTTTACGGGGGCTCGCGGCGTCGGCAAGACGTCGACGGCGAGGATTCTGGCCAAGGCTCTGAACTGTCCGAAATCGGTCGACGGAAATCCGTGTAACGACTGCGAAATCTGTGACGGGATCGCAGCCGGAAACGATGTCGACGTCTTGGAAATCGACGGCGCGTCGAACCGCGGCATTGATGACATTCGGCAGCTTCGCGCGAACGTCAACGTCAAGTCGATGAGGACTCAGTACAAGCTGTACATCATCGACGAAGTTCACATGCTGACGAAGGAAGCGTTCAACGCGCTCCTCAAGACGTTGGAAGAGCCGCCGCCGAACGTCAAGTTCGTCTTCTGCACGACCGAGCCGAACAAAGTTCCCGACACGATTCTCTCGCGGTGCCAGCGGTTCGACTTTGGCACGATCGAGACAGCGAATATCAAAGCTCGACTGGCCCACATTGCTCAGTCGGAAGGTGTCAAGGTTGACGACGAAGCACTTGAACTGGTCGCTCGTCGAGCGGCCGGATCCATGCGCGACAGCCAGTCAATCTTCGATCAGCTTCTCGCGTTTGGCGAAGAGAATATCTCGGCCTTGGACGTGCATCGTCTGTTGGGAACAGCGAGCGACGACAGGCTGATTGACATCGGGCAGGCGCTGGTCGATCGCGACAAGGCAAAGGCGATCGACTCATTCCACGCAGCGCTCGATGGCGGAGTTCAATTGGGAGAACTCACCGATCAACTGCTGTTTTACCTGCGGGATCTGATGATTCTGTCTTCGGGAGCTGCGAGCGTCGGGCTGCTGTCGGTGGCTCCGGTCAGTCAGGAGTTGCTCCAGAAACAGGCAACGGCCTGGGGTCTGCAAAGCATCGTCGCGGCGATGCAGATTCTGTCCGACGCAAAAGGTCGCATGCAGCGAGTGACGTACGGTCGAGCTCTTGCCGAGCTGGCTTTAGTTCGCATCGCGATGCTCGAAGACCTGGTGGGGATCGGCGAGCTGATCGACAAGCTGAGGGCTGGCGAGCCAATTTCGGCGACACAGGCGACTACTTCAGCGGCCTTCGCCGAAAAAAAAAATGACGTAGCGTCTGACGATTCGACCAAAGCACAGCCGGTCGCGGAAATCGAAGCGAAGCCAGTGTCGACCGTGTCTGTCCCTGCGGATGTTTCTGCTGAGAATCAGCCATCGGCAGCGCAACAGACGGTCGGTGTTGAAGTCGTGGCTGAGGTTTTGCCGGATGATGAAGCCTTGTCGGATGATTCAGTCAGTGAAGCGAAGCCAGCCGATGGAGCAGCGGTCGAGTCACCGGTCAAGATTGTCTCCGCGTCGGTCATGTCGTCCGAACCAGAAGATGGCTCAACCGCCGTGATTTCAGAAAGTGGTCCGGTTGGTGAGGATGCTGTGACTGTCGACGACTCCGAAGCAACGACGTCAGAACCTGAGCAAACTGTACCCGAAGAAGCGAATGCCGCTGAAGTGGGACGCGAAGAAGCGGTCAGCGACGGTGTGAGCACGGTTTTGGAAGCAGCAACAGCGGTCATCGAAGCACCGGCTGTTGTTGTTTCAGAGCCGGAAGTTTCCGAGCAGGCACCGGAATCGGAAGGCGAACCTGAGGCCGCCGAGGCTGGGGTTCCTGAGCCGAAGATTCCGTTTGCTCCCGAGAATTCTGCTGAGATCTGGGGCCAGGTGGTGTCGGAAATCAACGATATGCTGAAGAGTCACGTAAAATCGGTCTCACGCACAGCAATTTCTGCGCCAAACAAGCTGGAACTCACGCTTCCACCGAAGTACCATTTCGGCAAAACGTATCTTGAGAAGCCGGAAGCACAGAGTCGGCTGCAAAAAATCATCGCTCAACTCACTGGAGTTGAGCCCCGAATTACAGTCGTGCTGGGTGAAGTTGTGGCGACCGATTCCAAGGCTGACATGGCCGAGGCGGGAAGCCGACAACCGAAACGCGTCTTCAAACCTGAAGAAGACGAGCTGGTGTGTTCAGTAGTTGAAGTGTTTGATGCTCAGGTCGTCCGGATCAATCCGATGTCCGGCGGAACTGTGGACAGCGAATAAGCGGGGCTCTGCGGAACCGATTGGTTCAGAAATTCAGGGCCTGAGAGGAAAGGTTTTTCTGACATGCTCAAAGGACTCGGTGATATCGCTTCGCTCATGAAGCAGGCCAAAGAAATGCAGGGCCGCATGAGCGAAATTCAGGACCGACTGGCTCTGATGAGAATTCAGGGGTCCGCTGGTGGCGGCATGGTCACCTTCGAAGTTAACGGGAAGCAGGACGTGCTTGGCTGCACGATCGACCCGACGCTTTTTGAAAGCGGCGATCGCGAAATGGTGGAAGAGCTGACCGTTTCCGCGATGAACGACGCCCTGCACAAATCGAAGCAGGCAGCCGCCGAAGCCATGCAGGAAATCACCGGCGGTCTGAACATCCCCGGCATGGAGGGAATGATGTCGAAGCTCGGTCTTGGCCCGAATTGATTGACGGGATGATGCTCGGGCATCGGCAACCGCGGCTGGAAATTCACGAATCATTCACGGCCAGTTAAATCGGAAAGGAAAAGATGGCTCGACGGAGTCCTGAGTCACATCCATTTGGTCCGGCGGTCGCCAATCTGGTCGACCAGTTTTCGAACCTGCCAGGTGTCGGAAATCGAACGGCCGAACGACTGGCTCATCACATTCTGGCGTGCCATGAAACGGAAGCGATGGCGCTGGCCGATGCGATCCGAGAGGTGAAGACTTCGATTCGATCCTGCGAAGAATGTTTCAATCTGACTGAAATGGACATTTGTAGAATTTGCTCGTCGCGACAGCGGAACAAGCAGGTCGTGTGCATCGTCGAACAACCTCGCGACGTGATCGCTTTAGAAGCATCCGGAATGTACGAAGGCGTTTATCACGTTTTGCGAGGCAGAATTTCACCACTAGAGGGGATCGGTCCAGAGGACTTGACGGTTGATTCGCTCGTGCGGCGTGTGCGGCGCGACGGAGTACAGGAATTGATCATGGCAACGAACCCGACGCTCGAAGGGGATGGAACGGCCCTGTTCATTTCCAATCTTCTGGCTGCTGATCCTGTGACAATCACAAGGCTTGCCCGGGGGATAGCCTCCGGGAGTGTGCTAGAGTTTGCGAACAAGGAGATGCTGGCTGACGCGATGCGTGGTCGGCAATCGTTCTGAATTGAATTGCTCCGAACGAAAAACTAAGGAATGTGATCAGAATAACTTCCCGAATTGACAATGCAGAAATTAACCACAGAGGCACAGAGAACGCAGAGTTTTCCATGGGAGATGTTTCCCTGTGATCTCTGTGCCTCTGTGGTTAGAAATCTTCACGACGAAACA
>Ga0316209_1002872_pt1 | contig 12741 bp, 12 predicted proteins | sample 6monopyrite_MG_FD_204945 | JGI IMG/M metagenome (GOLD analysis project Ga0316209, IMG submission 204945) | Microbial mat bacterial communities from mineral coupon in-situ incubated in ocean water Damariscotta River, Maine, United States -... | ecosystem: Environmental > Aquatic > Marine >...
ATCCCCGCAGACCAAACACCCGACGGTGCACTGGCTCAAAAACAAGCCTTGCCAGACAGCAACATCGCCTACCCCTGCAATGGCCTGCAATGCCAAAAAGCCATCGAAAGCACGACTGAGTTGCAAATCTACCTCCAGAATAACAGTTATCGCGTTTTGGAATAAGTCATAAAGATCCGCATAAAATCGAGCTATTCACCCTGTTATTAGCACTAACCACTAGCCAACCTCTAGATATCACCCGCTTATAACTTGCCAAACCCAATACTTTAAGGGTATGGTATAACCCTCTGAATTACACATAGTCAGAAGACTGTCTTATAAATCAACATCAATGAGGATATAACCATGGCGGATCGCAAATTAACCATTATCGCAACAAAGGGGACCCTGGACTGGGCTTATCCTCCTTTCATTCTGGCAAGTACTGCTGCAGCACTAGGCATGGAAGTATCAATCTTCTTTACCTTCTACGGTCTAAATCTGTTATTGAAAGATACCGATAAGCTTAAAATCACACCTACTGCAGCACCTGATATGCCAATGAAGATGCCTTTTGGCCCTAAGTGGTTACAGAAAATCGATTTCGGCCCTAAAGTACCAAACGTATTGTGGAACGTGCCTTTCATGGATCCAATTTGCACAAGCTTAATGAAGAAAACCATTAAGAACTGTGGCGTTGCTACCATTGCTGAACTACGTGAACTTTGCCAGGAAGCAGAATGTAAATTCCTTGCTTGCCAGATGACTGTTGAACTGTTCGGTCATGATACAGACGCATTCATCGACGGTATTGATTTCGTTGGTGCAGCAACTTACTTCGAAGAATCAGCTGACGCGACACAGTCACTGTTTATCTAGTAAGGCATTTAGTTACACTAAAAAGGCCGCGCCCTGATGATCAGGGCGCGGCCTTTTTTTGCGCTAGTATTAAAACAATTGAACCGCAGAGACGCGGAGGCGCAGAGAAACAATTTATATTATTGTCATTGCGAGCGGAGCGTGGCAATCTCCCGCAGAGACAATTCAGCCGCTTAAAGGGATTACCACGCTCCGCTCTCAATACGGAAAAACACTATGCTTTTTTCTGCGCCTCCGCGTCTCTGAGGCAAATCATTTGTTTTGCTTTCTGCCAATAATCTAAAAGCACATCAACGCTACAATCTTCCATCTGCTTCCCATCATCACGCAATAATGCCTCGACTACTTCAAAGCGCGCAATAAATTTTCGGTTGGAATCACGCAATGCCTGTTCCGGATTTACCCCAACATGTCTCGCAAGGTTAACACTGGCAAATAAAATATCACCCATCTCATCAACAATTCGCTCATGGTTATTTTCAATGTTGATTTCAGCCTTAAGCTCAGCAATCTCTTCATTAACCTTATCAAATACCGGTTGAATATCATCCCAGTCAAAACCATGACTCGACGCGCGCTTCTGTAATTTTTCAGACCAACGCAGAGCAGGCATACCGCTTGTTATGCCGTTTAAGTAATTAACATGGGTTTCATCAGTTGGACTATTCTTTAACGCGCGTTCTTTTTTCTTATGCTGCTCCCAGTCACGATTCAACTGCTCTTCATCACAGGTTTTATCATCACCAAAAACATGGGGGTGGCGACGCACTAACTTATTATTGATTTCATTGACTACATCGGAAAAATCAAACTGGTTTTTTTCTGAGGCCATCTGCGCGTGAAACACAACCTGAAACAAAAGGTCACCGAGTTCACTTTTCAGATCAACCATATCATCACGCTCAATCGCATCAGCCACTTCATAGGCTTCTTCTACGGTATAAGCGGCAATACTTTTAAATGATTGTTTGATATCCCAGGGGCAACCGCCATCCGGATTTCGGAGGGTTGCCATTACCTGCAATAATTTTTCCAATTCCTGCATAGTGAAATTGCCGAGGTTATTGTGTATTCAGCATCGCATATCGGCCATTCTCTGACGTCGACAGCAAAGTCAAAGACTTATTCACCACAGAGGCACAGAGGACACGGAGAAAAAGCAATGAATGTTGGTCCAATACTTAAAGCTACTAATTGTTTACTCTGTGTCCTCTGTGCCTCTGTGGTGAATCGTTTTCAAATGTTTTGATACCCACTAAGAGTCGATAACGGTCTCACAGATTAAAACTCAAAACGCACACCAACATGTGCAGCATCATCTACTTCATATTCAATATCATCAGCAAAGGTAACTTCCAGATATCGATACCCCACATAAGCGCGAGCACTCGGTGTGACTTCTAGTTCGAGCGCGACACGGTACTCAACCAGACCATCAAAGTCTGAAATATTCGTCACTTCAGGCGCATAAAAAACCTCACCCAATACAGCAAGTGGCGCACTACCCGGGAACACATAACGAATACGACCACCAATCGCTACTGCTCCACCATCAACATCAATCGAACCTGAGCCAGGACCTTCTAATGTTCCGGCATAGGCTTTTGCCCCGACACCAAAGTGCAGCGCTTTAACGTCACCTGCACTACTGCCACTTACCAATATCGATCCACTTGCAATGACATCATTCTCATCATTGATCAAAGCGCCAAAACCAATATCTGCGCCGCCATAACCGAATGATGCTGTTTGCGTTAGAAATGTCAGCTCAGCCACATCGTTCCCGACTCTAAAATCTATTGCACCAGCCAGCGCACTATTAAAAGGAAAAAGTAAACTTATTGAAATCAATGCCTTGCGTAGCATAAAATGATAAACCTCTAAAATAATTAATTTGCTTGTAAAATATATGAAACGAATTCTAACATGCTCTTTCAAGCAACAATGCACTTACATTATGTAGACCACTTGAAGAATCACACGTGCTAAAGTAGACGGCTTTCGTGATCATCAGTTCAAATAATTTTGACACATTGATTAAACAAAATAACATGATTTAAATGAACACCCACATTAAACAACTAGCAACGACACTTCCGCCACATCTGTTACTGCATGAAGCCGAAGATCTAAAACCATACGAATGCGATGCATTGTCGGCTTATCAGGCAATGCCATTAGCCGTCGCTATTCCGGAAACTATCGAGCAGGTAAAAGCGGTTCTTGCTTACTGTTATCAAAACGATATTCCTGTTGTTGCACGAGGCGCAGGTACTGGTTTATCTGGTGGTGCGTTACCGCTTGAAAACGGCATCCTCTTAAGCCTGGCAAAATTCAGCAAAATTCTTTCCATCGATGCAGACAACTTTAGCGCAGTGGTTCAACCTGGCGTCAGGAATTTAGCCATATCAGAAGCTGCAAACGAGCATGGCTTATATTACGCACCCGATCCATCATCTCAAATCGCCTGTTCTATTGGCGGCAATGTGGCAGAAAATGCGGGTGGCGTACACTGTCTTAAATACGGCCTGACTGTACATAACATTATAAAACTCCAGGTATTAACCATCGAAGGCGATGAACTCACCATTGGTTGTGATGCGTTTGATTCTCCCGGTTATGATTTCCTGGCATTAATGACGGGCTCTGAAGGTATGCTGGCCATCATTACTGAAATCACCGTGAAGCTATTACCCCTGCCCGCTGTTGCCAAAGTGATGATGGCCTCTTTTGATGATGTTGCCGTTGCCGGCCAGGCTGTTAGTGACGTTATCGGCCAGGGCATTATTCCTGCTGGTCTGGAATTAATGGACAACGCCGCAATAAAAGCGGCTGATGATTTTGTGCATGCCGGTTATCCTCGTGATGCTGCCGCTATTTTGTTATGCGAAATTGATGGCTCCGTCGAAGAGGTTGAAGACCAGTTAAAACACGCCGAACAAATCTTGAAAAAATCGGGAGCAACGAAAATACAGATAGCCAAAGATCAAGCACAACGCACGCAATTTTGGGCAGGCAGAAAAGCTGCTTTCCCTGCTGTCGGTCGCTTATCACCTGACTACTATTGTATGGATGGCACTATTCCTCGCCATCAAATTGCGAACGTACTTAAACGCATTACCGATTTATCTGAAGAATACGGACAAACCGTCGTTAACGTTTTTCACGCAGGTGATGGCAATTTACACCCTCTTATATTATTTGATGCCAATAATGAAGGCGAACTCGAACGCACCGAAGAACTCGGCGGAAAAATTTTAGATTATTGTGTTGAAGTTGGCGGCACCATAACGGGTGAGCATGGTGTTGGCATCGAAAAAATCAACCAAATGTGTCACCAGTTTAACAGCAATGAAATAACACAATTTCACGCCATTAAAACGGCCTTTGATGAAAAACAATTATTAAACCCAGGGAAAAATATTCCAACTCTACAGCGTTGTGCGGAATTTGGCGCCATGCATGTGCACCACGGTAAACTACCGCACCCAGAGTTAGAACGCTTTTAGCATTCCAAACCAATGAACAACACTTTAAAACTGTCTTTTCTCTCCTGGGCGAGATGACAGGATAAAATTATGAGTAACGATAAAAGTAACGACCTGCAACAACAAGTCGAAAATGCCTTTAAAAATAAAATACCGCTTTGCATAACTGCAGGTGGATCTAAATCTTTTTACGGTAATGCCGTTAATGCGCAAGCAATTAATATTACGCAGCATCAAGGCATCACTGAATACCAGCCCAGTGAATTAGTTGTAACTGTTCGAAGCGGTACATTATTAAGTGAGTTAGAAGCAGAACTAAAAGCCAATAAACAAATGCTGGCTTTTGAACCACCGCAACATACTGCCACTACAACAATTGGTGGCGCGATTGCTTGCGGGCTTTCCGGGCCGCGCCGCATGGCATGTGGTTCTGCACGTGATTTTGTTCTTGGCTCTACCATCATCAACGGCAAGGGCGAACAACTTCGCTTTGGCGGCCAGGTAATGAAAAATGTGGCAGGTTATGATGCCTCACGTTTAATGGTTGGCGCACAGGGCACCCTGGGTTTATTGTTAGATGTTTCATTAAAAGTATTACCGATGAGCGAAGCAGAGATTACCTTGCAATTAAAAACAGAATTAAATACCGCCACCAAACATATTCAGCAATGGCTAAAACAGGGCCTCCCTGTTTCCGCAAGCTGTCATACCAACAACACCTTATATATACGCTTAAGCAGTACAGCTTCAGCGGTAAACGCTTCCGCCAACACCATTAAAAAATTATTTAATTGTGAAGAAATAAATAATGATTTCTGGCTAAGTATTAAAAACCAAAGTCATGATTTTTTCTCGACGAAAAACTTAAATAATAACCAACGACTGTGGCGCTGCTCTCACCAAACTAACACGCCCATTTACGGCACGGATGACAATAACAACCAGCTTATCGAATGGCATGGCGCATTACGCTGGGTAAAAAGTAGCGAAACTTTATATAATACGGCAGAAACACATAGCGGACATGCAAGCCTATACCCGATAAACCAAAACAATACACATACAGATATTTTTCAACCACTAGCCAAGCCGTTAATAAAAATACAACAACGAATGAAACTAGCCTTCGACCCGGAAAATATTTTAAATGCTGGTCGCCTCTACACCGACATTTAAACAGACGACGCCGTAATGAAAACCAATATAATCAACGATTTTTTACAAACTCACGACGGCAAGCAGGCCAATAAAATATTACGCAGTTGTGTACATTGCGGCTTTTGCAATGCCACTTGTCCTACGTATCAGTTATTGGGCGACGAACTCGATGGGCCTCGCGGTCGTATTTATTTAATTAAGCAAACATTAGAAGGTAGAGAGCCAACACAAGAAACGCAAAAACACCTCGATCGCTGCTTAACTTGCCGGAACTGCGAAAGCACTTGTCCTTCGGGCGTACAATACAGCCACTTGTTAAATATTGGTCGCGCCATCGTTAATAAAAAAGTTGCTCGCAGTGCTGGTCAAAGATCATTACACACTTTATTGCGTAAAACGTTTCTTAGTCCACTTACATTTGGCATTTTAATTAAAACCGGACAATTATTTAGACCTTTATTACCGGCTACTATAAAACGCTCAATTCCTGAAAAAGAAAAGAAAGTACACTTTGATAACGTCAACCATGCACGCAAAGTGCTACTGGTCGCTGGTTGTGTACAATCGAGTCTAAAACCAAATATCGATATAGCAGCAAAAGTTGTTCTCAATAAATTAAATATTGAATGCGTAGAGATTCCAGCTGCTGGTTGTTGCGGCTCACTAAGTCATCACTTAAATGCCGAAGATGAAGCGCTAAAAATCATTAAAAAAAACATCGATAGCTGGTGGCCTTTGGTAGAAAACAAAACTATCGAAGCAATTTGTATGACAGCCAGTGGTTGCGGCGTAGCAATAAAAGAATACGCTCAGTTACTTGCCAGTGATAAAAATTATGCTGGAAAAGCAAAAACGATTAGCGCACTTTACAAAGACCCCGCCGAAATTGTTTCGCTAGAACTGAATAACACCGAAAGTTCTGCCAGTAATAAATTAACTGAAGCCATCGGTCACACAGTACGAAACAAGAATATCGCCTTTCATCCACCATGCACATTACAACATGGCATGAAATTGAATAATTTAATCGAACCGATTTTGAGCCAATGCGGTTTTACCGTACATGCTTTCAAAGACAAACATTTATGTTGTGGCTCTGCTGGCACCTATTCCATTACTCAAAAAGCACTATCACAACAATTATTAGCAAATAAACTTGGCCATATCGATAAGGTTGATGCCGATATAATTGCTACCTCGAATATTGGATGCCAGCTACATTTGCAAAGTGGCACAGCCACACCAGTTAAACACTGGCTAGAACTTTTTATATAACAACAACTTACAATTAATCCGCACAGCCTTCCTGTTAAAGTAACCCAGATTAAATCTGCTCAATATTAACCTTAAATCTTGTAGTAGTTGAAAAATGATATTTCTGGCACAATAGCGCCCCAGAATTATCTTTACGAATACTTATACATTTATTATTAAGGTCAACAATATGAGCATTACTTCATTCAATCCACCTATTCGTACATTAATGGGCCCTGGTCCTTCTGATGTGCACCCTCGCGTAACTGGCGCCATGGCTCGTCCATGTATTGGTCATTTAGACCCTGCATTTGTCGGTATGATGGATGAAGTCAAAACCATGCTGCAATACGCTTACCAGACGAAAAACGAATTAACCATTCCTGTTTCTGCACCTGGTTCAGCTGGTATGGAGACGACCTTCCAGAATCTACTTGAGCATGGCGACAAGGCAATTATTGCGCAAAACGGTGTATTTGGCGGTCGCATGAAAGAAGTGGCTGAACGCTGTGGCGCAACGGCAATCATGGTTGAAGATGACTGGGGCAATGCTGTTGACCCACAAAAAATTGAAGATGCCTGTAAAGCTAACACTGATGCAAAACTGGTTGCTTTCGTTCATGCAGAAACATCAACTGGCGCTCGCTCTGATGCTGAAACCATTTGTAAAATCGCGCATGACCACGACATGCTAACTTTAGTTGATGCCGTAACATCAATCGGCGGAAGCGAGCTGCGCGTTGATGACTGGGGCATTGATGCTATCTACTCTGGCACACAAAAATGTTTGTCTTGCACACCAGGCATCTCGCCGGTTAGCTTTAGTGAGCGCGCTATCGAAGTGATTACGACACGTAAATCAAGAGTACAAAGCTGGTTCCTGGACACGAATCTGGTTATGGGTTACTGGGGCGCAAATGCAAAACGTGCTTACCACCATACTGCACCAGTGAATGCTTTATACGCTTTACACGAATCTTTAGTAATGCTGCAAGACGAAGGTATTGAAAATTCATGGGCACGACACAAGAAAAACCATCTGATTTTACGAGCCGGCCTTGAAGCCATGGGTATGTCTTTCATCGTGGATGAAGAGCACCGTCTATCACAACTTAACGCAGTGACAATTCCTGAAGGCATCGACGAAGCCATTGTTCGTTCTCGCTTACTGAATGACTTCAACTTAGAAATTGGTGCTGGCCTTGGTGCACTTGCTGGTAAAGTATGGCGTATCGGTTTGATGGGTCACAGTTCACGTGCAGAAAATATATTCCTGTGTCTCGCTGCATTAGAAGCAGTGATGAGCGACATGGGCGCCGACATCAATACCGGCGTTGCACTATCTGCAGCCCAGAACGCGATGAAGTAATATTTACCTCAACGTAATTAAAAAAGGCTTCCCTGGCAGACAATGCCAAAGAAGCCTTTTTTATTGTCTAATATAAATTTGACCAACAATCTAACCTATTGATTATTATAAATAATCGAACCTGAGCCTATCAGCACCATCAAACCGCCGATGAACACACTAACAGTAACATGCATTTCCCGATAAAAAATATAAGCAAATAAAACAACAAATATCGGATAAGTCATTTCTATCAAACTGGCTAAAGTTGCATTTTTACCTGAGATGGCCAGGTACACCATAACCTCTCCAAATAATCCGATTAAACCTATGCCCGCAATTATCCACTGCTCAGAAACTGGTAATGTTTTTACTGTTTCGATATCCTGACTTACCGTTTTAAGAAAAAGTGGCAAAACTAAAAATACCGGAATCATACTCAACAAAATAACACTGAATAATGATATCCGTTTTAACGCCATATCAACCAGAGGATAATAGATACCCCATGCGATTGCAGCACCTAGAGCAGCGACATACCACGGCAAAGACATAAACCCTCCTAACATATTTCATACGTTAATTAATATTCTTTAATATTATTTCTGATTATCATTTTAAGCGGGTAAGATAGCAACATGAATACTTACCTTGTTGGCGGAGCCGTACGCGATGAACTGCTCGGATATCCGTTTTATGAAAAAGACTGGGTTGTTGTCGGTGCGACTGTTGACGACATGACTAACGCCGGATATCAACAAGTAGGCAAAGACTTCCCTGTTTTTTTACACCCGAAAACAAAAGAAGAACATGCCTTAGCTCGCACCGAAAGAAAGACCGCCGCCGGCTATAAAGGTTTTGAAGTACACGCTACACCTGACGTTACCCTGGAAGATGATCTCGTTCGTCGCGACTTAACAGTAAATGCGATTGCCAAGGATGAATCTGGCGAATACATCGATCCCTATAACGGCATTGCCGATATAAAAAATAAAATATTACGCCATGTTTCCGAAGCATTTGCCGAAGACCCTGTTCGAATATTACGTATAGCACGTTTTATGGCGCGTTATGCCCATCTGGGATTTACTATCGCAGATGAGACAGAACAATTAATGACAGAGATGGTTGCAGCGGGCGAAGTTGATGCACTTGTTCCAGAACGCGTCTGGCAGGAGATGCAAAAAGCTTTATCAGAAAAAACACCGACTGCATTTATCAGCACATTAAAAGATTGCGGTGCACTCAAACGCATCATGCCCGAACTCGATTGCTTATGGGGCGTGCCGCAACCGGAAGAACATCATCCAGAGATTGATACTGGCATCCATACCATGATGGTACTGGAACAGGCATGCAAACTATCTGATGACCCACAGGTAAGATTTGCCGCACTCGTTCATGATCTGGGCAAAGGAACCACACCTGAGTCGGAATGGCCACGCCATATTAACCACGAAGCGCGCGGCGCTGATATCGTAAAGAAAGTATGTGAGCGCATGCGAATCCCGAAAGAGTTTCGCGACCTGGCTGAGCGCACTGCGCGTTTTCATCTGCATTATCATCGCGCCCTTGAGCTCAAGCCGGCCACACTGGTTAAAACACTGGAACAACTTGATGCCTTTCGAAGACCGGAACGGTTTGAAAATTTTTTACTGGCTGCTGAAGCTGATGCACGCGGGCGGCCCGGTTTTGAAAATAAAGAATACCAACAAGGTGACTATTTTAGAGCAGCAATGCTTGCGGCTAAAAATATAAATATAGGCGCATTACGTGAACAGGGTTTTGAAAATATGGCGCTGGCAAATAAAATTAAAGAAGCGCGGATAGAGGCGGTTAAAAATATAAAAAATTCTTACTTATAAAAAATAGCCCCCTCTCCCAAAGGGAGAGGGGGAACATCTAAGAGACGGTGGCGTGCCTACCCAATATTTTCAGTTAAGTCTATTTTCAATATGCAGAAGAATATTTTTAGCTGACGTAAGTGCCAGCAAAAGACCCAAAACTACACCCGCCGTATTAGCGACCATATCAGCAAATTCATAATAACGCTCTGGGTCAAAACTTTGCAGATATTCCAAGCCAACGCCCATTAACACAAACAATACTGCATAGGTATTACGCCAAAATTTTTCATGGTAAATCTGTGCAAACCAGAACATTAAAGTGAAATAAGCAACAGCGTGAAAAAACTTATCCTGATAATCAATATCTAAATCAATTTCAACCGGGCTGCTCGTCAACGATAAATACAAAACAAGAGCCACCAGTATATAACCGATAGTTAGCCATAAAGGCCTGTACTGTAGTTCAGGGTTTTTATTTTTAATCATTTGATATATCTATTACAGATAAAAAAGAAGCAACAAAAGACCTAAAGCTAATCGATATACAACAAACGGCGTCATACCTATACGTTCTAGTAATTTTAAGAAAAAATGGATACACAGGTAGGCACTAATAGCAGAAATAATTGCACCAACAATCAAATCATTCATGTCATTAATACTGGCAACCTTTAAATAGTCCAGCGTTTCCACACCACCTGCCAGTACAATCACAGGAATAGATAATAAAAATGAGAACCGGGCTGATGCTTGCGCGGTAAAACCTAGTAATAAACCAGCAGTAATCGTAATGCCAGAACGAGAAGTACCCGGTATCAATGCGATAGCCTGCGCACAGCCGATAACGATAACATCAAGAAGAGATATCGAATACTCACTTCTTTTTTTCTTGCCAGTCCAATAGGCGTAACCAAGCACTAGTCCGAAAACAATCGTTGTCACAGCGATAACCAACGGTGTACGTAAATTATCACTGATGTAATCTTTAAATATCAAACCCGCCAGACCCACAGGAATAGTCCCAATTAACACAGCCCAGGCCAGCTTACTTTCTTCGGAATGATTACCCCTCAACGAAGACAGCCAGGCAAAAAACATTTTATTTATTTCCTTCCTGAAATAAACAACTACTGCCGTTAGCGTACCTACGTGTACAGCCACGTCAAATGCCAAACCTTGATCAGGCCAGTCTGTTATAAAAGGAACAAGTATCAGATGCGCAGAACTTGAAATCGGCAGGAACTCGGTCAATCCCTGCACTAATGCTAAAACTATAATTTGTATAATATCCACGTAAAACCTTTTTTAAAGTTATCCTATCTTTGTAGGAGCGGAATCTGGTTCCGCGATTGGCAGCATATAAACACAATCGCGGAACCAGATTCCGCTCCTACATATATTTAGAGCCGGTTTCTTAAATCCAGCATCGAGAAGCCTTTTAATGGCTCATCATAATTTTTTGTAATCGCCATCACCTTAAAACGATCACCCATTTCAGAAGGGAGCGTTAAAGTTTTTATTTGCTGGGATAATTTTATTTGTTGCTGGATATCATCCGTAACCTGCTCAGCATGTAATTCAGAAAGCCCATTCGCCAACAAAAAGGCAGCTTGTGTAGTATAGCCTGAAATTTCCATTCCTAAAGAGACGGCACTATAAGCAACATCAGTAAAATTTACAAAGGCTGTTATATCCTGCAACCCTGGCCACCAGAAAATATTATCGTGCGCACGATGCTGGTAGTAACACATCAATGTGCCATCAACTCTATCTTGATGGTAGTACTCTTTTTCATTGTAACCGTAGTCGATTAGTAAAATAACCAGACTTTCGATTTTACCTTCAAGTGCTGCCAGCCAACCACCGACTGCAGGATTGTATTCAGATTTATAATTTTCTGAAAAGCTAAATTCACTTCGTTGCTGCATTCCTGTTACTTTTTCAACGATGAGCTCATCAGCAGGCAGGTATTTTGATACTAGTTCGTTATTCTCAAAACCAACCACTAAAGACTGACTTGTCGTCGTGTCCGAACCCATTTGAAAACACTCAACCGGCATGGCATCAAGCACCTCATTTGCCACAACAATGACATGACTCATATCCTCAGGCAGCTGATTAAGCCATCTCACACGATTGAGTAAATGTTTCGCCTGATTGTTCATGGTTTTTTTCTGGCGCTGTTGTAACTCCGCACTCAATTCGATTATGCAATAGTGCTCAGGCAATAATTTTAATGCTTCAAGTCGCAGCAACACATCAGCCGCCAGCACGCCACTGCCTGCACCAAATTCAACGATGCTCACATCGCACTTGCCATCGGCCTTGAACTCAGCCATTACTTCCGCTATCTGATTAGCAAGACATTGACCAAACATTGGCGAGATTTCAGGCGCAGTTATAAAATCACCTTTTTGACCAAATTTTTGCAAGCCACCACTGTAGTACCCCAATGCAGGCTCATACAGTGCAATATTCATATACTCAGAAAACTTTAACCAGCCGCCCGCACGCTCACATGCCGCTCGAATACGTTGCATTAGCAATAAACTCTGGTTTTTTGCCTCATCATCCGGCTCAGGCAGGGCATTAGCGTTGCGATCTAACAATGGTTCAACCGTATCTTGAAATGTGCGAACATAGGTATATCAATAATAAAATTTTAGATTTCGTATAAACAAATGCCAAATCAGCAGGCACATAAGAAAAGGTTTAGAGACAATGGATAATTCTAACGCAAATAGCAGCAATTCAGAAATCACGGAGACCAAAGTCGCCTTGATTA
>Ga0316209_1002873_pt1 | contig 12739 bp, 13 predicted proteins | sample 6monopyrite_MG_FD_204945 | JGI IMG/M metagenome (GOLD analysis project Ga0316209, IMG submission 204945) | Microbial mat bacterial communities from mineral coupon in-situ incubated in ocean water Damariscotta River, Maine, United States -... | ecosystem: Environmental > Aquatic > Marine >...
AAGCTCTCCCGCTCCATCACGTGGCACCAATGGCAAGCGCTGTAGCCGATTGAGACCAGCAGCAGGCGATCTTCGGCTTTCGCCCGATCGAGGGCTTCGTCGCCCCAGGGATGCCAATCGACGGGGTTGTGGCGATGTTGGCGCAAGTAGGCGCTGGCCTCGTTGCCGAGGCGGTTCATCGGTCGGTCGTCGCTGACTTTGGGATCGCTCATGGATGGGGCGGGAGCTTAGCTGGCCCATTTCCTTTCGGGGCCAGCGGCGCATCCGCTGTCCAAAGACTACTTTCCCGCGCGTGAGCATCGTGACCCTCGATACAGGCGACGGCGGCGGTGGCGCGGAAGACGATTCCGCGCTGATCGATGCCCTGCGTCAGCGCGCCGCGGAATCCCTCGAACGCGCCTACCGATTTCTCGAAACCCAGCCGGATACGTGGGCGTTGCTTCGTGCGCAGGTCCTCTGTGAAGCGCGGCCCGGGGCGGATCTGGGGGCGAAGCTCGGTGAGACCCAGGCGTCGGATGGAAGCCTGCCGATCGGGACGCTGGTCTCGGGAGGCGGTCTCGGCTTTCCCCAGATCGACGCTGCATCGCTGACCGATGCGGAACGCGCATTGCTCGGGAGCCTGGAAGCGCTGCTGATCGCCGGAGATGGCAAGGTTCTGCATGCGCCGTGGGTGGAGCCCGCGTGTCGCTTCGTCGAATCTCAGCAGGCAGAGGATGGCGCCTACCGGATCGCGACCATCGGGGATGCGCAAGCGGTTCAAGATGCGGAAGTTTTCTGGACGGGCATGATCGCTGGCATCTTGGGCCGCACGCCCGTCTCAAAGACGAGTCATCTCGAAGCCGCGGGGAATTTTCTGGCGACCCGCTTCAATCCGGATGCGGTCGAACACGACGGCTACCCGGCGCTGATCGCCTACTCACATTTCTATACGAATGTGCCAGACGAGGAAGCGGACGAGGCCCTGCAGTGGTGCGGACGGGCGCTCGAGAAGGGGTTCCGTAGTCGCAGCCTCGATGCGGTGGCGACGGTTCGCGTCTTGCTCACCTGCGATGCGCAGGCGATGCCGGGGGCGACCTTCGACATCGTGGAGCTGCTCGAGCGCGTAATGGAAGAGCAGGCAGGAGACGGCGGATTCGCAGAGCTCTCGCTCGATGGGCCTGAGTCGAGGACGACCCAGACTTTCGATGCGATGCTCGCGATCGTTCGGCTTTGTGCTGCGATCGATCTGGCGGACGAAGGTTAGGCGCTGCGTCTCTGAGGCGCGTTAGGCTGAGCTCGGCCTAACTCTCAAGCTCCGCGAAGAACGCCCTGATGCGCTTTGCGTTGGCGCCGAGGTCACTCTTGCCGTCCCGGGACTTGGATCGCATGTCGATCTTGGAGCCGCCGGCGGTGGGCTGGATGCGCACGACGATGTCATCGACGAAGCGAAAGATCGTGGACGTGTCCCGGGCGTAGAAGGCGAGGGCGCCGCCATCTTTCGCGACGACTTCCCAGCCAAGGGCTTCCGCGGCACCGGCTGCCCGTTCGAAGGCGGCGGTCGGCGCTTCCGCGAGAGTGACGGGCGCAAGTTCGGGATAGTTCTTGGCGACGATGTCGACGAACTCGGCGGGATAACCCATGTCGCGCCCGCGGTAGTCGGGCACGAGGTCGGCGTCGGCGAAGGCCGGGGGATTCGCGAGGTCCGTCGTAATGTCGTTGATCGGCGGGGCATCGCTGCCCGGCGCGCCCGCGGCGAGAACCAGGATCAGCAGGCCGAGGGAGAGGGAGAGGGCCATCAAGGCCTTCATGCGGCCGTCGGGATCGGCGCCGCCACGGGTCAGGAAGATGCCGATCAGGGCGACGATCGTGGCGAAGAGTCCGCCAAAGAGGGCCCCGGAAGCGAAGGTGTAGAAGCCTTGGAGCGGTTCGAGGAGGCCCAGAAACGCGCCACCGGCACCGACGAGGGCGAGTCCGGAAGCGATGAGGGCGATGATGGGGGAGGCAGCGGCCATGGCGGGGCTCCTTGCGATGCGGCGGCCCGTTCAGGGCGGCGCGCTTGGCGGTCTGGGCTCTTCGGGCTTACGGCGCAGAACCATATCACGCTGGCCGAAGGTCCGATTTTACGAGCAGAAACCGTCAGTCGGCGCGTTACCCTCCCGCGCCTGACCAGAAGCCGTCGACCAATCGCGGGAGTAAGACATGGGTAATGTAGTTGGACTTGAGAAGCAGGGTGCCGTCGCGGTTGTGACGCTCGATCGGCAAGAGGCGCTCAACGCCCTGAACTCGTCGGTCATCGAGGCTTTCGGGGAAGTCCTCGACCAGATCGAAGCGGACGACGGGATTCGCGCCGTTGTCGTGACCGGGGCCGGTAGGGCTTTCGCGGCCGGTGCGGACATCTCGGAGATGCAGAGCATGACCCCGCTCGAGGCCGAAGCGCATTCGGCGAATGCCCATAAGACCTTCGCCCGACTCGAAGAGCTTCCGATTCCGACGATTGCGGCGGTGAACGGATTCGCCCTGGGTGGCGGTTGTGAACTCGCGCTTTGCTGCGACTGGATCTACGCGTCGAGCAAGGCCAAGCTCGGTCAGCCGGAGACGAAGCTCGGCCTGATTCCCGGCTTTGGCGGGACGAGCCGATTGCCGCGCCGCGTGGGGATCGCCTGGGCGAAGGAGCTCGTGATGGTGGCGGACCCGATTGGGGCCGACGAAGCGGCACGAATCGGTCTCGTGAATCGCGTCTTTGAACCGGAGGAGCTTCTCCCGGCGGCGATCGCTGCGGGCGAGGCCGTGGCGGCGCGCGGACCCGTCGCGATTCGTCTCGCGAAGGAAGTGCTTCAGCAGGGCCAGGACGTCGATGTGCGAACGGCGCACTCGTTTGAGCAGCGCGCGTTCGGCCTGTCGTTCGCGACCGACGATCGCGTCGAAGGCACGACGGCCTTCGTCGAAAAGCGGGATGCGGCGTTTACGGGGAAGTAGGCGTTTGCGAATCGCCCGTTCGGGCGATGCGGGTTGAGGAGGTTCGGAGGGCGCCGCCCTTGTGGCTGAACTAGCATCTCATCAACTGAGACGTTTCATTGAATCGTGGAGGCGGTGTGGCGAAGGGTGAAAAGATCTTCGTGAACTACCGGCGTGAGGACAGCGCTGGCTTCGCTGGGCGCCTGACCGACGCACTCGCGGATTATTTTGGGCCCGAACGCGTCTTTCGTGATGTGACCAACATCGAATACGGTGAAGACTTTGTGAAGGCGATCGACACGAAGCTTCGCGAATCGGGCGCGCTTGTCGTTGTCATCCGCGATCAATGGCTGACGCTTGAGGACGATCAGGGCCGACGGCGTCTGGATGACCCCGACGACTTGGTTGTGGCGGAGATCGCGATCGCTCTTGAGCTTGGGTTGCCGGTCGTCCCCGTCTTGATCGGGGAGGCGAGGATGCCGACCCCGGATCAGCTTCCGGAGCGAATTCGAGCCCTCGCTCGACAAAATGCGATTACGGTGACGGATGAGCGCTGGCAACATGATGTCACGCGTCTTGCGAAGGTCCTGGCGATCGACGTTCCAGGTTCGGTGGCGCAGCGAAAGTTGAACCGGATCAAGTGGGCGACCGTGGCGATGTTGTCGGTCGGGGCGATCGTTCCGGCCGGCCGTCTTGCCTACTCCGTTGCGGGGCTGCTGACGGAACACAACCTACTCGTCGATCCCGAGTTCGCGCGCTCGACGCTCACCGTGCACGGATTCCCTCCGATCTTCGCGGGAGTCGCCTATGTCGCGATTCTCGCCTCGGCGGCGTTGGGACTGCTCGCCATGCCTTACGTCGCCCCTTGGAAGCGCCGCTTCGTCGGGAGCGCGGTCGTCATCGCGATCGTTTCAACGTTCGCCTCGTTCCTGTACTACACGCTGCATAACGTAGAGTCGCCGACGGAGTCGTTGCTCGTCGCGTACGTCGTGGGCGCGACCGCGATCGGAGCGATCTTCGCTTCTCTGGTGCTCTCGGGATACGAATCGGAGTAGGCTGCGGCGGAGCAGGCCTGCGGGCCGGCTCTACGCCGGAAGCTCCACGTAAGGCAGTCCCGCCGCCGTCTTCTCGATCAGATCTCCTGCATCGAGGAGAACTCGCGTCGCGTCCCAGGATCCTTCGAGGAGCTGCTGCTTCGTTCCTTCCGGAATGCCCGCATCCAGATCGCCCGCGCGGCATCGTACCTTGCTGGCGGCGACGTCGATCGTGATCTCCTGGGCCGGGTCGAGTTCGACCGAGTCCATCAGCTTCGACAGGTTCTCTTCCGAGAGCGTGACGCACGGCAGACCGAGGGCCGTGCAGTTGCCGAAGAAGATCTCGGCGAAGCTGCCGCCAATGAAGCCGTTGAAGCCGAAGCGCATCAGCGCCTGCGGTGCGTGTTCGCGGGACGAGCCGCAGCCGAAGTTCTGGCCGACGATCAGGATCCCGGCGCCGGCATATCGTTCGTCATCGAGCGGGTGTTCGCCCTTCGCCTGGAGTCGCGCGTCCTCGAAGGCATGCTCGCCCATCGTGTCGAACGTGACTTCCTTCATGAAGCGGGCGGGGATGATGCGGTCCGTGTCGATGTCGTCTCCACGAACGACGCAGCCGGTTCCCTTGACGGTATCGATCTTGACGAGTGTTTCTTTGCTCATTTCAGTTCTCTCTGAGTACGCGGGTTTTGCGAAGGAGTCTTTAGTTCGGGGCGGGGCGGGGCGGGGCGGATCGGTCTAGATCAGTCGATCTTGCGGATGTCGACGACTTCGCCGGCGATCGCAGCAGCGGCGACCATGGCCGGGGACATCAGCAGCGTGCGCCCCGAAGGCGATCCCTGGCGACCCTTGAAGTTTCGGTTGCTCGACGAAGCGCAGACTTCGCGCCCCTTCAGCTTGTCGGGGTTCATCGCGAGGCACATCGAGCATCCGGGCTCGCGCCAGTCGAAACCGGCCGCGCGGAAGATCTCGGGCAGCCCCTCTTCCTCGGCCTGCTTCTGGACCGCGCGGGAGCCGGGGACGACGAAGGTTCGAACGCCATCCTTAACACGGCCCGTCTTCGCGACCTTGGCGGCTTCGCGAAGGTCGGAGATGCGGCCGTTCGTGCACGAACCGATGAAGGCGACATCGATCGGCGTGCCGGCGATCGAGGCGCCCGCGGCGAAGTCCATGTACTCAAGCGCTTCTTCGACACCGGCGCGTTCGCTGTCTTCGACTTCGTTCGGGGTCGGGATCGCTTCGCCGACGCCCAGGTTATGCCCGGGATGGATGCCCCAGGTGACAGAGGGTTCGATCTTCGATCCATCGATCGTAACGACATCGTCGTAATGGCAGCCCTGATCGGAAGCGAGTGCGAGCCAGGCCTCGGCCTTGCCCGCGAAGTGTTCGTCGTCCGGAGAGAAGCGGCGACCACGCAAGTATTCGACCGTCGTCTGATCGGGATTCACGTAGCCGCAGCGCGCTCCGCCCTCGATCGACATGTTGCAGACCGTCATGCGCTCTTCCATCGTCATCCGATCGAAGACTTCGCCCGCGTATTCGTAGGCGTAACCCACGCCGCCGTTGACGCCGAGCTGCCGAATGATCGCCAGAATCACGTCCTTGGCGAAGACGCCGGGCTGCAGCTCGCCGGTCACTTCGATGCGTCGGACCTTGAGAGGGGCGATGGCCATCGACTGGGAAGCGAGCAGGTCGCGGACCTGGCTGGTGCCGATGCCGAAGGCGATGGCCCCGAAGGCGCCATGGGTCGCCGTATGGGAGTCGCCGCAAGCGATCGTCATGCCGGGCTGGGTCAGGCCGAGCTCCGGGCCGATCACGTGGACGATGCCCTGGGTTCCACTCTCGGGAGAGAAGAACGTGATGTTGTGGTCGCGGCAGTTGCGCTCGAGCTCACTCATCATGGCTTCGGCGAGTTCGTCCGAGAAGGGGCGGGACTGATCGTCGGTCGGAATAATATGGTCGACCGTCGCGAAGGTTCGATTCGGGAAGCGGACGGGCACGCCGAGTTCGCGGATCATCGCGAAGGCCTGGGGGCTCGTGACTTCGTGGATGAGGTGGGTGCCGATGAAAAGCTGGGTCTGGCCCGAGGGCAATTCACGGACGGTGTGCGCGTCCCAGACTTTTTGAAACAGACTCTTGGCTTGTTCGGTCATGATGCTCATTCCTGGGTGTTGCGGGCCCGGTCCTGGGCACCGCCTTGCGGGGTGTTGGGTGGGACGTGTCCGCCCCTCATCGATGGGATTTGCGTTCGACTGGCTTCGCATTCGCTTGATGCCCGGCTGGGCCTCGGCCTGTGCGATCAGGTCGGTCGCCGCGGGTCGCGCGGTTCGCGATCTGGGCGATGCCGGGGGCGTGGCAGCGAGTGCGTCCGGAGGGCATCACTTCCTGCCCTCCCGTTTCGGGGGCATGGATAGCACGACACAGCGAGCCCTGTACCCTCCTCGGCGCCGCCGATTCACATTGCTGCGCTCCTGCGCGTCAGTGCGGCGAGGCTTGGCCAGCTGGCCAAAATTCGAGCGCTATTCGAGCGGGAAGAACGCGTCCTTAGCGGATGACCCGCAAACAAGATGCAAACAAGAAAGAGGAATCGACCTTTCATGGAACTCATGCACACCGCCCATATCCCGTCCGGCTCGGGGCCCTTTCCGACGATCCTTGCGCTTCATGGGTTCGGTGCCAGCGCGCACGATCTGCTGGGAATCGCGCCGCTCGTGAGTCAGGTCGTGCAGGGCGATGAAGTGATGTTCCTTTGTCCCCAGGGCCCGGTCGTCGTCGAGCCTGCCCCCGGCCAGCGCGCCTACGCCTGGTTTCCGATGACGGGCGGCGGGGAACTCGATCCGACCGCTTTGGTGGGAGCCCGCGGTGTCCTTGAGGCTTTTGTAGAAGACGCGCTCGAGCAGTACCCGATCGATCCGGAGCGCTTCGTCGTGATGGGCTTCAGTCAGGGCGGTGTCATGGCCTACGACCTCGCCCTCGGCCGTCCCGAGCGATTCCGCGCGATGATCGCGCTTTCGACCTGGCTGCCGGATCTCGTCTTGCAGGGTCTTCAGCCCGACGAGGCGCGCGCAGGACTCGCTTCGCTGCTGATTCACGGCACGAACGATCCGATGGTGGCGATCGACAACGGCCGTGAATCGCTCGAGAAGCTCAAGGAACTAGGGCTGGAACCGGCCTGGGGCGAGTATGAAATGGGGCACGAGATCAATCAGAACGCGCTGCGGGATCTGCTCGGCTGGTTGGCCGAGGGGCCCTTTGCGCAGCCCCAGAGCTGAGACACGGGTGTTAGGCCGCCCCTAGATCAGATATCCGCCGGAGACCTTGAGGTGGGCGCCGGTGACATAACTCGCGCCCTCGCTCGCCAGGTACAAGACTGCGCTCGCGACATCGTCGTAGGTTCCGTAGCGACCCGCCGGAATCGCATCGAGCGCGGGCTTCGTGGGCGAGTCTTCGAGGGTGCCGGGGGAGACCGCGTTGACCGTGACGCCGTGGGACGCTTCGGTCACGGCCATCGTCTTGGTCAGCGTATAGCTGCCGCGCTTGCCGATCTTGTAGGCCGTCGCGAAGGGAACGGGGTCGGTCGAGTCGGCGTCCGCGTCCAGAATGTTGATGATGCGTCCGCGACCTGAGCCTCGGAGCGCGGGGAGGGCGGCTTCGCTTGCGTGAAGCGTCGCGAAGAGCGTTCCGTCGAGACACGCCCGCCAGTCATTCGCGTCGAGGCCCTCGAAGTCTTTCCAGACGATCGTGCCCACATTGTTGATCAGGATGTCGAGTCCGCCGAAGTCGGCGATCGCGCCCGCGAATTGCGTTGCGGTCTCTTCCGCGTTCGCGAGGTCCGCAACAACGACGGCGGCGCGCTGCCCTCGTTTCTCGATCTCATTCGCGAGTTCCGTCGCCGCGTCCTGGCTCGAACGGCAATGGATGAGGACATCCGCGCCGGACTCGGCGAGGGAAAGAGCGAGTGCTCGGCCGAGCCGATGAGCAGCACCGGTGACGAGCGCCCTGCATCCGGACAGATCGATGCGCCCCCCCGACATCTCAGCTCGTCCCTTGATGGAGTCGCCAGATCATTTCCGGCGTATGGGTACGGATGTAGTCGGCGCGCGCATGCAAGCAGGCGGAGGCGGTCATGATTCGCGCGAGGCGCTCGGGCTTGCGTGCGGCGTAGAGCAGGGTCGGGCAGCCCAGGGGACGCAGGGCGTCGAGATTCCACAGGATCGCCAACTGCTGATGAATCTTTTGGTGATCGTCCGTCGTCGGGTGGATGATGCCGAGATTCGGATCCAGGACGAGCTTCTCGACGCCCGCGCGCCGTGCCGCTTCGACCTTCGCACCCAGATGATCGAGAACGGCTTGAATGCCGACCTCCGCGGGTGCGGCGGTGCGCATGGCGTAGGCGTTTTCGTAGGGCATGAACGTGACGAAGAGGGTCGCTTGCCGGGCCGCGACCGCGTCGAGGAGCTCGTTCGAGAGCGGCCCACCCGTGTAGTTGACGCCGTCGGCCCCGAGTTCGAGGGCCTTGCATCCCGTCGCCGAGCTCCAGGTATCGACGGAAACCCGGTAGTGGAATCGGTCGGAGTCGGGGCCTTTCAGGAGTTCGAGGGCCTGCTTGAGCCGGGCCTGCTCGGTCTCGTCCCCGATCATGGGCACATCCGGAGTGATGGAGCGCCCGCCGATATCGATCCAGTCGGCACCGGTTCGCGCGAGGAGCGCCGCGCGCTCGCCGATCGCCTCGGAACCGACGGCGATCGATTCTTCGACCATCGATTCCGGGGAGAGATTCAGTACGCCCAGCAACCTGGGGGTATAGGTGGAGGTGTCCTCGTTGGGCATCGGCGAGAGCTTCCGGTGGCGGCGCCTTCTGGTCAACCCTCGCGGGGCGGAGGTCCGGAGCCCGCTCGGCGCGTCCCTTGTGCCATACTCGCCCGATGCCGACGGAACGCTGGGCCATCCATATGCACAAGGAGTACTTCAAGTTCTCCTGCGCACACTTCTTGATCTTTCCCGACGGGTCGAAGGAGCGACTACATGGCCACAACTACCATGTCGATGCCGAGATCGAAGGGCAGCTGACAGATAAGGGGATCGTGATCGACTTCATCCAGGTGAAGCCGGTGATCCGTGAACTCTGTGATGGGCTGGATGAGCATTGGCTGGTGCCGAGCGAACATCCGGAGCTCAAGATCACGGACGGCGACGATGGGCATACGGAAGTCGTGTATCGCGATTGTCGTTATGTTGTTCCGACCGAAGAGATCATCCAGCTGCCGATCAACAACACGTCGGCGGAGAACCTCGCGACGTGGATCGGCCGAGAGCTCGTTCGGCGAATCTCCGAACGCTTCGGCAAGACCCAGATTCAGCGCTTGAAATTGTCTGTTTCCGAAACTTCGGGGCAGTGGGGCGTCTATCATTTCTCCGATACGGAGACTGCGTGATACGGCAGGGATCGCCCAGATCGCGACCAGGACGTTTGCTGCTGTGACCCGCTTTGCTCGCCTGCTCTTTGCACATGTTGTCGGCTTGCATGCTCTTGCGAGCGTTCTCTTTGTGCTGGTCGTTGCTTTCGCAGCGAGCCCTGTCTTCGCAGAGGGAGCAGAGGAGCCTTCGGAAGAGTCGACGGGGCAGGACGACTACGACGCGTTCCCCCGTGATGAACTCTTCGAGGCCCTGGCCGCAGACCCGCGCTGGCCGCGGTTTGCGGTCGCCCACGAATGGCGACTCGGAACCGACGAATTCGACCGTGTTGCCAATGTCAGCTTTGGCGAGTCGTTCTCCTTCGTTCGGAGCCCGGAATTCGAATGGGGGCAGTGGGAGGTAGGACTCCAGGCGATGGTCGACGCGACTTTCGATCTGACCGCGTCGTCCTTCGATCTCTCGAATGAGGACTACTTCGTCGGCCTCGTCTTTTCATTCCTTGTCGACGATGTGACGACCCAACTGCGTGTCTCGCACACGAGTTCTCATGTCGGGGATGAGTATCTGCTCGCGAATTCGCTCTCGCGAGAGAGTGTCTCCTACGAGACCATCGACCTCCTCGCCTCCTACGATCTGAGGGAGTGGCTGCGGATCTACGGGGGCGCGGGAATCTACGTGTCCCCCGAGCCCGATTTTGACCCGCTGATCATGCAGTTCGGCTTCGAATGGACGAGTCCAGTCCATTTCTCTGAGGGCCGCGTCACTCCGATCTTCGCAACCGACCTCCAGCTTCGGCAGGCGAATGGCTTTACACCGGAAGTCTCGGTCCTCGGAGGCTTTCGCCTCGCGGATCCCACGGAGCCGGAACGCCATATCGAGTTGTTCACGCGCTACTACCACGGTCGATCCCCGGATGGTCAGTTCTTTCGCCAGACCGTGGATATCGTGAGCCTCGGGCTTCGATTGGGATTCTGATGCGCATGTTCGACAGGCACGGAAATAGACCAGTTCGGTTCCCTGCCTTGTTAGGTGCGTTCTTGATCATGTTTGCGCCGGCGCAGAGTCAGGCGAAAGGCGGTCTCGAACTCTATGGAGACATCGCTCAGGTAGCGATCCCCGTCTTCGCGGGAGGGGCGTCCCTCTGGAAGCGCGACAAGGAAGGCTTCATCCAGCTCGCGGTGGGAACCGGTGTCACGCTAGGAACGGTGACCGCGCTCAAGTACGGCCTCGATACCGAGCGTCCCGATGGCGGTGCGCGCTCCTTTCCGTCCGGTCATACGGCTTCGGCCTTCGCTGGTGCGTCCTACCTCCACTACCGCTACGGATGGAAGTGGGGCTTGCCGACCTATCTCGCCGCATCGGTCGTCGCCTATAGCCGCGTCGAGGCCGACAAACACTACTGGTACGACGTGGTCGCAGGGGCGGCGATCGCGAACCTCGTCGCCTACGTCGTGACGGATACGTATGACTCGGATGTTGTGATCATTCCGATCATCGATACCGGAAAACACAATTTCGGATTGCTCGCGCGCTTCGAGTTCTAATCCTCGGCGCGCCTCGCCGTACGCGAACTAGCGTCGGTCGAGCAGTAGCGACGCGGACGCTCGGGCGATCGGGCCCTCCGTGTCATGAACGACTGCGTGGCTCTGACCGATTCCATCCGCGGCGCGGGACGTGACGCCGCGAAGAGCGAGCCAATCCGATCGCGGAGCGCGCAGGATGTGGATCGAGAGATCGGCATTGATGGAGGAAAAGCGCTCGTAGTCCATGGCATTGCCGGTCCCGCTCGCAAAGTCGACGAGGGCGGCAAGCTGAACCGTGCCCGTCATAGGCTGTCCTTTGACGATGGGGCATCGCATCCGCGCCCAGGTCGTCGCGACTTCACCGCATTGCGTGACGCGACCCGGAATCAGCTCCGTCGCGTGAACAAAGCCAGGAATCTCCAGGCCAACGCGCATCTCAAAGGGCGGTGCCGATTCCGGCGCGGGACCGAGGTCGGGGTCGGGGGGCGCGGGGGCATCGAGCTCGGCGACTTCGTCCGTCGTCCGCATCCGCAGGGCCGTCGCACGGGAAACGAGGACGTCTCCGTCGTAGAGCTCCGCTTCGAGTGACTGGATCCGTCGCCCCCCGCGTCGGATCGTCGTCTCGACCCGGAGTGGCGTGAGCGGCACGCCGCGAAAGAGGTCGAGGGAAATTCGCGTGAGCCGCATCGGGCTCGGAGCGGGCATCCGGTCGAGCGCGAAGGCCATCAACCCGGAGACGGCGCCGCCGTGCTGGTGCGCCTTGTTCCAGGGCCCTCCGGTAAACGGGGTGGGCTCGACTTCGAGAATCTGTCGATCTCCATCTTTGCGCTCATCGAGCAGGTTGAAGAGGGCGTCGTCGGCGGTGGCATTCTCCATGGCGGCAGAACTTAGCCGTTCGACACCCGATGGGGATGGCGGCGATGGGGTAGAATCCGCCAATTCGCGAAGCGCATGTGCGGTCGCGATCGCTGCGGAGTCCCGAGTGAGTTCCCAAGAGCAGGAAGGAATCGTTGCCGCGCTGACCCGCCTTCAGGCGGAGGAGGGCTGGCTGCCCGCCGAGGGCCTCTCGGCGTTGGCGGCGGAACTCGGTGTTCCCAAGCATCGGCTCGAGAGCGTTTCGACCTTCTATACCCATTTTCGGCGCGAGCCCCCGCGCGGCGTCGAAGTGGAAGTCTGCCGAGACCTCGCCTGCCGCATGGCCGGGGGGCCGAGGGCCTGCAGTCGCCTCGGAGCGATCGCGAAGGAACGGCCCAGCGCCGGGCCCGGCGCGATGGAAGTGCGCGAGGTCTCCTGTTTGGGGCGATGCGACCAGGCTCCGGCAGCAGCGATCGGTGAGCGCATCTTCTCCGCGAACGAGGCGAATGAGATCGAAGAAGCCGTGGACGCGGCGGCGAACGCTTTACCAGCCGAAGGATCGAACGCACGCTCCCGGGGCGAATGGGCGGTGGCGGATCCCTATTCAGGAGCGAGTGCGTCGAGCGCGTTTCGAGTTCTTCGGGAAGTGCTCGCGGGCTCGCGGGAGGCACCGATCGAGTCTCTCGAAGCGGCGGGCCTTCGCGGCATGGGCGGGGCGGGCTTTCCGACCGCGCGCAAATGGTCGCTCGTCGCCGCGGAAGCGGCGCAGCCGAAGCACGTGATCTGCAATGCCGATGAGAGCGAGCCCGGGACCTTCAAGGATCGCGAAATCTTGCACGACCTACCCCATCTCGTGATCGAGGGGATGGCGATCGCCGCTTACTGTGTCGGTGCTTCGCGGGGCACGGTCTTCATTCGCCACGAATACGGCCCGGAGCGCCATCAACTCGAAGCGGCGATTGCCGAGGCGAGAGAAGCCGG
>Ga0316209_1002874_pt1 | contig 12733 bp, 9 predicted proteins | sample 6monopyrite_MG_FD_204945 | JGI IMG/M metagenome (GOLD analysis project Ga0316209, IMG submission 204945) | Microbial mat bacterial communities from mineral coupon in-situ incubated in ocean water Damariscotta River, Maine, United States -... | ecosystem: Environmental > Aquatic > Marine > Coastal...
ATCTACGGGTGGAACGCGGCTTTACATCTCTGGAAACAACTTTAGTGCGCAAACCCAAGTCTTGATTGATGGCGTGCAGGCTACCACCACCTTCGTGACCAGCAGAATCATGCAGGCAGTTGCGCCGGCGCATGCGGTTGGAACGGTGGACATCGTCCTGCGTAATCCGAGCTCCTCGGACACCACCGTGACCAATGGATTCAACTACGTAGCTACGCCTGACCCAAGGATTAACTCGTTTACTCCATCGAGCGGTCCGAAAGCTGGAGGCACCTTGGTGCGTATTTTCGGTGTTTCGATGGCCGATGTTGCGCAAGTGAAGTTCGGCGTGGATCCGACCAGTGGTCAAGGCGGAAAACTCGCAAGTTTGGTGGATTTGATTTCGGGAACCGAAGTCGAAGCAGTAACGGATAGTAATGCCACCTCCGGGAACTTTGGCCTGATGATTTTGACTGATAGCGGTCAAGGTGCCGTTTCTTCCGGCTTTACTTTTGAAGCTGGCGTGGGTGCTCCTGCAGCAGCCGGCGGTGGAGGAGGATGCTCCGCCGATTTCGGGCGCGAAGGTCCGCAAGATCTGCGCGGTGAAATCCCGGGCTGGGCTGCTTTGTTGTTTGGCTGGTGGGGTTTACGTCGGCGTTTGCGGAAACGTCCAGCACCTGTCCGTATTCCAGTAGAATAGAGGCGTGAGCCTTTTCTCGACTGTGCGTTCTACTGCCGGATATTCCGTCGCATTACTGCTGACTTTTGCTGCTTGTGGTGGTGAGGAGCCGGTTGCGAACACCTCCCAAGGAGTGGATGGCGAAGAGGAAATGTCGGCGCAGGTTCGACTCAGTGAACGCCCGCCAGTGGTCGTTCTCGGTGTAGACGGTTTGACTTGGAATGTGATGGAGCCTTTGTTCGCGCAAGGTAAGTTGCCAAACTTGAAGAAGTTGACCGAGTCCGGAATCGCAGGAAATCTGTTCACCGACCGCCCAACCTTTTCACCCATGTTGTGGACTTCGATTGCAACTGGAGTCAAAGTGAAGGATCATGGTATTCGCTATTTCATGGAGATTGGCGATGACAACAAACCGGTTCCAGGCGGATTGCCTTACACTTCAAACTCGCGTAAAGTTCCAGCGATTTGGAATCTTGCAGGTGACAATGATCGCAGTGTCAATTCCGTCGCATGGTGGGTTTCCTGGCCCGCAGAGCATGTTCCGAACAGTCGCATCGTGGCTAGCTACGCTGCTCAGGCTCAGGCAAGCCTCTTGTGGAAACCTTTAGTGATGGCGGAAGGGCTACCGGAGTTGACCTACCCAGACCAACTTGCCGATTCCATCGATGACATCCTTTATGAAGGTCGCCCTAAGGGACCTTTAATGCAGGAATACAACCAACGTTTTGGCGCGGTGCCTCAAGAATGGAAGTTTGCCTTCACCCGCGACCGATTCTTCCGTGGTGTCTTCCATGCCGACCGTACGCATGAAAAGATTTTCTTGCAGATGCTAGAGCATGGCGAGATTGCAGATTTGAACTTGCTTTACTTCGGACTACCAGACGTCGCGGGGCATTATTTTTGGCGCTATCGCTCGCCCCAGAGTTACACCTACATGGTGCCGGAGGATCAGGTGGAACGCATGGGTTCCCACATCGACAAGTCTTACGAGCAGATGGATGATTGGATTGGTTCGGTCATGGCAAGCCTACCCGAAGATGCCATCGTCATGGTTATCAGCGATCATGGCATGGGTGTCGCCAATGCTGACGATGTCAAAAACGTGCAAAGCGGTGGCCACGATTTGGCTCCTCCTGGCGTCATGATTTTGGCTGGCCCCGGAGTCCTCAACTACGGACTTCAAGGAAGAGGCGACCGCACCCTAGGCAGCATTTACGATGTCACTCCAACCTTGCTCTCCCTGATGGGGCTTGCAAGCGGGAGTTACATGGAAGGCAAGCCTCTGCGTCATCTCATGACCGAAGCTTGGCAGAATGCAAACCCTGCTCCAAAACCGAAGGATTATCGCGAAGGATTCCGGGCTGCCACCCGTCCACGTCTGCCGAATGAAGGCGCGAATCAGGAATTCCTCAATTCTATGTCGGAACTTGGCTACGTGACTTCCGGCGAAGAAGAAATCCAGAAGAAAATCGACGGCAAGTAGCCGAAGACAGCCTGCCCCATGGCGTGCGGGAAGCGTTATTCTTCATGCAAGATGTTCTCCCGCATCCTTCTCACTACCGATTTTTCTGCTCAGGCAGAGCACGCCTATCCATGGGCGGCTCAACTCGCCACATCGAATGGCGGCATGATTCATTTGATGCATGCCCTTGAAGATGACCTCGTGGCTACCGCTCCGGTTTTTGCCAACTACATGGCTCCCGGCGCGCTGGACCTAGGAAACTACCGCGAGGAGTTCCGGGCTGGCGCGCGCAAAGCCTTAGAAGCGGCTGCCGAAAAACTGCGGGCACTTGGCGCAACGGTGGAGGTGCATTTAGTTGAGAAAGGGAAGCCATCGACCGCGGTTGTGAAATCCGCCGAAGAGTTCGACTGCACGGTCATTGTGATTTCCACACATGGACGAGGCGGACTGGCTCATTTGCTGCTTGGCTCGACGGCCGAAAAAGTGGTACGTATGGCAACCGTTCCAGTTTTAACCGTGCATGATGGCGACACCCCACCTCCATCTGGCGGGACCTCTTCATGAGTGCTGCAGATTCTGCTGGCGCCGGAGCCAACCTTCGTTCTCCAATCGTCGCCTTCGATATTGAAGTCGCGGGACTTGAGTGGGAGGAGGTCGATGAAGCGACTCGTCACTACCTCATGGCGCGAAAAAAACGCGGCACCGAAGAGGACATTCAAAACCGCCTTGCCTTAGTGCGTGGGCTTGGTCGCGTGGTCTCGATTGGTATGTGGAATCTCGCCAAGGACCAAGGCGCGGTTTTAGTGCACGGCTCTGGGTGCAAGTGGGAGGACTTTGAAGATGTCCCCGGTACCAAAGTATTCCGCGGTAATGAACGCGAACTACTAACCGAGTTTTGGCGTTTAGCTACGGAATGGGGGACTGTGGTGACCTATAACGGTCGCGGTTACGACGGCCCGGTGCTGCTCACCCGCTCCGCCATGCTGGATGTCACCCCAAGCCGTCAACTCGCCGGCTATCGCTACAGCGTGCGCGAACATTGCGATCTCATGGAAGTGCTCAACTTTATGGGCGCCGCACGTGAATCCTATTCCTTGGATTACTGGTGCCGACGTTTTGGCGTGGAATCGCCCAAAGGCAAAATGGATGGCTCGATGGTTGCGCAAAAAGCGCGCGGCGGTCGGTATGACGAAATCGCGGAATACTGCCTGCGTGACACCCGCGCTACTGCCGACCTATTTCAGAAGCTTCGTCCAACTTTGATTCCGTTGTTTCGCTAAGCCTTTGTCGCGACCATGAGTAGTCTCGCGCGCAACACGATTTTCCTAACGGGTGCGAAGTTCCTCGGAACTTCGATATACGCCATGTTCGGCTTTATCTTGCCGCGTTATGTGAACCCCGAAATCAACGGCGTTTACACCCTCATGGGAACCTTGCTGTTTTTGGGCAGCATGATTTCGAGTTTTGGAATTCCGCTGATTGTCACTCGCGAGGTGGCGCGTGACCCAAAACACTCAGCGCGCATTTACGCGGACGCACGCCTCGCCATGTGGATGGGTACGGTTACGGCAGCCTTAGTTCTCGGCGGTTTCCTCATCATCGAAAGCTGGGTATCGGGCAAGCCGCTTGACCAAAAACTCATCCTTTTCCTCTTGGTCATGGGCATCACCCTTTCCGATGCCATGGGGTCGCTCGGAGAATCCTTGTTTCAGGGACATGAGCGCATGGCGATGCCGGCTATGGTCGAAATCATCACCGGCTTATTGCGGGCCGGTGGCGCCACCATCGCAATGATGGTTTTGCCGGAGGATCAGCGCTTATTTGGTATTTTCACCATGTTCCTCATCGGGTCCTGTGTGCGCGGTTGGCTTTTACCGCGCTTGGTGCATCAACGCTTGCTGCCTGGTGAGTCGCTGCCAAAATCGACCCCACGTCGCGCTTGGGATTTATTGAAGAGCTCAGGCTTCGTCGCCTTGTTCCGTATCCTGCGTATGCTGCGCAATCGTATCGACGTCCTCCTCATGGGCTTCTTATTCGTAAGCCTCGTCCCAGGATTTGTCGGCGATGTCGATACTGCGCGCGGACTTTATGGCCAGGCCATGCGCGTTGCCGTGGTCTTCCAAACTTTCACCATGGCGTTTAACACCGCGCTTTTCCCGCGCCTTGCCCGTCTTACGGAGAACACCTCCGGCATCGATGCCAAAGCCGCCACCCGCGCTCTTTACGGTCGTGCGGTCCGATGGCAAGCCTTCTGGGTCGTCCCGATGGCCGCAGGGATTTACCTCTACTCTGACATCGTCTGCGAATGGTTCGGCCCGGAATACCGTTTCGGCGACCCGGAAATGGGGGTGATGCACAGCACTGCTGAAGTTCTGCGCGTGCTGCTCATTGCTATGGTGGTGGATTGCCTCGGAGGTCCAGTCGGCATGCTTATGCTCGGCTCCAAGGAGCTGGAAAAACGCATTCCTGCAGTTGGAATTACCATTTTGCTGAGTAGCGTGGTGTGCAACATCATTCTTCTTCCGCGCTACGGCATTCTTGGCGCGGCTTATGCCTCGATGATTACGGCGTGCTTGGAGTTCGTCATTAAGATGACTTTGGTCGGCCGCATGTTCGGCAACCCGATGCCGATTCTTATCAAAACGGTGCCTTATTACGGACTGACCGCCGCCATGATTGGTTTGCTGTTCCTAGTAAATCTAGAGGAAAGTGTCCTCCTCGGCGGGGCGCTTGGAGTCGCGTTCTACGGCGTGGCTTGCCTGGTGTTGAAACAGGTGGATCCTGCGGTGGTCAACATCCTGAAACGCAAGCTCGGAAGAGCGTAGAAAGTCCTCTCCGACCGGGTATCCTGCACTCCGAGGGTGGTTCTTGCCCTCCTGCATCGCATGAGTTCGACCCCTCGCAAGCGCGTCATCATCGCCGGCATCGACGGCGCCACCTGGGACATCATCAACCCGATGATCGAAGCCGGGAAACTGCCCAACTTGGCCGCTATGGTTAAGAACGGTTGTTGTGGCCCGCTGACCAGCACAGTCCCGCCGAACTCCTCGCTTGCATGGAGCTCTTTCATGACCGGCGTGCACCCAGGCAAGCACGGCGTTTTCTTTTTCCGCGAACAACGCCACGGCAGTTATCAACGTCCGGTTGTAAGCATGGATTCGGTGCAAGTGCCGAGTGTTTTTCGTCTTGCGAGTGAAGCTGGAAAGAAGGTTGCCTCGATTACCGTGCCGTTGACCTTCCCGGTCGAAAAAGTGAATGGTTGCATGATTGGTGGACTGCTTACCCCAGACCGCCACTCCGATTTCATCCACCCGCCCGAGCTGCGCAAGGAGTTGGAAGATGCCATCGGCGATGTCCCCGCCGACAATGAACCGGAAATGCTTTTCCATAGCGCGAGTGAAGGCGCTGCGGTGAAAAGTATGTTCCATGTGATTGAGCAAATCACTCGCATGGGTGAGCACGTGCTCGACCACCATGATCCAGACTTCTTCGTTTTGGTGTTCCGACAGGTGGACCTGACATCGCACCAAGCTTGGTGTTATCAGGATCCACAATGGCAGAAGGCGAACCCAGGCAAGTGGGAAGCGCGTAAAGATTTGCTCGCCGACGTCTACACCGCTGTCGATGCTGCATTCGGCCGTATTCGCGATCGCGCTCTCAAAATGGAAGGCGAGGCTGTATTCGGCACTTGCTCCGACCACGGTTTTGGTCGCATCACCTATCGCTACTACATGAATAAGTGGTTGTTAGATAACGGCTACTTGGTTTTGAAGTCGAGTGCGGAATCCATGAAGCGCAAGTTGTGGATGCAGAAGAAGTGGAATGGCTTCATGCGTCGCACCGGCATTTTGAAGATCCTTACTGAGCGTGGGCGTAAGTTAGGCAAGGGCCAGGAAGCGACCATCATGGAAATGATTGATTGGTCGAAGACGCGGGCTTACTCGAGTTTTTCGGGTGGGGAAGACATCGTCCTGATCAACGTGAAGGGGCGGGAGCCAGAAGGCATTGTTGATCCCGGTTCCGAATACGAGGCTCTGCGCGAAGAAATCCTTGCGAAGGTCGTGCAAATGGAAGCGCCCGATGGCGCCAAGATTATTGCGCGTGCGTACAAGCGCGAAGATCTTTGGGAAGGCGAGCAATTGCACATTGCTCCTGACATTCAATGCGTGACCAAAGAAACGGCATGCAATATGTCGCCGTCGCCGCTGCACTCCGTCGTTGCCGAACCGGCCGTGGAAGGGCGTCCTGCCATGCACCGCACCCAAGGTATTTACGGTTGGGAAGGTAAGGGCATCATCAAGCAAGGTGAGCGCGTTGCTGGTCCGCAAATCGCCGACATGGCAACCACCATGCTGCATCTGCTTGGCCTTCCGATTGAGGATTACATGGATGGCCGCGTGATGGAGGATTGCTTCACGCCGGAATACCGCGCCGCCAATCCGGTTCAGGTTCGTGAAGACTTTGTGACTCTGGCGCCGCGTTCCATGGATGGCAACGTGGAAGAGGACGATGAAAAGCTCATCGAGACCATGAAGGCCCTCGGGTACATGGAGTAGGTCGATCATGGGGCGCATCCTTCCGTGCCCGCTGCGTCGCCCGCAGAATATTCTCACCATGCCTACGGTGGGTGAATATCTGCCGACCTTGAAGCCGGGCTTTTTGCATGGAGATCCGCGGCCGTGGATCCCCGGAGCTTTTCAACTCAATGAAGCACAGGGTGCGGCGGCTCCGATGCCATGGACCGCAGGTTGTGATCTCTTAATCGCGCCTTATCCAGCACCCGGTCCAGAATGCGAATCCTTGCTGCGGATTCTGGATGACTTGTCGTCTGATTTTCCGGTAGCTTTGTACGAACGCGACATTCCCGTTTGGCCAAACTTGTTGCTGAATTCCGGGAACGCAGAAACGGCCTTGGAATTTGAAGATGCGGCAGAAGGATTACGTGGTTATCGCTCAGCCTTTCGGCATGTGGGTCGCGGCGGCGCGGAAGCCTTCCTGCTAGAACCAGCCGCGCGCCTTGCGCATTTGCTGCGTGGATCTTGGCGCGCCGAATTCCGTCCCAATCGCGCCGATGCCCTCCAATATCGGCATCACCTAGCCACAGCGCTGGATTATCAACGTAGCCTCGATGCCATGTGCCTGCCGATCAACCAAGGTCTCATGACCCCAGTTGAACGTATCGCCGTTGTTATGCCGCACTTCGATGACGATGTCCTCCAATGCGGCGCTGCCATCGCGGAAGCCACCCAAGCCGGATGTGAAGTGCGCATGATCTGGCTCACCGATGGCCGCAAAGGCATCAGTTCGGTGAGTGAAGAGGAGTCCGCTTCGATCCGCCACAAGGAAGCTGCACGCGCGATGGAAATCCTCGGCGTCACCGATTTTCATTTTCTCGATGCACCCGAAACGGCACTCGTGAAAAACGGTGCATGGACTCCGCGTCTGCATCAATTGCTCGATGACTTCCAACCCAGCCGCGTGCACACGGTGTGGTGGGCGGACAATAATCTCGACCATTTTGAGGCGAATCGAGTCTTGCAAGCAGCTTGGCCAAAATCACTCAGCCAGACTGAAATCGCTGCCAGCGGTCTTTGGCAGCCTTTACCGCTGACCGGCGGTGTAGAAATGAGTGACGATCAGCGCGCGCTGAAAGATGAAGCCATCCGCGCCTATCCTTCACAAATCACCGAGGTCGATTACCTGCGCGTCGACCGTGGATTGAGTCGTTGGTATGCCCGCGACTGCGCCGCGCATTGGGCCGAAGCCTTTTGGCGTCTACCTGCCGAAGATTACTGGAAGGCCTTTGCGCAGTCTGGTGCCCCGAAACGCTGGTTCCTCTAAACGATAAAAGCCCTGTTCCCTCGACCGATGAAAACCTGGATCCAACGATTTACTGCACTGCTTGGCGGCGCATCTTTAGGCAGCGTCCTTGTCAGCCTGATGGGTGGCAGCGCGCATCCGTGGTATGAACTACTGCTTCCGGTTTGGGTTGGCAATGTTGTGGTTGCAGTGGGCATCGGCATCTTCTTACTTCTGCTCGCCATCATCCCAAAGATTGGTCAAGCCTTGCCGGACTCCTCCAAATGGATGTGGTTCAGCCTGCTTGGCGGTCTCGTTCCAAGCCTCGGCGCCATGGGATTGCCCGGGACGATGTTCTTCCCACTTACCGCTCTCCTGATTTTGGTGGTCGGCCGTTGGAGTAAAGCCTTGCCAGGTTTGTCGACTGGATTATCGCTTGGCCTCTGCGGCGTAGTTTTTCTCGCCTCAATGGGCGGGGGTTATTGGAATCATAAGCAGCTGCAATTTCTTAATGAGGAAATCAGTAGTCCAACCTTAACGCTACGTCCCGATGCGAAGTCAATCCAGGCACCAGACATCATCCTAATTTCGCTGGATACTTTGCGCGCCGATGCAATTTCGGGTCCACGCGCACCGGCCTACTCGCTGCCTTTCTTCGATGGCATGCGCGATGCCGGCAATTGGTGGGACTACTCCTATTCGTCGAGTAACCAAACGCTTCCCGGCCACGCTTCCATGCTGTCTGGCCACGATGCGCTTTCGAGCGGCGTGCGCTTCAACTTCAATCACTTGCCTAATGCGGAAGATCTCCCACTAGTTTCGGAGTATCTGCAAGATGCGGGCTATCAAACCGCGGGCGTGATTTCGAATGCTCTGATTGCCGGAGACATGGGTTTTTCCCGCGGCTACGACCTTTACGATGACAGCACTACGCCACATTTCGGTCCACGCACCGCATGTGCAAAATATCTGTCGGGGCGTACTTGGCTAGGGCATTTTGTTCCAGCTGCGGTCACCGAACACCTGTTGTCGATGGTCTCTTTCCGCGCCTTGCGTCGTCCACCGCGCACCATGGATGGCATTGGCATGGAAAAACGTGGCTTGATGACCACCATGCAGGCGAAGGAAGCCTTGGATCAGCTTTACGCTACCGACCAACCCTTCTTTTTCTTCCTGCATTACTTAGATGCACACCACCCTTATGGTGCGCCGGCGCCGTATCGCGGTATGTTGACCGCAGGTTTGCCGCCGCTTGCTGAGCGTTATCTCGGACCGGAGAAAGATGCTGGCATGATTGGCCTCGATCAGCTCAACATCATGAAGGCGGATCTCAAAAGCAATGATTCCGCCGTTTACGCGGAAGCCGTGGCGGGTGCCGAGTTCTATCGTCAGATGTATTTGGAAAACGTCATGTACATGGATTCCTTGTTAGAGGAAGTGCGTTTGTACGTGGAGGCCTCTGGCCGCCCGACTTTGTGGTTGATTACTGGCGATCACGGCGAGCAGTTTGCGGAAAACGATTCCATGGTGCACGGTAATCATCTTTTTCAAAACTCTGTTCGTGTGCCCTTCATCCTTACCGGCCCTGGAATCGAAGCCGGCGTGCATCGCCAAGGCATTCCCGATGTTGCCGATGTCGCTCCAACCCTACTCACCTTCGCTGGTTTAAATGTCCCCGATGACATGACCGGCCGTTCCGTTTTCGGCTCCAAAGCCCTCCCGCAAATCGTCCACGTTCTGCAAGACGATGCCCGCCTCATGGTGCGCTACGGTAGTCAAAAACTCATCGCCAAGCGCAGTAAAGATGGCTTCGATGTGACCGCAGTCTATGACTTAGCCTCCGATCCGGAAGAATTGCACAACTTGGTGGGGGAGGCCGATTTCGAAGCCCAGTTAGTTGCGATTTTGGAGGAGCAGCTACCGCGCGACCGCTTTGTGGATCGTGGCGGCGTTCTTTCCGCCGAGCAAACCGCAGCGCTCGGCGATTTAGGCTACGTGGATTCCGCCGAGGAAGAAGACCACTAGAACTAAGCGCTCCATCAGAGCTTGCCTAACTTAGAGCGTGTCTTTCGGTTTCACCCGCTGCAGTCCACGCGGATCATGAAGAAGGCCAAGGCCATTTGCATCGCTTTCTTTCATGGAATAACCGGCGGCTAATAAATCGGCCTGCAAGGTGTCGGAGGGTTGCGGAATAACACCTTCGATGACCCAATCTCCAGAACTGGACACTTGTAACTTCACTGGACGTAGCGCGGCAACACCGTGAAGTTCCAACTCATAAAGCAAGCGGAAGGTTTCTTGTGGCGAGGAGGAAGCGTTTCCTTCCACGACGGAAGGCTCGCCCTCTGGCACTTCTTCGCAACGCACGATTCCATTTTTCTTAGGAGTGAAATCGCGCGTTTCGCGTAAGCAGCGTCGGCTTTGTCGGTGCAGGATCGCACCGGTCCACAACAGGGCTTGGCGCATGATCTCAGCATCGGATTCGCGCATCCGCAGATGCTCGCGGTAAGCCGCGAGCATAAGTGGGGCGAAGATACGCCGTTGGGTTAAACGGAATCCGCCGAGAAGGTGCACCCAATCACGGCATCGGTCGGATGCGGCGGAGGGAGCGGTTCCTACATGTGCGTGGCCGAGATCCAACGGCAGAAGACAGTTGGAATCATCTAACAACAAGTCATCGGGGCTGAGATCGACATCGGTCCAACCGAGTTGATGGAGTGCAGCCATTCCGGAACCAACCGCAGGTGCATCCTCCACATTCCACACATTTCCACGGCGTCCGGCGAACCAGAGACGGGCGAAGCAGCCTCGTGCGGCATCGATTTGTTCGGCATCGACCATGCCGAGAATCGGCTGTAAATCCGGCCATCGCTCGCACAATAGCTTCCAATTACGCGCTTCTCGGGCGAGAGGAGGGCGTCGTAAGCGTGCACGAATGGCCTCAAAAGACCGCTCTGGAGCATCTAGCTTCAAAATCCAATCGGCATCATCGTCCGCGATGCGAAAAACCGAGCGGCGGGCGGAAAGGCGCAATAGCTCGCCATCGCCAGCTGCTGCTCTTTGCAACAAGCGACATAATCTCGAGGAGCGCGGCTTCTTTCCGTCTGCCGTGAACCTCGCCATATTCTCCCGGGCCATTGGATGCACTGCACTAGAGTACCAGATACGATTCCCACATGATTCTGGCACGGTCCTATCTTCGGGAGATCCTGCAGCGCCTGTTAATGGTGCTGACTGGGGTGATTTTCCTGATTGGACTTGGCGCCGCGATTCGCGCTTCAGCAACTAGCCAGGGTGCACCACTTTGGGTGCCATTAAGTTTGGTGCCACTGATTGTTGGTCAAGCCCTTCCATACTTTTTTCCAGTGGTGTTACTGATTGGCGTGGTGCTTACTTATGGGCGCATGGCCTCGAACCTGGAACATATTTCCGCCTTCGCCGCAGGCTATCGGCCGATTCGTTTGCTCACTGCGGCCATGGTGGCGGGAGTCATGGTTTTCGTGTTGAGTTACCCCATCACCGCCGAAGTGGTTCCGGGGTTGTATCAAAAAATGCGCGGGCTGTTGAATCGCGTTCCGGTTGCCGCGCTGGAAAACACCAACCCTGGGTCGAGCGAACTGCAATACGCAGGACTCTATTTGTCTTGGCAAGGGCGCAGCGGGCCGGGTGTTTTTCACAATGTTTTGCTTAGTTTGGAAAGCCCAGATGAAGGTAAGGGACATACTGGTGAAGAACTCCGATTGCGCGCGAACACGGCTCGCATGACCGTCGATGGCACCAACCTCGGCTTCAACTTTGACGGCCTGCGCACCTTCCGCGACACGCGTGGTTTATTTTCTAACCCGGAGAAAACCTGGTTGATCTTCAATCTGGAGGAAATCCAAAATGCCCATAACGATGAGGTGCGTGCCAAAGATTTGCCCTCTTCCCGCATTTTGGAGGTTCTGGCCGATGGCAGCCTAGATCCAGAACGCCATGACCATTTCCGCTTCATCTATTGGCAGCGCTGGTCGATGTGCTTCGCAACTCTTCCACTTGCGTTCATTGGCGCTTTGCTCGGCTGGCGCTTACGCAAAGGCGGGTTCCTTGCCGGATTTGCTGCATCACTGATGCTTCTCCTGTTCGTTTACTACCCAGTATTCTTCCTGTGCGATAATTTCGAAGAGAGCGGAAGCCTCAATTTTTACGTAGCTGCATGGCTGCCATCCCTGATCATGATCCCCATTGCGGGTTGGTTGTTCTCTAGAGTGTCGCGCGTCTGATGCAACGCTTCGATCGTTATGTACTCCGCGCATTCCTCAGCCAGTGGCTGGTGGTTGGATTAGCGTTCATGGGATTATTCACCGTTCTAGAAATCCTTGGCAAGGCCGATGAATTTCAAGAGGCACTGGCCATGGAGGAACTGGCTCTCTCCGGCGGTGACATTTTTTATTACTACATGCTCAATCTGCCGTTTTTACTGCTGCAGTTTGCGCCGTACATTACTTTGATTGCTGGACTCGGCACCGTGGCCCAACTTTTGCGCAATCGCGAATGGACACCCATCTTGGTTGCCGGGCGCTCCACTTGGCGGGCATTCCTCCCAATCTTTTTCGCCACGGCCCTCATCTCCATTGGGTTAGGTTTGTTCCGCGAAGCCCAACTGCCGGGTTTTTTGCGCTCGCATGAAGGCCTGCAGCGCCAGCTGTTCAATCAAATCCGCTGGCAGCCAGAAGATCTGTGGACGCGCGGCGAGGGGGACGTCCGTATGCATGCAACCCGTTTCAGCCCTGGCGAACGGCCGGTGATTGAAGGCTTAGAAATCTTCTCTCTCG
>Ga0316209_1002875_pt1 | contig 12731 bp, 12 predicted proteins | sample 6monopyrite_MG_FD_204945 | JGI IMG/M metagenome (GOLD analysis project Ga0316209, IMG submission 204945) | Microbial mat bacterial communities from mineral coupon in-situ incubated in ocean water Damariscotta River, Maine, United States -... | ecosystem: Environmental > Aquatic > Marine >...
CATCGAGAAAGCTCTGCAGCATGTCCGTCGGGGGCTCTTCGCCCGCGGCGTTCGAGACAAGCCGGTCATTTACGGCCTGCATCAACATTTCCTGCAAGCGCGCTCGCGCTTCGTCGCGTTTCGCGAATGCGGCCGCTTCCGACTTGAAATCGACGACCGCTTCGGGCGAGATGGCATGCTCGAGTTGCTCGAAGAGGACCCCGAACTCGTCGGTGAGGCGACGCCTGAACTCGGCGCCCATCAAGCAGTGGGTCGATGTGCGAAGCACGAGATCCTTGAAGGTGTCGTGGAACTCCTTTTCGCCTTCGTCGCCCCAGTCTGCGATGTATTCCTCGACCTCCTGGGCGATGACCTGGGCGTAGGTCTTCATGCGCTTGGGGCGCAGCGCGTCCGACATGAATCGGACCTGCTGGCGTTCGGTTTCGAGCGGGGCACCGTACTGAATGCCTTCGCCGAAGACGGGCACCATATACTGATATGGCGCCGCGGCGGAGACCTGCTCATCCGACGCGCGATAGACGGCCTCCTGAGCATCCGCACTTGCCATCAAGACGTGGCGCGTGCCGAAGAGATCGAACTCCGCGAGTTCTCCGCATTCCTGATAGGCGCGGTAGAGGAAGTGGGCGGCATGGGCCATGAACTCTTCGTAGTGGCCGACTTCAGGTTGTGCGCCGCTGACGATCTTCGGTCGAGGTTGGTTGCTCATGGGGGACTCCTCAAGAGAGTTAAGTGAGGTGGCGTAGAGCGGGGGCTACCTGGAGACCCGCTCGGAAAGCGTGCAGAATGTCCTGCGAAGCAAGACTTCGATTTCATCGAGGATCTGGTCGGTTGATGCGGTCATGCCGTCTTCGAACCAGTCCGCGAGCAGAACTTGCTGCATCGAAAGCATCACCCGTGCGAGTCGATCCGGCTGCCCTGGCTCGAATGTGCCGTCCGCGATCCCGCGCTCAAAGATATTCGTGAGTTGCGCGACGCCATCGGCCCAGACCGCGGCGCGTCGGGTGCCGCGTCCCATCGAATTCCGAACACCCCAATTCGCACCCTCATCGAGGTACATGCGTAAGTAGTCCGGGTGTTCCATGAAGTACGTGACGTAGGCGCGGCTTCCCGCGAGCAGTGCGTCGAGCGGATCGCGTTCTCGCATCTCCGCTTCGACGGAGGCCGAATGGATTTCTCTGAGACGCGCTTCGTGGAGGGCATCGATGATCTCCGCCTTCCCTTTATAGACGCTGTAGAGCGTGCCAAGGGAAATGCCGGCCTCGAGGGCGAGGTCTTCCATCTTCGTGCTCGGGACGCCCTGTCGGGCGAAGGCCGAGCCGGCGGCTTCGAGGACGAGGTTCTGGTACGCCGATTTGCGGGCGTTGCGGGCGTGTTCCTGAGCAGCCTGTTTTCGGGCTGGGGCGCGCGATTTGGCGGTTCTGCGGGCTGGCATAATTGGATGTTATCGAGATAGAATGGGATTACAAATTTTAGATCCCGGATATGTAGAGTTCTCGTTCTTTCTCTGTTCGTGGCTTTGCCCGCGATCTGCGCGTGCGATCCGTTTCTGGGGCGTGTCAGCCGGACCCCGACCGACGTCGAGATCAAAGGAGAGACCATGAGCGAAGCCCCTCTGCGGGTGATTCAGTGGGCAACCGGAAGCATCGGCACCCACGCGATTCCCGCGATTCTCGAAGACCCGAAGCTCGAGCTCGTGGGTGTCAAAGTCTATTCGGAATCGAAGGACGGGCGCGACGTCGGCGAGGTGTTAGGGCTTGATCCAGTCGGAGTTCGAGCGACCCGAGACGTCGACGCTCTACTCAGCTTGAATGCGGACTGCGTCCTCTATGCACCCCTGCTCGCCGATCTCGACGAGATGTGTCGGCTCCTCGAGTCGGGGCTCAATGTGATTACGCCGACCGGCTGGGTTTACCTCAAAGAAGGCGAAGAGCGATCCCGCCTCCAGGCCGCCTGCGAAAAGGGGAACTCCGCTTTCCACGGATCGGGGATTCATCCCGGATTTAGCGGCGATCGGTTGCCGCTTCTCTTGTCAGGTCTCTCGCGCCGGATCGACAAGGTGCGCGTGATCGAGATCTGCAATATGTCCGTGATGAGCGAGAGTCCCGAGATGGTGATGGATCAACTGGGGTTCGGGCTCCCAGCAGAAGAGGCGCGCAAGAATCCTCCGCCGCTGCTTGATGTCATGAGCACGATCTTCTTCCAATCGATGGATATGATCGCGGCGGGGCTTGGCTTCGAACTCGATGACTACAAGAAGAGTTTTGAGTTCTCGACGGCTTCACGGGATCTGGAGATCTCTGCGGGGACGATTCCGAAGGGACATGTCGCTGGCCAACACTATGAATACCTGGGATTCGTGAGGGGCGAGGTCGTGATCGAATTTCAGACGTATTGGCGAATGGCCCCCGACATCGAGCCGAATTGGCCCTATGACGAAATCCTCGAATACATCGTGGAGATCGAAGGAGATCCGCCGCTTCGGTGTCGCTTTGGACCCGTCACCGATGGCGAGTCGACGGAGTTCGGTCTCTTGAGTACAGCGATGAACTGCGTGAATGCGATCGTCCCTGTATGTGCTGCGGAATGCGGAGTTCGGACGACGCTTGACCTACCACCGATTACCGCGAACGGCCGTTTCCGACGACCGGCGAGCGCGTAGAGGATCGAAGGAGAATAACGATGAGTCGATTTCCGTTCGGTACACCGCTCGGCTGGTACCCCGTGGCCTGGAGCTTCGAGCTCAAGGCTGGGGAAGTGGCGAAGTGTCGCTACTTCGGTCAGGACCTCGTGGTGTTTCGTGGGGAGTCGGGACAAGCCAGCGTGCTCGACGCCTACTGCCCGCACCTCGGCGCGCATCTCGGGGTGGGAGGGAAGGTCGAAGGGGATGCGATTCGCTGTCCTTTTCACGGCTGGAAATTTTCGGGCGAGGGGGACTGCCTCGCGATTCCCTACGCGAAGCGCATTCCGCCCTCGGCCAAAGCGAAGGCCTATCCCTCGGAAGAAATCGGCGGTCTGATCTGGGCCTGGTACCACCCTGAAGACGCGCCTCCGATGTTTGATCCGCCGGAAATTCCCGAGTTCGGCGAAGCGGGTTGGATGGCCGACTGGAAGCATTACGAATGGACGATTCGGACCCATCCGCAGGAAGTCGCGGAGAACAGTGTCGACTGGCCCCACCTGCACGAAGTCCATCTCATGGATCCTCCTGACGAGGCGACGGTTCGCTTCGAGGGACATGAGATTCTCTGGACCGCCGAGACCACGAAGCGTGTCTCGACCCTCGAGGATGCGTCGGATTCGATTAAAATCGTCGGCCGGAATGCGGGCCTCGGCAGTAGCTACGTCAAGTACACCGGAATGGGGGACAGCGTGATCGTGATGGGGATGACGCCCATCGACGACGAGATGATGCACATGCGCTTCGGCGTGATCGGAAAGAATCCGGGCGGCAACGACGAAGAGTTCTTGACGTTCTTCGGTGCCTACGCGGATGATATGGCTGCTGCGACTGAGCAGGACTTTCCGATCTGGGAGAATAAGACCTACCGCGATCGGCCTCGTCTCTGCGACGGAGATGGTCCGGTCAACGACTACCGGCGATGGGCGAGTCAGTTCTACGTCGAATAGGGGCGTCGTGCGCTGCTATGCGTTGAGCTTCAGTGTCTGTCCGCGGTCGAATAGCCAGACTTCGCCGTGCGCGGTGAAGCAGTCGCCTTCGATGACGATGCCGCTGCCGTCGCGGCACGCGTAGACTGGGACGCCTGTTCGCTTCGAATAGTCCTGCAGCGCATTGCGATAGCGCGCGGACTGGCGGTAGTGAGGAAAGAACTCGAAGTTCACGAGACCCAGAGACTTTTCGCCCCGCTTCGACAATCCGACCTCATTCTCGTCCCGATCAAAATCGGGATATCCCGCGAGTCCGATATGCGGCGTCATCAAGATTCCGCCGGCCGATAGGCCCGCGAGAACGCCTCCGCGACGGGCGAATCGATCCAACACCTGAAGCAGACCGGATCGACGCAGATGATGTAGGAAGGTGTATGTGTTTCCGCCAGAGAGATAGATGATGTCGCTCTCGAGCAGCGTGCGCTCCGCCTGACGCCGGGCTTCGCCCTTTGCGAGTAACTCGGGTCGATCCGGGGCGATACACTCGAAATGGGTCGCGCCAAAGCGTTGGTAGCGCCTAACGAACCGCTGGTAGTAGGCCCTAGCTCCGTCTTCGACGAAGGGGACGTAGCTCATCCGGATCTCACCGCTCCGCCTTCGCGAGGGACGGCGCAAGGCGAGCTCCAACAATCTCTCGTGGATGGCGCTGTTGCGTCTTTCCTGCCCACCCGAGTAGAGGACCATTCGCCGTTTTTGAGTCGCGGGCAACGCGTGTCTCCAAGAGCCTTCATTCCAGCTCAGCTGGAAGTGGCTGTCTATTGTCATCGGTGTGTGTTGCAGAGTCTGAAGCTCTAGCGGGTGGCCGGCCTGAGAATGTGCGCGAGAGCGGCAACTGGGTGGGTTAGGTGCCTGCACGACTGAGGCTTTTGGTCGGAAGGCGTGCCCCGAGAAGGTGGCATGGGCTGTCTTGCTGACTCTTCAGGGTGTATGTCGGTCCGACGATACCGACAGCATGGCTGGCAAGAATGAGGATCGGCAAGCAAAAGCGGCGAAAAACCACGGGTTTCGGTTCGACGAACTCAACGGGAGCCATCCCTTCAAGGAACGCGTGCCCGGCGGATTCGTGGATTATCCCGCCCGTCATCGCAGCGAAGGGGAAGTGATCTACTTCAACTTCGCTCTGGCTCGGGAGATTGGCCTGATCCCGGTCGACCATCCGGATCAGCTCACGAGTGCGCTCGCTCACGAGATCGAACGCGCTTTTTCATTCGTCATTATCAATGAATACGACCGGCTTCATCCGGAGAACTACGCGCCGGATGAGATCCTCCCCAACACGTACATGGCGACTCGCTATCTCCAGCTTCAACACCCCGGCACTCAGGGATTCACGTCCGGGGACGGGCGCAGCGTCTGGGTCGGCTCAATCGAACATGAGGGGGTGACTTGGGATATTTCGTCTTGTGGAACGGGTGTCACCTGTCTTTGCCCTGCGACTGGCCAGGAAAAGATCTTCTTTGAATCGGGAAGCGAGACCGCGGACTACGGCTGCGGCACGTCCTCCGAGGAAGAGGGGATCGGGGCGGCGCTCACGAGCGAGATTTTCTACTCGAACGGGATCGAAACCGAGCGTGTCCTCGCCGTCATTGCGACGAAAAATGGTCAGGCGATCAACGTTCGCGCCGGTCGAAACCTACTTCGCCCAGCGCATATGTTCCTCTATCTGCGTCAGGGCGATCGGGCTCGCCTGGAGGCCGTGGTCGATCTCTTTATGGAGCGGGAGATCTCCAACGGGGATTGGTCGGAGAAGTATACGATTCGAACTGGTACAAAGGCTGAGCGATCCAAACGATATCGCCACTTCGCCGAGCGAATGGCAACGACCTTCGCTCGTGTGACGGCGACCTTCGAAAGCGAGTACATCTTCTGTTGGCTCGATTGGGATGGGGACAATATCCTCGCCAACGGGGGCATCATCGACTACGGGTCGATTCGACAATTCGGGCTCTACCATCGCGACTATCGCTTTGACGATTCCCCGCGCTGGTCGACGTCGATCCCAGAGCAAAAGAAAAAGGCGCGACACCTCGTTCAATGCTTCGCTCAGATGCGTGACTACTTGATCGAGGGAGAGCGTTCGCCGCTCCGTAGTTTTCGCAATGATCCGCTGCTTAAGCGCTTTGACGACGAGTTCAACCAGGAGCGAGATCGACGCTTGCTGCGAAATATCGGGTTGACGGAAGTCCTTGCGGATTCGGTGCTTGAGACGCATCCGGAATTGCTTGAGGCCTTTCGCAAGGCGCACGCCCACTTCGAGCGAGCACAGTCGAGTCGAGGTATGAGGAAATGCGCCGATGGTTTGAGCCACGATGCGATCTTCAGCACGCGCGACCTGTTGCGGGAATTGCCGAGGCTCTACATGGAGATGGCAGAGCCCACGCCCGTTGACGCTGCGCGCTTCATGGAGATCTGCGCGAGTGACTACGCCTCGCCCAAAGACCGGCGGCTCACCCCATATCGAAAGCGAATGACGAGCGCGTTTCAGAATCGCTATCTCGATCTGCTCGAAGCGGTCGCCGAGGGCGCAGGGCGAAGTCTGCAGAATCTGTTCGAAGAAGTGGCCCATCGCGCCGGCGTGATCAACCGATTCGACCGGGTGACGGGGGATTCGCTGTCGCACGGTACCGCGGAACTACTCGCCAATCGGAAGCAGATGTCAAAGCGCGCAATGTACCGGGTGATCAAAGAATACACGGAACTCCAGAGCCAGAACCCGGACACCGCGGGGAAGTCCGTTGGGTCGGCATCGCGTCTCCGCAATCCCGATGCGAAGCGGATTCTGGATACGCTCATCGAGCTGCAGGAGCAATGTCGTCACGGGTTGTAACTCGATGTGACGGTCCGAGGACGTGCGGGTGAAGGAGGGGCCGGGACTAACGTGTGGCGGCGCCCGCGAGGTCGACCTTGCCTTCTCGTTCGAAGCTCAGCCAGCGCGGAGAATTGGCGAGTAAGACCCGGCCCTTAAGGGCATAGCCGAGCGTCCCGCCCGCGTTGGGCAGCGCGAAGGCTTGGCGGAAGACGTCGAGCAGGCTGGTTGTCGCCACGAGCGTGAGTGTTTCGTCGCCGAGCCGCGGGATGGTGAAGGGCTCGGATCGCAGTGCCCGTCCCAGACGTTGTCCGTTTACATCCAGGATGACGTCGAGACCGTCGCCTTCGAGGGGGACGGAGTTCGGGTTCAAAACCCGAACCGTGATCTCGAACTGTTGTTCGAATCCGCTGCCGGCCAGCGGTCGAATATTCACGAGTGAAATATCTGGGGGCTCAAGACGTGGGCCGAGCGACGCGCAGCCGCTGGTCAGAAGAATCGCGAAGAGGGCGGCGAGGAGAGGGCGGGCTCGATCGACGGTTTGGATTCGTGTCATGGCCCGAAGTTAGCGCCGGGTGAGTGATCGGGCTGCGCCTTCGACACTTCCCCGGAGTGGTCGTCTTGCGAAGTTTGTTTGAAAGCGAGTTGTGCCTGTCCAAGGATGAAGGCCTGAATGAATCGCACCTGCTTCTCGCTCAGCAGGTCGTCGAAGCGGGGCATTCCGCCGGGCTCACGCAAGCCGCCGCGAACAATGTCAGAAAAGATTTCGTGATTCGCTTTGCTTAAATATCGGAGGTCGGGAACCCCTGAGCCGCCGCCCACGACGCCCGGACCGTGGCAAACGCTGCATTGTTCCTGGTAGACCATCATGCCCATTCGTCGCTCTTCCGGCGTGGACTCGAGCGCGAAGGTCGGTTCCGGAACCGGGCCGAGAGGGGCGCGGCCGGGGGGGATCGGTGCCGTCCCGCCCAGCTTCCAGGACAAGACCCGCGCTCCACCGCGAACCCGGGCTTTGAGAGCCGCTTCGCCTCCGGAATTCGCGAAGGAGGCACCCCAGCCTGCAGCGACAGCGACGTATTGTTCTCCGTTCACCTCGTAGGTGATTGGGCCTGCCATAACGCCAGTGCCGACCGGCGATTCCCAAAGCTTCTTTCCCGTGGAAGCCTGATAGGCGACGAAGCGGCCATCGGCCGAGCCTTCGAAGAGAAGGTTCTCACCGGTCGAGAGTGTTCCGCCATTGAAAGCTGTGATGTGTGGAACGCGCCAGACCTCGTGCTGGGCGACAGGATCCCACGCGAGCAGGAACGCCTCCCAGCGTTCATAGTCGTCGTTGCTGCCGAAACTTTCATACACCGCCATGTCGATTCCGGTGTTCCATTGTCCGGGCTTGTAATCCCAGCCCGCATCCATCTTGAAGATCGAGCCCATGTCGCGAACCGGGAAATAGACGAGGCCGGTCTTCGGGTGGAAGCTCATGGACGGCCAGCTATGTGCGCCATAGGGACTCGGCCGAACGAACTTCGCGACTTCGCGATAGTCGGTGTCCGTTTCGACCGGGCGGCCGGACTCGTCGAAATGCGATGCCCAGGTGACTTGCGTGAATGGCTTCGCAGAAATGAACTCCCCATTCGTGCGGTCGATCACGAAGAAGAAGCCGTTTTTCGGAGCTTGCATCAAGACCTTGCGAAGGCGGCCCTCGATTTCGAGATCCGCGAGGATGATGGGCTGGGTCGCCGTGTAGTCCCAGGAGTCGGCTGGCGTCGTTTGATAGTGCCAAACGAGCTCACCTGTATCGGGTCGCAGCGCCAGGATCGAAGAGAGGTAGAGGTTGTCTCCCCCATCAGGGCTTCGCAGCCAGCGCACGTGGGGCGTGCCGTTTCCGGTTCCGACATAGAGAAGCCCAAGCTCCGGGTCGTACGCGATCGCGTCCCATACCGTTCCTCCGCCGCCGGCTTTCCACCACTCGCCCGTCCAGGTCTTCGCGGCTCCCGCGAGGGCAGGGGTCTCGTGGCCGAGTGCCGGGTTGCCCGGGACGGTGTAGGTCCGCCAAGCGAGTTCTCCACTTTGGGCATCGTAGGCCGAGACATAACCTCGAGCACCGAGGTCCGCCCCCGCGTTCCCGATGATCACGCGACCTTCGACGATGCGGGGAGCGCCCGTAATGGAATAGGGCCAACCGGGTTCGGTCGTATCGACGGACCAGATCTGCTCACCGGTCTCTCGCGAAACCGCAACCAACCGGCCGTCGAGCGTACCGATATAGACGTAGCCTTCGTAAAGCGCTGCGCCTCGGTTCACCACACCGCAGCAGATCTGCCGTGCCAGGCCGCGGGGAACGCCGGGATCGTAGGTCCATAGGCGCGCACCGGTCGCGGCATCGAGCGCATGCAGAATGCTCCAAGGGGCCGTCACATACATGACCCCGTCCGCAACGAGCGGCGTCGCCTCGACGCCGCGCTCGCTCTGCATGTCGAAGCTCCAGGCGAGACCGAGCTCTCCGATATTGGATTCATTGATCTGAGAGAGGGGGCTGTAGCGCTGCTCGGCGTAAGTGCCGCCGTGAGTTACCCAGCTCTTCGGGTCGCCTTCGACCAGGCGCTCAGCGGTCATCGAGGGATCGGGCATCCTCGCCGCCGGTTCGGTCGGACGGCTCTCGTCGCAGCCGAGTGCGTTTGCCAGGACGACGAGGCAAGAGAATGTCGAGAAGATTGTCGCGAGTCTGCTGCTAGAGGCCATCGGATGCGAGCTCCCCCTGCGAACCCCGCGCGAGCTGCGCGACAGGTCGTAGAGGTCCAATGATGGATCATGTTGTTGCCGAGAGCGAGGCCGTGAGGGCAGGGGGCGGCCTAGCGACTCGCTTGATTCTTGGCAGCCCTGCAGGTGGTTCCCTGACGCCGAAATCCGGGGCTACACAACCAAGCGTTTCCCGAAGCAGCGAGGCGAGCATTCGCTGGAATCTTGATGGCGACACACGCGCGACTCGTTTTCCGGAAGCCTCGTTCGCAGTTCCAGTCTTTTCCCGAGGACTCGAGGTAGGCGTTCGACGGAACCTTGACAGCGATGCAAGCGGCTCCGGTTTTCATGTGGCCGAACTCGCAATCCCAGCCATTCCCCGATCGGTCGAGGTAGCCGGAGGCCGGGACTTTGAACGCGACACATCCGCTTTCGCTTTGCTGGAAGCCCCTTTCACATTTCCACTTGCGTCCGGACTCGTCGAGGTAGCCGTTCGCTGGAACTTCGATCTTTTCACAGGTGCCGCGAACGTCTCTGAAGCCGCGATCGCACGCCCATTTTACGCGCGAGAAATCCGCGAGATGTGCGTTCTTGGGAACCTGGATTTCACGACAGGTCTCATCGAGCTTCTGATAGCCGCGGTGGCATTTCCATCGCTGTCCGCTGAATGAAAGGAACGCGTTCTCAGGAACCTGAACCTTCGTGCATTGCTGTGCATCTGTGAGTTGGTAGCCACGATTGCATTCCCAGCCGGATCCGTAGTCCTTGGGGTGAGCATGCTCAGGGGGAAATTGAGGCGCTTGCTCCTGTGGCGACGCGGGGCCGGGCCAGAGGCAAAGCATGAAGCTTGCAAGCAGAAGTGCTCGCCAGCCTTTCCGTTGAGGGGCGGTCCGTGCGCGTGCTGCGTCGTCCCAATGGGGCTTCATCCTGCTCCTGGCTCCATCGTCGATGGCGGATTGTGTTCGCGATTGCGTTACGAAGCGCCTCTGAGCTGAGGAATTCGATCTGCGAAGGGGTAGGGCATGCCGGGCGGCTGCGGAGAAGCCTATCAGAGAAGCACTTAATCTGCTTGATATCTCAAGCAAGTGCCCCTATCCTGCCGCCTGACGAAATCGACAACCGCCATGAAGTATCTCCCGCGAATCGGATGGGGGACACGTCCGCTTTGGAACGATGACTGCGCGAAAGAAATCAGCGAAGACGACCGCCAAGAAGGGGAGACCCGCCTTTGTGGGTAAGCCCAGCGAGCTGGGTTCCGTGCTTTCGGATCTCCGTAAGGCCAAGGGCTTTTCTCTACGAGAAGTCGAGCAGGCGACGGGAAATTCGGTTTCTAACGCCTATCTGAGTCAGCTCGAGAACGGGAAGATCAAAAAGCCTTCCCCCAACGTGCTCCACAGCCTGGCCGAGGTTTATGTCGTTCCATACGAGACCCTGATGGAGAAGGCGGGATATTTGCTGCCCTCCGAGGGAAAACACCCAGGCCGACGAAGACGGTTGGCTGTCTTTGCGATCGATGACCTAACGGCGGAAGAAGAGGAGGAACTGTTGAAATATCTCGCATTCCTTCGCTCCCGTAGATCCCCCTCATGACGCGGCCCCTCATCTACGTCAGCTTTGATCGTCAACACGACGCGGATCTCAGCGAGCTGCTCAGCGCGCAATCCAATCGCCCCGGTTCGACCTTCGATGTCGTGGCTCGCCAACGTGAGAACACAGCTCATGCGGATTGGGAGGCGGAGACCCGCGAGCAGATCCGGGCGGCCGACGAGGTCCTTGTGATCTGTGGCGAGCAGACCCACGAATGCTCAAGTGTTTCGATTGAGCTCGCGATGGCGCAAGAGGAAGATCGGCCGTACATGCTGCTTTGGGGTCGACGAGACAAGATGTGCATGAAGCCGGACGGTGCTCGCAAGCAAGACGCCATGTATAGCTGGACGCGCGAGGTCCTGGAGAGCCAGATCAGCGCAACCATTCGAGATTCCAAACCCCTGGTCATCCCTGAGAACTGCAAGAGCCGCAAGCAGGGGGCGAGTTCGGAATCATCGACCGCCGACGGCCCGTCTAGCTAGGCACACACGACCTGGACTTCGTCTCTTCGCTGCGCCCGTGTTCGGTGCGGCGCGACGGGGCGTTTCTGCTTGCGCACAACGCAAGCCCCTGGACAGCGAAGTCTCCCGACTCTGTTTGTCCCCACGCCAATTGGAGGCGCTTTGACCCAAGATGACGCAGCGCCGACCGCACCACCGCCTACGATTCTCTCGTACGTCAAGGACCTCCCCAATCTCTGTTCCCTCGCGGGATTAGCTTGCACGGTTGCCGCGATCTATTTCAGTATTTCAGGGATCTACAGCGCCGCCATGATCGGGATGGTGTGGGCCGTTGCCTTTGATTGGGCCGATGGGTTGATCGCGCGAAGGATGGCGGGACGGACTGGTGCCGATCGAGATTTTGGCGGTCAGCTCGACGTTCTCATCGACATCGTGAGCTACGGCGTGTCTCCAGCGATTCTCTTGCTGAGCTATGGGCAGTTCGAGCCGGTATTCCTCGTCGGCGCCTTCGTGATGCTTGCGACGAGCGCGCTGCGACTCAGCTACTTCTCGACCTTCGGGCTTTCGGATGATGCCCGGTACACCGGATTGGCACTCGACAACAACAGTCTCGTGCTCGTCTTTGTTTTTCTCTTCGAGGGTGCCTTGGACCCGAGCGCGTTCTCACTTGTGCTCTATGCAGTCTGCCTTGCGCTTGCGGCTCTGAATGTCTCCCCGGTCAAGACGCCAAAACTGTCCGGTAACCCCGTCAATGTAGTGATTCTGGCGGCGTATACGCTCGGGCTGACCGGTATCTACGGCTGGAAACTCATGTAGGCCGTGAATCGCCCAGCGGACGACGGCGACTCAGGAACACCCCGAACGGGGAGCGAGGCAATTCAATGCTTGTGTACACAGTAGGCACTTTCGATTTGTTGCACGTAGGGCATCTCGCTCTGCTCGAGAAATGCAGGACGCTCGGGGATTCCGTGGTGGTCGGGGTTGCCTCGGACAGCGTCGTCAACTCCTATAAGCCTAACGTCCCTGTGATCCCCCTGGATCAGCGTCTCGAGATGCTTCAGTCGCTGCGGTGTGTTGACTCGGTTCGCCCGTACTATGAACTCGAATACGTTTCAGCTTGTAGAGAACTCGATGTCGACATCTTCGTGGTCGGCGAAGACTGGGGAAGCAAGCCGCACAATCTCGCGGTGGAGTCCTACCTGAAAGCGGAAGGGAAGGAGATCGTTCGGGTCTTCTATAACCCGCGTACCTCATCGACCACGATCAAGAAAAACGTCGTCGCCCAGAGGCGGTTGCCCGTCGCCGTGCGTTTTGAGGGCGCGCCCCTTCGTGCGGTCCCAGAGCCGTAAGGACGCGATTTGTGCCGCGCCTTGCACTTCCGTGTGCTCGTTGTCTCGCTAGATCCGAGACTTCTCAAGCGAGACATCCGCATGGCGCCACGCCTCATCGAATCGAAGCTTGATTTCGCTCGCTTCGCT
>Ga0316209_1002876_pt1 | contig 12725 bp, 9 predicted proteins | sample 6monopyrite_MG_FD_204945 | JGI IMG/M metagenome (GOLD analysis project Ga0316209, IMG submission 204945) | Microbial mat bacterial communities from mineral coupon in-situ incubated in ocean water Damariscotta River, Maine, United States -... | ecosystem: Environmental > Aquatic > Marine > Coastal...
AGTCCTGCGTTACCGGATCGTCGATTCCATACTGCTTCTGCGTTCCGTCCGTTTCCTCGGACAGGTCCTGGACTTCGGGCATTGTTGACTGCATGCGGTACGCCAGTTCGAACGAACTCAGTCGTCCCTCCAATGCCGGATCGTTGCCGGCAACCTTCAAGTGGTCACGATTCATCGCCGCGATGAGATCAAGTTGCTTTCTCTGCTGCCCAGGAGTCAGTCGAGAGTTGCGAATGTGCTTCACCTGAGCTGCGGAAGACGCGAGGCTGGCGTTGCCGATCGGCGTTCCCTGGCAGTGAGCCGGCAGGAAAGCCGAGCCCCAGTTATTGACCCCGCCATGAGCCAGCGTCGGGCAGATCGTCACAAACGCCGGCAGGTTCTGGTTCTCCGTCCCAAGGCCGTAGATCAACCACGAGCCCATGCTCGGACGCACAAACTGATCCGACCCCGTGTGCAGCTTTAACAACGCGCCGCCGTGGGCAGGATTCGTTCCGTGGACCGAACGCAGAATGCACAGATCGTCGACATGCTTTGCAACATTCGGGAACAGAGCACTGACCGGCAGGCCGCTCTCGCCATGCTGCTTGAATTTCCAGGGCGAACGCAGCAGGTTGCCCTGTTTGGCGAAGGTCACTCGCGGAAGGTCGAACGGTAGCGGTTTTCCACTGTCGCGATCGAGCAACGGCTTCGGATCGAACGTGTCCACGTGCGATGGTCCTCCCTTCATAAAGAGGAAGACAATCCGTTTCGCTCGCGCAGGCACCTGGGGCGGTTTTGCTGCCAGCGGGTCGACGTTTTTCGCGACGGAACTATCGGCGCCGTCCGCGTCCTGCGCCAGCAGAGCGCTGAATGCAAGATGCCCGAATCCGACGGCTGCACTCTTCAGCAAACGCCGTCGTTCCGGCAGAAACGCATCGCTGACCGCCGTCGCCTGTTTCGAGGTTGTGATCTCAGCCATGACTACCTCAGATAGATAAACTCGTTGCTCGCGAACAGGCTCTGGCAGAACATCGACCAGGCACTGTGCTCGGCTTTGGCATCAACGCTCGCCGCATCGGCCAGCCCTGCTGACGTCAGTTCTGAAATGAATGCCAGCGAGCGTTTGGATTCTGATTCGGAAGGCAGCCGACCGAGTGCCCGTTCGTAGGCAACGTGAACCCGTCGTGAATTGTCGAGAGATTCACTCAGCAATAGCGTCGCCAGATGGTCTGCCGAGTCCATGACCAGGCCGGCGTTCATCATCAATAACGCTTGAGGAGCCACGACCGTTGCGTTGCGGCTTCCGGTCGGCATGGTTGGGTCTGGGAAATCGAACTGGCTGAACAGCGAGTAAACGTTGTTTCGAATCACCGGCAGATAGAGCGAGCGTCTGAGGCTGTCATACTTTGTGTGGTCGACCGATGTGTGATTAAAGACGAACTGCCTGTTTCGCAGCGGAATGGTCTTGCCGCCGAGTTCCGTATCCAGTCGGCCGGAAACGGCGAGGATCGCATCCCGAATCTGCTCGGCTTCCAGACGCTGCAGACCAAACCTCCAAAGCAGTCGATTCTCCGGATCCGCTTCCGCCAGCGTGCGATCGGAATTCGACGACGCCATCTGATAAACGCTCGAGGACAGAATCAGTCGGTGCAGCTCCTTCGTTGACCAGCCACTTTCCATAAACCGTCGCGCCAGCCAGTCGTGCAATTCCGAATGCGATGGCCGATCGCCGAGCCTGCCGAAATTCTCGGTCGATTTGACGATGCCCGCACCAAAATGCCATCGCCAGACACGGTTGACGAAAACGCGAGCGGTCAGCGGGTGCTGCGTGCTGGCCATCCACCGAGCCAGTTCCAGTCGGCCGCTTTGATTCGTTGGCAAAACGGGCCGGACCGTTGAAGTTCGCATGACCTCAGGAAACTCGCGGGCGACAGGGACGCCGAAATTGCGATGGCTGCCGCGAATGTGAATCGGCAGGGTCGTCAGCACAGTCCCATCGGCAACGCCCATGACGGACGGTTCATCCGGAGCATTGCTTTCAGCCAGACGAGCCTCTTCCATCAGCCGGTAGTACTCAGTGAGCGTCTCTTCGTCGAAAGCGAACTCAGGCTTCGGCGGAACGGCCAGAAAACCGGACAGGTCGTACAAAGCCGCCCGCGCCGACTCCAATGTTTCATCGTCGATCTTTGTGGCTTTCGGATCTTTCTTGCGAGCTTCCGCAAACGCAGATTCAGCCTGTTCGAACAGCGAACGATAGTGCGTCGCGATCTGCTTCGCGGTTTCGTCGTCGGCCACTTCCGTCACGTTCTTAAGTTCGTGCCATTTTGCAAAGAGACGATCGTCAGCGTGGTACTGAAGGTGCAACCGGCAGTGGTGAAGAATCCGCGGATGCAGTCCCAACGGCTCGGCGATACCAGAGACTTCTGTCAGTGAGGCATCCGGAGAAAAACTCGCCGCCGCCATCAGGTACTGAGCCGCCTTTGCGCGAGCGTCGTTTCGCAGTTTGACCGTTGCCGTACTCTTATAAGATGACGCGGCACTTTTCTTCTTCGCCAGTTCTGCATCGATCTTCTTCAGCTGAGCGAGTTCTTCTTCAGTCGCGAACGAATATTCGTGCCAGTGTTTGATCACTCCGGTCTGTGTTTCGCCGAACGTTCTGGTGCTTTTGAAAATGGTCGCCAGGGCGTAGTAATCAGTCTGCTTGAGCGGGTCGAACTTGTGATCGTGACACCTCACGCAGCCAATCGTCATGCCCAGGAACGCCTTGCCGACCGAGTCGAGCTGCTCGTCAATTGTGTCCATGAAGAGTTTTTCTTTATCGGGCTCGGCCAGCACTTTTGCACCGAGCGACAGGAATCCCGTCGCCGTTTTCGATTCCCGATTCGATCCTGGGACGAGATCTCCCGCAAGTTGCTCGATGAGAAACTGGTCGAACGGTTTGTCGTTGTTGAACGAGTCGACAACGTAGTCGCGATATCGCCACGCGTTTCCGAAAGCCAGGTTCTCATCCAGCCCGTTCGAATCGGCATACCGAGCGACGTCCAGCCAGTGCCGTCCCCAGCGAACTCCGTACTGCGGAGATTCCAGCAGTCGCTCGACCACTTTCGCAAACGCGTCTGACGACTCGTCCGAGAGAAACGCCGCAATCTCTTCCGGAGTGGGCGGCAGGCCGATCAGGTCAAAAGTGACTCGACGGATGAGCGTCCGCTTGTCAGCTCGCTCGGCCGGCCGCGTCTTGTGTTGTTCAAGCTTCGCCACGACGAATGCATCAATTGGTGTCTGAACCCAATCGGCTTCTTTGACCAAAGGAACGGTTGGATCCGCGACCGGCTTGAACGACCAGAAGTCGCGACCGTCGTTAATTGACATCCCCGTTGGCCGAACCGCACCCGGCTGACTTTCGGTACGGGAATCAGGAACCCCCAGTCGGACCCACTTTTCGAGAATTGCAATCTCCGCGTCAGACATCCGCCCTTTCGGTGGCATCTGCAGATCGCGGTTCTGATACCGGACCGCCTCAATCAGCAGGCTCTTTCCCGGAGCCCCTGCGACCACGACCGCCCCGCTGTCTCCCCCCTTCGAAACACCAGCCTTCGAATCAAGATTCAACCCGCCATCAACATCATCCGCCGAGTGACACTCGTAACAATGCTTGACCAGCAGAGGCCGCACGTCCTTCTCGAAAAACTCCAGGGCTGCCGGACCGTTTTCCAACGGCTTCGCAGTAGCGGCTACTGGTTGATCGGAAGCCAGAATTGCTGCGTAGTGCGCGGACTCGCAGACTGCGATCGCCAACACAATGACGAACCGTAATCGGAGCGGCTGGCGGTGCGACGAATCCAAGGCTTGCTTGCCATGTCGGAGTGACATCAGAGGGACCTTCTCGTCTGTAACCTTGAGAATGGGTTGCCGATCACCATTATGCACAATCTGATCAAACGGCACGACCGCAGCAGGGTCTGGCAGGTCCAGAAATCGAACAGAAGGTCGCAAAACATTCGAAGGTTTTCATTTCCTTGTCTTTTGCCTCTTTCGCGACCCTTGGTTTCAAGATCACTTCCGACGTGGCCTTGCGGTGAAAACAGTTCTTCCCGACACTGGAAATAAGCGGTTTTTCTGTCGTCAGGTCTCAATCTGCTTTTCAAGGTTCCCCGATGAGCGTGTCCACAAATTGTGAAGGTACAACCCGCCGCGACTGCCTCAAGCTGGGGCTGGGCGGGATGTTCGGGGCGTCGCTGATCGACGTGCTGAGGATGCGTGGGCTGACTGCGGAGACTCGCAAAGCCATCGCTCCGGCGGCAAAGAGTTGCATCCTGATCTGGCAGGACGGAGGACCAACTCACTATGAAATGTTCGATCCAAAACCGAATGCTCCTTCCGAGATTCGCGGAGAGTTCGAGCCGATTTCGACACAGCTGCCGGGCATCCAATTCTCAGAACACATGCAGAAGCTGGCGGCAATCAACGACCGTTTCTCGCTGATCCGGTCGATCCGCCACAACCAGGGAAATCACGGAGCCGGCAACCACTACATGATGACTGGCGCTCCGCCACGGATTCCGGTCGGCTGTGGAGCATTCGTCAGTTTTCACCCGAGCATGGGGTCGGTCGCGGCGAAGGAACTCGGCCGCAACGACGGGCTGCCTTCCTATTTTTCGCTGGCTCGGATGTCCCGTTCAGGCGGTCCGAATTTTCTTGGAGCGAAGTATGCCCCGTTCGTCGTCGCTGACGATCCGAACTCGTCGGCCTTTCGAGTTCGCGACGTCGCCCTGCCCAAAGGACTGACCGAGGACGGCTTTCAGAACCGCACCGACCTGCGACGCCTCGTCGACAAGCTGCCGCGCATCACGGACAAAGCCGCCGCCGATCCGGTGCTGTCGCTCGACGAATTTTACGAACAGGGTTACAGCCTGATCACTTCTCCCGCGGCGCAGGCTGCGTTCAACATTCACGAAGAATCGGAAGAAGTACGAAACAATTTCGGTCGAGATTCGTTCGGTCAAAGGTGTTTGCTGGCAAGGCGACTCGTCGAAGCCGGCGTCCCGTTTACGACCGTTTACGACGGCGGCTGGGATCACCATCGAACAATCTTCCCGATCTGCAAAAAGCGGCTGCCGTCGTGGGACAATTCGGTCGCCGCGTTAATCACAGACCTTGAAGAACGCGGCCTGCTCGACACGACTCTTGTCATCGCACTGGGCGAATTTGGCCGTACTCCGAAAGTGAACTCTCGCGGCGGACGCGACCACTGGTCCAACGCGATGAGTGTTCTCATGGCCGGCGGCGGAACTCCTGGCGGAGTCGTCGTAGGAGCCACTGACAAAAGTGGCTACTCCGCCGTCGAGCGAGTGCTATCGCCAGAAAACTTCGTTTCGACGGTGTACACGAAACTCGGCATTGATCCGAACTCGGTCTACTACTCACCTCTCGGCCGACCGGCGCACCTCGTCAGCGATCCCACACCGATCGACGAAGTTTTGAGCTAGCAGTGCCCGCCGACGATCGTTGCTGCCGGAACTGCGTGGAGCTTGTTCCAGCCTACGTCCCCTTAATATCGACTCGATAGCTGGAACGCTCGACCAAATGGAACTGCACAGAATGTGGACGGAGCAATGCGACGCCACAATCGGAATTCGAAACGCCTTCGGCACTCAACAGGCACTGAACTACCTGATCGGCGAAAAGCTGCTCGACTTTATCGAAGCCGCCGAGTCAAACGAGGATTTCAAAAACGAACTCCCCGCGTTCGCCGCTCGAATCAGAACGCTGTTCGGTTCAGAACAACTGGCGGCCTACCTGGCTCCCCTCGAGGCCGGCGACATCCGACGTGATCCCTCCGTCGTAAGATGCGCCTCGGACGGGCCGCTCGTCGCTGACGCCTGGCGTCAGTTGGAGTTTGCCGAGTCTTCCACTGCGTAGCTCATGGATGATCTCGAGTTCCCGAATGTCCGGGCGAAAGCGAGTGTGGTGACGACAGTAACTGTCGATATACTGGCACCTGTTGCTCAGTACGCCACACCTCTGAAGAAGTGACCTCAGTCCATGCCAACGCCGAATCACTGCGAGAAATGCGGATCGCAACTTTCGGACCATGGACGATGCGCTCAGTCCGTTGCCGGCGAAGAAAAGCAGAACGACTCGTCGACCGATGCCACGGCTCCGACTTTCATGATGAGTTCGGAATTGACGGAGCAAACCGCTGCTGGCATCCCACAGCCGGAAGGTGACATTCAGGAGTTCGGTGACTGCTTGGACAGCGCCACTTCGTGACGGGAGACTAACCCGAAGCGCAAGCGAGGGACAATGTGACGCTGATTTCCCTCGCTCGCGCTTCGGGTTGGTATGACTGCAGCTTCGGGTTGGTATGACTGCGATTTTGCTCAAAGTGGCGCTGTCCAACTACGAGCTTCTGGAAGAGATCGCTCGCGGTGGCATGGGCGTTGTTTATAAGGCTCGGCATACGAAGCTGAACCGAATCGCTGCCCTGAAGATGATCCTCGGCGGGCGGTTCTCGTCGCAGGATGATGTCCAGCGATTCCACATCGAAGCAAAGGCCGCGGCCGGTCTTGATCATTCGGGGATTGTTCCCGTCTACGAGATCGGCGAGCACGACGGCCAGGCGTTCTTTGCCATGAAGTACATCGATGGTGGGTCGCTCGTGCAAAACGTCGACCGATTTCGAGCCGATCCTCGGGCAGCAGTCACGATGCTCGCATCCGTCGCTCGGGCCGTGAATCACGCACACCAGCGCGGGGTACTGCATCGCGATCTCAAACCTGCGAACATTCTCATCGACGAAGCCGGCCAGCCGTTGATCACGGATCTTGGTCTGGCGAAAACGACAACCGGCGACAGCGAGCTAACCAGGACGGGAGCGGTGCTCGGCACACCCAGCTACATGTCTCCGGAGCAGGCTCAAAGCACGGAATCCGTCACCACGGCGGCGGATATCTACGCCCTCGGCGCGATCATGTACGACCTGCTGACCGGCCAGCCCCCCACAAAGGCGCGACGGCTTTTGAAACGGTCATGAGCGTTCGCAACAACACGCCGCCGACCCCTCGGAAACTCAATCCGCAAGTGGACTCTGAGCTCGAACTCATTTGCCTGAAGTGTATCGAGCGAGATCCCGACGACCGTTATTCGTCCGCGGCAGCCCTGGCCAGTGATCTTGAAAACTGGCTGGCGATGCGCCGCTGGAGACGAGCGGCTGCCGCACCGAACTCGGCCCAGCTCGATTCTAAGCCCGTTACGCCCGCACCTGTTTGAATTCGAGCGATGAGCACTTTCGTTTTGCAGCAGCTCCGGCACCTCGAAACCAGGCAGCAACCATCTGCCCGAACCTTTGCCACTAGTTTTAGCTGGTGGATACTGGGCCTTACGCCGAGAACAGCCGGCTTCCGGCGGTCTTCATTTGTGGCTTCAGCCTGGTGAGCGACGTCGTGACGGAAAGTCCGGCTGAAGCCGGCTCACAAACGAGGCCGCTCCCCTGAAACCACCGACTGAAGTCGGTGGCGAAACCTGCCATTTTCAGTTCTGCGAATTCAGCACAGACGCACCGGCTGTCGTCACAAGTTGCTCCAGCACTTCGTACGGCTGAGCACCGTTGACGCCTCGACCATCCGCGACGAACGTCGGCACTCCGGTGATGCCGTACTGGCGCGAGAGTTCCCAGTCAGCGTCGACGGCTTCCCGGAACAGTCGACCGTCCAGAACCTCGGCCGCTGATTCCCTGGAAAGACCAGCCTGCTCGGCAACAGCCAGCAGGACTTCCTTCGTGGCGAGATTCTGTCCGTCGACAAAGTACGCGTGAAACAGCTCGTTGTGAATCGTCTCGCCGCCCGGCTGAGTATCTGCCCACGCCGCCAGTTCCTGAGCCATCCGGCTGTTGTACGTGTGAGTCCTTTGGCCGCACGGCAGGCCTTCATCCTGCATCAGACCGGTCATCCGCTGCTGAGCGGCGGGGATGTCGATATTCCGTCCGGCGAAGAGTTCTTCGAGCGTCTGCCCCTCATCGGGCGTTTCCGGATGCAGCGGAAAGTGCCGAAACCGCACGTCGATTTCGTACGCAGCCTTGAGTCGTTCAATACGGACCGTACTGAGATAGCACCACGGTCAGACGTAATCCGAGAAGACTTCCAGAGTCACTTTCGTCTCGTCGGTCATGAGGCTTCTTTCGGTGCGGGCTTGGTGGTGAAAATCGGGATCGAGCTGCGGGACTTCCACGGCGCGCGGAGAGCGGTCATCCTAATCGCGTCTCGGCCAGGCGTGTAGTTGAGCGTTCCTGGTTGGCTTCGGGTGTAACGCCATTCGCCGATCAATCACAGGATGGGGAACTGATGAAACATTCTCTGACCACGCTGGCAGCTGCGTTGTGCGTTGTCGTCGCGTCGTGGTTCTGTCCGGCGATCACCGAGGCGGCTGAACCTGCCAAGCGTAACGTCCGAGTGGCTGGCGTCGTCCTGAAATGGATTCGCGGCGACAAGGCTGCTAACTATCGCCGCGCCGAATCGATGATTCGCGAAGCCGCGGCGGGTGGAGCAAACATCGTCTGCACGACAGAGTGCTTCCTGGACGGTTACGCGATCGCCGACAAGTCAATTCCGCTCGACACGTATCGGGCGCTCGGGGAAGTGATTCCAGACGGCCCGTACTTTCAGAAACTCTCGCGTCTGGCGGCTGAGCTGCATGTCTACCTGATCGTCGGCCTGCTCGAAGCAGACGGCGAAAAGCGTTTCAACACGGCGGCGATGATCGGCCCCGACGGAAAACTCATCGGCCGTTACCACAAGCAGCGACTCGGCCACGAATCGGTTCGCAACACGGCCGGCAACGTGTCGTCCGTCTTCGAAACCGAGTTCGGAAAGTCAGGCGTGATGATTTGTGCGGACCGCCGCTACCCGGACGTGGTGAGCGGCTTCTGCCAGCGCGGCGCCGACTTCCTGATCTGTCCTTCCGGCGGAATGTTCGGGCCGCAACGCAATGACCCCATTCTGCAGGCTCGTTCAAGAGAGAATCGGCGGCACCTTGTCTTCGTCCACCCGGCGGAGTTTCTGGTGACCGCTCCGGACGGCTCGATCGTCAAACGCACCATTCTCGGAGACCGGCTGTTTGTGGCCCCCGAAGAAGTCGACACGGAAGCGGATTCGAGACGCGTCTTCTATTTCGATCTTCCGCTGCTGAAACCCCTTGCGATTGTTCCGGAAGGTCAACGAAAACCAGCCTCCGCAGAGTATGACGTACTGATTCTCGGCGGCTCGCTGATCGACGGTTCGGGAACGCCAGCGCGGAAGGGCGACATCGGCATACGCGATGGCCGCATTGTCGAGATCGGTTCACTGAAAGACGCGGCAGCGAATCTGAAGATCGATGCCAACGGCCACGTCGTGGCTCCGGGGTTCATCGATCTGCACAGCCACGCCGACCGCGGCATCCTTCAACATCGAACCGCTGAGAACTACATCCGCCAGGGAGTGACGACGCTGCTCTGCGGAAACTGCGGGAGCTCACCCACCGACGTTCGCAAGTTCTTTGAATCGGTCAGCGAAGCCGGCGTCGGTCCGAACGTCGCTCTGCTCATCGGGCACGGCAGCGTCCGGGAAAGAATCATGGGCACGGTCAACGCTCCGCCGACTGCGGAACAGCTTGAGAAGATGAAGACGTTCGTCCGGCAGGGAATGCAGGACGGAGCGGTCGGACTTTCCACGTCGCTGCGCTACGGACCGGGCACGTACGCCGACACCGACGAAATCGTCGCACTGGCCAAAGAGATCGCCCCGTTCGGAGGCTTCTACGCGACGCACATGCGCGACGAAGGGACTCGCATTCTGGAGGCCATTGAAGAATCGCTGCTGATCGGCGAACGAGCCGGCGTTCCCGTCCACATTTCACACCACAAGATTTCATCAGCGTCCGTGTTTGGCATGACCCGCCAAACGCTGGCCCGTATCGACGAGGTCCGTGCCGCCGGTCGCGATGTCACGCTCGATCAATACCCGTACGGAGCCGGCAGCGGCGGAATGACGATCTACGTACCGCAGTGGTCACTCTCCGGCGGGCTCGAGAAGTTTCGCGAACGTCTCAAAGATGCGGAATTGAAGTCTCGAATTCTGGCAAGCATGAAGGACCTGCTGATCCGCAAGATCTATGAAGCGGACCAGACCTCGGACAATGCCGCTCACACCGCAAAAGCTCTGTCGCGCATCCGCGTCGCCCGTTCCCGGCACGATGAAACGCTGGAAGGCAAAACGCTGACCGACATTCTTCGGCAGCGCAAGCAGGACGTGTCGCTGGACAATGGCTGCGAGCTGCTGCTGGAACTCGTTTCGCAAGGCACGCGAGGCATCAATCACACGCTCGAAGAACGCCCCGGCGGCGACGTCGATCGAGTCATGCTGCACCCCCAATCGTGTATCGCCTCGGACGGTTCCGTCTTCCCCTTCGGCGAGGGCAACCCGCACCCGCGATCCTACGGCTGCTTTCCGCGAGTCCTCGGTCACTACGTGCGCGAGCGAAACCTGATCTCACTCGAAGAAGCGATCAGAAAGATGACCTCGCTGCCTGCCTCGCGCCTCGGATGGAAAGTTCGAGGAGTCATCAAAAATGGAAACTGGGCAGACATCGTCGTCTTCGATCCAAAGAAAGTTACCGACCACGCCACCTTCGCCACGCCGCACCGACACTCGACCGGCGTGAAAGACGTCATCGTTCGAGGCCGCACCGTGCTGGCCGAAGGAAAGCTCACCGGAGAACTCCCCGGACAACCGCTGTCACTCGGCAAGTAGCTTCGTCCCGCTTGCTGCTCATGCGGCAGTCGATGTTTGTGGTTGTTCGGTTAGTCTCACGCAAAGGCGCCAAGACGCAAAGAAGCCAGGCGACAGCAGATAAACCGTTGCGGCTTCGCGCCTTTGCGTGAGGCAGTTGCCTGTGTAGTCAGGTTGCCGCAATTTGCTGAGTAGGTTCGAACAACTTCCCCACAGTGACTCCGCACTCCCGGCCTGTGAGTTTTTCAATTCGCTGGCGGTAGGCTGGAACAAGCACAGCCTCTCCGAGCGGAAAGCCTCTCAAGAAAAGGGCTGACGCGACGGAATCGCGTGCCACGGTAAACTCGCTGCCGCTCTGTTTCAAAGGCCTGTACTCCGTTGGTGCCGGAAGTTGTCGGGGGGCTGATAGGATCCGGCTGTGCAGTCGGTGATTCTTCGGCCGAGGCGACCAGAGCCCAGGCGGGTTTGATTACGACGTTTTTCTGAGTCACAGCCACAAGGACACTCAGATTGTCCATCCGCTGGCGGAGCGGTTGCGGGAGGATGGGCTGAAGGTCTGGCTGGACGAGTGGGAGATCGAGCTGGTTGACTCGATTCCTCAGAAGATTGGCGAACAAACGCGGCGAGTCGCATATTTTCATTTGCAAACGTATTTGACTACCCTTCATACGTGATAGTTTGAGTAGATAGGTACACGTGATCCGAATGCAAAGGTAGTTGAAATGTCACCGACGCGAACACCCAGGCAAACGAAAGTTCTGGAAGATCTCCTGAGGCGTGACCACTCATTGAATGGCGGCGTTTTGCACGGAATTGACGGTTACGTTTTGGAATGCCAGGCCCGTGCGATGAAGATCATGCGGAAACCAGCCTCACCAACCGACGCAACGAAGATAACTGGAATGGCACGTGGAGCGGTCCATGAAGCCCTTCACCGAGTCGCTGGTGCTTTTGCCAAACTCGATATTCCACAATCCGATGTCGAGATTCTGATTAACCTGACACCTCCAGATTTGCCAAAAGATGGGACGTGGCTTGACCTGCCTCTTGCCATTTTGATGTTACAGGCAGCGGGAATTCTGCCGGATTTGCCAGAGCATCTCGAAGGTGACTACATCTTGATTGGTGAAGTCGGTCTTCACGGTGAGATTCGGCGGGTGCCTGGGGCTCTTTCCATGGCGTACGTGGCGAAGCCCGGCCAAAAGCTGATCGTCCCTGCTGGAAACGAAAAAGAATGTGCATTGATCATGGCCAAGGCTGGCCATGAGGGATGCGGTGTGTTTCCAGTGTCAACACTGGATGAAGTAATTGCTTTCTTCGCGGGCAAGAGGGAGTTGCAGAACGCCTTAAGTAGCAACATTCAATTCGAATCAGCCATCCCCAAGTGCCCGGACTTCGGCAACATTCGAGGGCAGGATCGGGCCAAAGACGCGGCTGTAATCGCGGCAGCCGGCGGGCACAATATGTTAATGATTGGCCCACCTGGAGAGGGGAAATCACTCCTCGCTTCGGCTATTCCGGGCGTAATGCCGAAGTTGGCGAATCCTGAAAAAGTCGAACTTACTCGAATCTATTCGGCGTGCGGGATGCTCGGCCAGGATGGCATTGCCGTCACTCGTCGACCAATGCGACCGGTTCATCACACGATTTCGAAGCAGGCTCTGGTCGGTGGTGGAAGTCCGATTCCGCGACCAGGCGAGATCACGCTATCGCACCTGGGGATCTTGTTTCTCGACGAGCTGGCAGAGTTCAGCACAGCCACACTTGAAACGTTGCGACAACCAATGGAGTCAGGAGAGATCGCGATCTCTCGAGTCGGATCGAGCCTGACGTTCCCATGCCGGTTCACGATGATAGCGGCGATGAATCCGTGCCCATGCGGATATTTCGGCTCGGACCGGTGCCGATGTACTGATCGTGAGGTGAAGAAATATCAAGGAAAGATCAGTGGCCCAATTCTTGACCGAATCGACCTTCAAGTTG
>Ga0316209_1002877_pt1 | contig 12717 bp, 11 predicted proteins | sample 6monopyrite_MG_FD_204945 | JGI IMG/M metagenome (GOLD analysis project Ga0316209, IMG submission 204945) | Microbial mat bacterial communities from mineral coupon in-situ incubated in ocean water Damariscotta River, Maine, United States -... | ecosystem: Environmental > Aquatic > Marine >...
GAACGTGCGGAAGTACGCCTGTTTGATATCGAACAGTCTACCCGTTCTGAACCTGTTGCAATTATTCCACTTGATGAAAATAATCGCGCAAGCTGGCATGCCGAGTTTAATGACGTGGGTGCGACTACCAAGAGAATGGTTTATATCTTGCGTGTCTATGGCATGGAAGGTGAGTATGACGAAACTACTGTACTACCACTGTGGATAGTGAATGAACTTGATGAAGCTGCCGAAGACAGTACTAAAGTTACGTTTGATGAAGACGGTGAAATTAGCAAAGAATTAATGGCAGGCTTTGGTGAGAACCATATACAACGCCAACGTATAAATATTGACGGCGGTACGGTTACCATTAATGGTAACGAAATTCCAAAAGGCCATGAAGTTTGGTTAGCTGGCAAGAAAATACCGGTTAATGAAAACGGTGAGTTTGTCAGTGAAGAATTATTTCCACGTGGTTTACATACCATTGAAGTGGCGGTATTAGATAAAGAAGGTAATGGTGAATTATTTTTGCGCGATATGGAATTCGCCAGAAATGACTGGTTCTATGTTGGCCTGGGTGATATTACCGCGTCACTTTCTGATACCAGTAACGCAGGGTCGGCTAGACTGGTCACTCAGGATGAAGATGAGTTTAATAACGATCTTAATATCCTCGGACGATTTGCTTATTATGTTGAAGGTAATTTCGGTGATGACTGGCAGTTGACCAGTAGTGCCGATACCCAGGAGGCGCCAATCGATGAGCTGTTTACCAACTTTCTGGAAAAAAATCCTCGCGCACTGATCAGACGTCTTGATCCTGATTTGTTTTACCCAACATTTGGTGATGACTCAACTCTGGAAGAACGTGCGCCTACATCAGGTAAATTATATTTAAAATTACAACGCCATAATAATTACGGCATCTTAGGTAACTTCACCATTGGTTATCTCGATACCACCTTAATGCAACTTGATCGCGGTCTATATGGTGTAACCGGGCATTTCGAAACAGAAGAGGTGACGTCATTTGGTGAGCAGAAATTCCTGGTCGATGGTTATGCTGCCGAACCGGGCACCATCGGTGGCCGTGATGAATTTAGAGGCACCGGCGGTTCACTCTATTTTTTGCGTCAACAGGATGTATTAATTGGTTCTGATCGCGTACGAATAGAAGTACGTGATAAAGATTCTGGCGTGGTTATCGGTGTTAAAAATCTTGTCCCGGTCATAGACTACGATCTTGATTATATACAGGGTCGGATCTTGCTGAGTCAGCCACTGTCATCTTTAGCAACGGACGGCCTGCTTGTTTCAGACAGTTCTTTAAGTGGTAACCCGGTCTTCCTGGTATCACGCTATGAATATACGCCGGGTTTCACAGAGATAGATACACTGGCTTTAGGTGGTCGCGCACATTACTGGTTTAATGATCATGTGAAATTAGGTGCGACAATCAGTTCGCAGGAACAGGATACCGAAGACAGTAAATTAAACGGTATCGATTTAACCTTGCGTAAAGGTGTCGGTACATGGGTACGCATTGAGGCCGCTAGCAGTGAAGGCGCCGGTGCAGGTGCGTTAAATTCTAATGACGGCGGTTTCAGTTTTAATGACCTTGGTAGTGGTCTGGATCCTGAAGCAGAAAGTAATGCTTATAGCATTGAAGGTAGTGTACTCATTGATGAAGTTATTTCGGGTGGCAAAGGAACTGCAACATTCTACGTACAGCAAAGTGAAAAAGGTTTCTCAGCACCGGGTCAGTTAACTTCAAGTGATCTAACGTTATTTGGTGGTCGCTACAATACAGCATTAACCAAACGTCTTGATCTGGATGTAAAACTGGATTCACGTGATCAGGACGATTCATTAAAAACCGAAGCCCTGGATGTATCAACTAACTATCAGGTGTCTGAACGTTGGCGCGTCAGTGGTGGTGGTCGTTTCGATAACCGTGCTGACAATTCTGCAACTGTCGTTAATACACAAAAAGAAGGTGACCGTTTAGATTTGGCAGTAGAAGCTGCGTACGACTCCAGGTCAAACTGGACGGCTTATGGTTTCGCACAAGGCACGGCAGCCACCAGTGGTAATCGTGACGATAATAATCGTGTAGGTGCAGGCGGTAGCATTCGACCCACTAATCGTCTCACACTTGATGGTGAATTATCTGCTGGTGATCAGGGTACGGGTATCACAGCCGGCACCGATTACCTGATTTCTGATCGTACTAATGTATACAGTGCTTATACCTTTGAAACTGAACGCACCGATAATGGTTTGCGCTCTCAGCGAGGTAACTGGAATACCGGCATGCGTTCACGTTATACCGATACTATAAGTGTTTATGGTGAAGAGCGATACACGCATGGTGATGTACCAACCGGTTTAACGCATGCGTTTGGTATTGATTATATTCCTGGCGAGCACTGGAATTTCGGTGGTAGCCTTGAAGCGGGAACGCTGAAAGATAAAAACACCAGTGCAGAGACTGATCGTCTTGCGATTGGTCTTAACGCAGGTTATAACTTTGGTGAAATCGTCTTATCTTCAGCAGTGGAATATCGCGTAGATGATACTCAGAGTACGGATACAACCACTTCAGAACGTAAGACCTGGCTAATGAAAAATAATCTGAAGTATCAGATTGATTCAGACTGGCGCTTCCTGGCTAAAGCTAACTTCTCCAAGAGTACGAGTTCATTAGGTTCATTATTTGATGGTGATTTCACCGAGTTGATTGCAGGTTATGGTTACCGTCCAATCGATAATGATCGATTGAATACACTGTTTAAATACACCTATTTTTATAACCTGCCATTTGGCGACTTAAGTTCAGTTGACCCATTAACTGGACAGGTTGTAGGTATCAACAGTCCGGTCGATTTTATCCAGAAGAGTCACATACTATCGCTTGATGCTATCTATGATTTAACGCAACGTTGGAGCATTGGTGGTAAATACGCTTACCGTCTTGGCGAAATTGCACAGGATAGAGTAGAGCAAGACTTCTTCAAGAGTAGAGCAAGTCTCTACATCTTGCGTGCCGATTGGCATTTAACACATCGTTGGGACGCATTGATTGAAGGCAGATTGCTTGACCTACCTGATGCGGAAGACCAGCGTTCGGGCGCATTAGTCGGATTGTATCGTCACATCGGTAACAATATTAAAGTCGGTCTTGGTTATAACTTTACCGATTTCTCTGATGATTTGACCGATCTTGATTTTAATAGTCAGGGTGTGTTTGTTAACTTTGTTGGTAAGATATAACAAAGTTATTGGTTACCTGTTCTACTTTAGTGGTCAAAGCCTGATATTTATTTGTTTGCAAATCACCACATAACGGACTTATGGGAAATATGCCTGTCAGGGTAAAGTCATAACAAAGAAGACGTTGTGAAATTATGTATACTGTTCCCAGAATTCCGAAGTAATTCGCGGATATGTAGACCACGCACAATAATGAGTAAGCATATGACATTATCATTTGTAACAGTCGGCTGGCGAGAGTGGGTCTTTTTACCAGTATTGGGGCTGCCTCAAATCAAAGCTAAAATCGATACTGGTGCCAGGACATCTTGCCTGCATGCGTTCTCTGTAGAGCCATTTGCAAAAAGTGGAGAGGAATGGGTCCGCTTTGGCATCCACCCTCATCAGGACGATACTGAAACAGAAATTTTTTGTGAAGCGCAAGTTTTTGATAAACGAACCGTTACGGATTCTGGCGGACATAAAGAAGAGCGTTATGTGATTATGACAGACATAATGATAGCCGAGCAACGCTGGCCCATAGAAATCACTCTAACCAATAGAGACACTATGCTCTTTCGAATGCTGCTTGGCCGAACGGCTATGGAACAAAAAATTATCGTTAACCCTGGTGAATCATTTCTACTAGGTAAACCTTAATCAACAAACGAGAACCAAGAATATAACGAAAATAGCAATCCTGTCACGTAACAAAAACCTCTACTCAACACGCCGCCTGATTGAGGCCTGTGAGACCAGAGGACATGAACCATGGGTATTGAAAAAGCCACAGGTAAAGACATAGCGGATATGATTATTGAGCACATCGAAAAAAACGCGAAACCTCACAAAACGAGAACCAGAGGCAAAGGTTAATCCTATGTTTGAAAAGCCACTGACGATCAACGGCACCACTTTTTCGGCAGGTACATGACTACCGCAGAGTTACCCGTAGGTCGATTATATACGCATGCACCGGTAACCATGCCTGTCCATGTTGTTAAAGGTAAAAGATCAGGGCCTCGCCTGTTTCTTAGTGCGGCTATTCATGGCGATGAGATCAATGGTGTTGAAATCATTCGTCGAGTACTTAAACTCGCCGCATTAAAACGCTTGAGGGGAACTATTATCGCCGTCCCTATCGTCAATGTTCATGGTCTGCTCAACCATTCGCGTTATCTGCCCGACGGACGCGATCTCAATCGATCATTTCCAGGTTCAGAAAAAGGATCAATCGCAGCCAGGTTCGCGCTAATCTTGATGATGAAGAAACAGCGAAATTGACCAGAGCATTTAATGTGCCTGTTACTATTTCATCAAATCTACGTGGCGGCTCACTTCGAGAAGCTGCCGCAGAATATGCTATACCCATGCTGCTTTATGAGGCGGGTGAAGCGCTGCGTTTTGATGAGGCGTCGATCCGGGCCGGCGTTAAAGGTATTGTTAATGTCATGCGAACGTTAGAGATGCTGCCACCGATAAGAAACAAATCAAAAAAACAGATAGAACCAGTGGTCGCTCGTGGCAGTTCATGGGGTTCGCGCTCAAGACAGCGGTATTTTGCACGCCATGGTAGTACTGGGTAGCAGGGTAAAAAAAGATACACTATTCGGTGTAGTATCATATCCCTTTGGCGAAACTGAAAACAATGTCTTCTCTACTTATAACGGCATCGTTATCGGTAGAACAAATCTGCCACTTGCAAATGAAGGTGATGCGCTATTTCGTATAGCCCGTTTCCAACGTGTGATCGAAGCCGCGAACAAGGTCGATGAATTTAATGAAGAGCATTCACCTGAATTGAAGCCATCACCACATACGGAAAGCCCGATAATCTGATAGCATATTTTGAAAAAGTTCTATCATCTATTCTGTACAGTTGTTATTCATGGTGTATGAGTCGACTTAAGAGAAAAAACTCTTGCCACTAATGATTACTGCATTAATCAGTACAGAGATTTTGCTTTTTTATCGTCTGATGTTGGCTGAAAAGTCTCGGTTAGAAAAAAGAAACGAAGGTCCGTTTTCTCTCATATTTTCATTGACTGAAAAATCGTTCAATGTTGCTTAATGGAAGCAGACGTTTAAAAAATTATTTTTAGTTAAACGTTTTTTAACTGTATTTCTATTTCCTGTAATCTTTCTAATGTGCCAACGTCAGTCCACATGCCATTATAAATTTCACCTGTAACCAGATTTTCCTCACATTTATTTCTAATAATTGGAGCAAGCGGGACGGTTCCATGATTTTGTTCTGCAAAAAATTCAGAACGGTAAATCCCAATCCCGCTAAAGGTATGCATGGTTTTTGCTGCGTTTTTTATTAATCCATTTTGCTGTAACGCAAAGTCGCCGCTCTGGTTATGTTCAGGATTGTTTACGAGAATAAGATGTGCCTGTTTATCTAATTCTAATTCAGGTAAGTTGGTAAAATCATAATCACACCAAATATCACCATTAATAACAAGAAATGGTTCATTCCCGAGTAGAGGTAATGCCTTAATAATGCCACCCGCCGTTTCCAGTGCTTCACCTTCATCCGAGTATTGAATAATAACGTTGTATTTTGAGCCGTCACCTAATTCCTGATGAATTTTTTCTGCTAGCCAGGCGGTATTGATGATAATTTCATTAATTCCCGCTCTGGCAAGATTAGTTAGGTGGTATTCAATTAATGATTTCCCCGCCACTTTAATTAAAGGTTTGGGTAGGGTGTCAGTTAGTGGTCGTAATCGCTCGCCTCGACCGGCAGCGAGTATCATGGCTTTCATGCGATTGCGCTACTGTTTTTGGATTGTGAGATGGTGTCTTCGAGTAATAATTTTAGCGGCTTTAATTCGTCGTATCGTTCACAGGCATCGATAATATATTTTAATGTCAGAGGTAAATCATCTAAGTACTGTGATTTTCCATCGCGGTAGTTTAAGCGTGAAAAAATACCCAGAACTTTCAAGTGACGTTGAACGCCCATAAGATCAAACCAGCGAAGCAGTGTGTTTTTTTCGATAAAACGATGGGGCGTTAGACGTGCTAGATAATGATCTAACCAGTGTTCTATCTTCTCTCTGGGCCATTCAATATAACAATCTTTAAACAGTGAAACCAGGTCGTAGGTTATAGGGCCGAATACAGCATCCTGATAATCTATTACGCCGGGATTGTTTTCATCCGTTATCAGCAGGTTGCGAGAGTGGTAATCCCGGTGTACGAATACCTGAGGTTGTTCTTCTGCATTATTTATCAATAATTTGAATATATTATCGAGTACGGCTTTTTGTGTTTTGCTGAGTTCGATATTGAGGTGTTGATTTAGATACCAGGTTTCGAACAAATTCATTTCTGTCTGTAATAACTTTGCATCATAAGCTGGCAACATGCCGTCGATATTTTGTAATTTTAGTAATGCTTCAATAGCATCGATATACAATTTTTCTGCGGTATCATCATTAAGTCCATCGAGATAGGGCCGGCTACCGAGATCGTCCAGTAACAGGAATCCCTGCTTAGCATCGACAGCGATGATATTGGGTGCGTTGACCTTTGCGCGACGGATAAGGTCAGTTACCAGCATGAACGGGCGACTATCTTCTTTTTCCGGCGGTGCATCCATGACGATATAAGTCTTATTATCGTTTTTGTTCGTTACCCGAAAGTACTGCCTGAAGCTAGCATCAGCTGAGGCGGGCTGCAGGTTGGTATAAGTGTTTTCAGCCAGACTTTCCAGCCATTGTTGAAGTTGAGAAAGACGATCCACGTAAAGCTACTCTAAAGTTATTGTATAATTCAGCACAGTATTTCTTGTATTGTAACCTATGAAGCTAAGAGTATGAATAAATCCGTTGTAGTAGTTGGTCTGGGAGAAATGGGCAGTGTGTTTGCTCGTGGTTTTTTACGCTCAGGGTACGTTGTTCACCCGGTTGTTCGAAATATGGAAATGTCAGCCGTTGCTGAAGCATTACCCGATCCTGAGCTGGTGTTAATTGCTGTTGCTGAAGCTGATCTGCACGCGCAATTGAAACAGATTCCTGATGCGTGGAAAGACAGACTGGTTTTACTGCAAAATGAGTTATTACCCCGAGACTGGCAGCAATATTCGCTACATCCTACGGTAATTTCTGTCTGGTTCGAGAAGAAAAAAGGGCAGGATTCAAAGGTTATTATCCCATCGCCAGTGTATGGTAAACATGCACAAGAAGTTGCTGATGCTCTGGCCTCGATCGACATTGCTGCCAGGGTGTTGGCTGATGAAGCAGCGTTGTTGCATGAGCTGGTGTTGAAGAACGTCTATATCCTGACCACGAATATCGCCGGTTTATATGTGAAAGGTAATGTTGGGCAACTGTGGGGTGAGCATAATCAGTTAGCACGTGATGTGGTCGGTGAAGTGATTCAATTACAGGAATGTTTGACGGGACAGTCACTGGATGGTGAAGCTTTGAGCGAGGGTATGGTTAAAGCATTTGATGGGGATCGCGAGCATATGTGCATGGGTAGACGTGCGCCTGTTCGCTTGAAACGGGCCCTGGCTGTGGCTAAAGATAACGGGCTGGTATTGGAAGCTATAGAGCGGATTGCCAAACACACGGTATAGCTAGATCGTCACCAGTAGGGGGTTATTTGCCACCAAATAACGAACCCAGAATACCTCGCATAACTTTCCGGCCTAACTGACTACCAATACTTCTTGCAGCGCTTTTCATCATCGCTTCCATAGGTGTTTGTCGATTACTTCGTCTTGTCGTTGTTTTCTTTTTCGCTGCACTGGTTTTTTTCTGGCTGGCTTTCTTAGTGGCAGCTTCCTGTTCTTTCGCAAGCTTTTCCGCCTTTTTCTTGAGTAGTTCGTAAGCAGATTCACGATCAGTGATGTTCTCGTATCTACCTTTATAAGGGGAGTTATTAAGATGCTCTTTTCGTTCTGCTGCAGTTAGCGGCCCAATGCGTGACTCGGGTGGTTTGATATATACATGTTCGACAGGGGTTGGGCGTCCTGCTTCATCTAAAACTGAGACCAGCGCTTCACCCACACCCAGTTCGGTAATGAGCTGCTCGGAATCGATCTTTGGGTTAGGTCGAAAAGATTGCGCTGCGGCTCTTACGACTTTTTTATCTTTTGGCGTGAAAGCACGTAATGCGTGTTGAATTTTCATGCCTAGTTGACCCAGAATATCTTCTGGAATATCCATTGGGCTCTGGCTGATGAAATATATACCGACACCTTTTGAGCGTATCAATCGAACCACCTGTTCAATTTTATTTATGAGTGCATCCGGTGCACTATCAAAAATCAGATGGGCTTCATCAAAGAATAAAACGAACCTGGGTTTATCCGCATCACCGACTTCAGGTAAATTTTCAAATAACTCTGCCAGCAGCCAGATTAAAAAACAGGAATACAATTTAGGTGACTGGTGAATAAGTTTGCTGACGTCCAGTACGTTAATTAAACCGTTACCAGAAAAGTCTTTTTTGATTAAATCATCAAGCTCGACTGCAGGTTCATTAAAGAAATGTTCAGCGCCCTGTTCATTAAGAACTAATAATTTACGTTGTATGGCGCCGATGCTGGAAGCAGAAATATTTCCGTAATCAGCTTTGAGTTCCTTGGCATTGTCTGCCATCCAGGACAGCATAGCGCGTAGGTCTTTGAAGTCCAGTAACAACATGCCGTTGTCATCGGCAATTTTAAAACAGGCATAGAGAATGCCGCTCTGTGTATCATTTAATTCGAGCAGACTGGTGAGTAATAAAGGCCCCATATCTGAGATAGTGGTTCTCAGGTTATGGCCTTTTTTGCCCATTAAATCCCAGAATACAGTGGGTGTGGCACGGAACTGAAAATCGTCTACGCCAAGTTGTTTTACACGTGCATCAATTTTTCGATGAGGTTTTCCAGCGGCTGCGACGCCTGATAAATCGCCTTTCACATCAGTGAGAAAGACCGGTACGCTGATACGTGAAAAACCTTCAGCCAGATTTTGCAGGGTAATGGTTTTACCGGTACCGGTTGCGCCAGCAATCAGACCATGGCGGTTTGCCATTTTTGCATCCATCACAAACGGGCTGTCTGCTGTACCGCCAATATAAAGAGTGGAAGGTTTACTCATTGCATACTCCGATGCGCGAAAAAGAAAACATCATTAAATCATGAAGTGAGTAAATAAACAAAAGGTCAGTAAAACCTATAAAATTGCCAAAGAGATGTTATTTATGAATGATATCGATTTCTAATAGAAGAGAGTTGTGTATGCAGATCTGGATTGATGCCGACGCCTGTCCGGTGGTGATAAAAGATATTCTATATCGCGCTGCCGAGCGCACTCAGATTCAGTTGACGCTGATTGCTAATCAAGCGATGGTTATTCCAAAATCAAGATTTATCAAGTCTGTACAAGTGTCCCAGGGTTTTGATGTGGCAGATAATGAAATCGTCAAACGAATGCATGCTGGTGACCTGGTAATAACCAGTGATATTCCTTTAGCCGCAGATGTTATCGAAAAAGGCGGCGTCGCGCTGAGCCCACGTGGTGAGCTGTATACGACGGATAATATTAGAGCACGCCTGAATATGCGAGATTTCATGGAATCGCTACGTTCCAGCGGTGTGGATACAGGCGGCCCACCGGCTTTAAATCAGGGTGATCGAAAAGCTTTTGCAAATCATCTGGATAGTTTCTTAAGTAAGTATGTTTAATTGTGGAGGTACTTCAACACTAAGATGCGGGTTTCGCGGTATATTAAAAGTGATTTGGCACGAGATTTGCTATTGACTCAGCGAGTTATGTACTTGAATTAAAAGGAGCTATACGTTGACTACTATCAAAATTTGTATATAATTCAGTTAGCTTGAAAGTACGACTTATATTTATGTAATACCATTTCGATGTTTTGCTTTAGATTTTTCTTTAGTGCACCGTCCTGATCTTTGTAAGTAATAGCAAACTTCTAGCCAATCAACTCCGTAACTGGGGTTTTAATTACTCATTAATAAATTAGGAATAAATAATATGTCTACAACTACAGGCACTGTTAAATGGTTCAACGAATCTAAAGGTTTTGGTTTTATCGAGCAAGAATCTGGTCCAGATGTTTTCGCACACTTTAGTGCTATTACTGGTTCAGGTTTCAAAACTCTGACTGAAGGTCAAAAAGTTGAGTTCACAATTACTCAAGGTCAGAAAGGTCCTCAAGCTGAGAACATCGTAGCAGTTTAATTTAAACTGATACATCAGTCTCACGCTTCACAGCGTTGAGCGAAGAAGGCAGAACCAAACGGTTCTGCCTTTTTTTATGTACAGGATGTACGGTATATCGCAAAGAGCCAGGGACGGCGGTGCGAATATGTCCATGGATGGACGGTATGCCACAAGGAGCCATGGATGGCGATGTGGCTATGCCCAGAGATGGACGGTATGCCACAAGGAGCCATGGATGGCGATGTGGCTATGCCCAGAGATGGGCAGACAGATTTTTGCTCCTGCAAAATCTACATTTCCGCCATCCCTGGCGGTCATATATCGCAAGGAGTCAGGATGGCGATGTGAGCCTGCCCATATGACGACGACAGGTCGCAAAAAATATCTGGTAGCGTTATGATGTCATCACTCATGAACAAAAATACACTCAATATCTCAAATTTCGACAGCCCCGTCGGCCCAATGGTTGCCTGTGCAACGACTCAGGGGATTTGTTTGGTGGACTACATGGATAGAGATATATTAGAAGCTGAATTTGAATACTTAGCTAAAGAGTTTAATACCGATATCTTACCCGGAAAAAATAAACACCTGGATAAGCTGAAAAAAGAACTGAGTGAATATTTTATCGGTAAGAGATCAACTTTCACTGTTCCGATTCATGCGTCAGGTACTGAATTTCAAATGAGTGTGTGGAATGCTTTGAAAAAAATTCCGTACGGTAATACTCGATCTTACAAACAGCAGGCGGAAGCGATAGGTAATGTAAAAGCAGTGCGTGCTGTTGCCGGTACTAATGGTAAAAATCGAATCAATATTCTGATACCGTGTCATCGAGTGATTGGTTCAAATGGTCAATTAGTTGGTTATGGCGGCGGTCTGAAGCGAAAGCAATGGCTGCTTGATCTTGAGGCAGGGAAGTGTGCTGGGAAACGAGGGCGATGACAAAGACTATTTGCATAATTTTAGAATTATATTTATCGTCTTATTGAAACAAGCTTCTCTCATTAATAATATTTACAACATCCTGCGGTACAAGCGATTGCCAGGTGTCATCACCATCATGAATTTTTTTCAATACCGTATCAGCATGTATAGATAGATGATCTTTATTAACCGTATCTAAATTACGAATAAAACCATTTTCTAATAAATGGCTGTAAAGATGTTGTAAATGTTTTTCTACTTTTAAATCCTGCGCCATCGTTAAATTACCATCGTTTTTCATTTCCGGACAGGCATACAAACGCATATCGTTACGGAATAAACGACCAAAGGCTTCGAGTATTCCTCCTTCTAAGTTTTCATAATACTTTTCATTGAATATCTGGCGTAATGTTGGCACGCCTAGAGCAATGGCGACGGGTTTATTCGTCAGTTCGAAAAGGTATTGTGCTAGTCGATAAAATTCGGCGTAATTCGAAATCATGACGTTTTTTCCTAACGCGCATAGGATATCGATACGTTGCAGAAAATCTTCGATGTTAATGTCACTTCCATCAGTAAGATTTTGTATTGTCATTTCACTGAGCACGATGACATCGTCACTGTCGACATCAGTTTCCTTGCAGAATGCATCGTAAGCACAGTCGAGTAAGTTTATGTTTAGTTTTGTCGGTGGTCGAAAACGACTGCGTTCGACTAACACTGCTTTTTTATAGAGCGCATCGGATGGTTGGACGAGTTTGCCATCAGCTTGAAACATGGTTGCGTGCGTTAAGCCATGTTGCACCAGTTGTAATGCCATTAGACGATTATCAACCTGCTTAAATGCGGGGCCATTAAAATCAATCATATCGATTTCAAGTTGATCACGAGACAGGTTTTCCATCAATGATGTGAGTAAAACAACGGGATCTTGATGTTGAAAGTGTGCACCATAAATCAGGTTGACGCCAAGAATACCTAGCGTCTCCTGGTCTTGTGTACTTGATTTGCCTTTTAGTGCAACGTGCAGATGAATTTCTGAAACGGTTTCGTGTGGGTGTGTTTGAAATTGAATACCTAACCAGCCGTGACCGGCATGTTGCTGGGCGTGATTGAAAGTGGCTACGGTATTAGCAAAGGAAAAAAATGTACACTCAGAACTTTTATCATCACCTAGTCTTTTAGGTAGAAGGCTGTATTCTGTTTCAAGCATTGAGTGTAGGCGTTCACGACTAACATATCGCTTACAACTGCCATAGATAGAATCGCTGAATTTCATGTCATACGCAGATATCGCCTTAGCGATAGATCCAGCTGCGCCACCCACTTTAAAAAACCAGCGAACGGTTTCCTGACCGGC
>Ga0316209_1002881_pt1 | contig 12697 bp, 10 predicted proteins | sample 6monopyrite_MG_FD_204945 | JGI IMG/M metagenome (GOLD analysis project Ga0316209, IMG submission 204945) | Microbial mat bacterial communities from mineral coupon in-situ incubated in ocean water Damariscotta River, Maine, United States -... | ecosystem: Environmental > Aquatic > Marine >...
AAGGATCTTACCAACCTTCAGACTCGTAAGATCTTTCGCTTTGGCTCAAGATGACAAGCACTATCAAATTTGTCATCCCGACAAAGGAGGGATCTTACCTACTTTCAGAACCATAAGATCTTTCGCTTTGGCTCAAGATGACTAGCACTATCAATTTTGTCATCCCGACAAAGGAGGGATCTTACCTACTTTCAGAACCATAAGATCTTCCGCTTTTGCTCAAACTGACAGACGACTGTCGATTGACCTTAATATTAATCTCACCTCAGTAGCAATCAGCCTATTCATAATGCAGCGCATTAGCCGGAGAAAGCGCAATTGCGGTTCGACTAGGATACAACGAGCATAATACCACCATCACCAAAACGACACTAATTGCAATCACAAAACTCATCCAAAAATTATTCCACGTTACAGTATCAATTAATTCCAATAATGGTATTTGAATTAAGATAAATAACGAAAATAGAACAGCCAAACCGGCCAAGACGACCATTTCGCTGACAACCTGAAGTTGAATGGAAACGGCACTGGCACCGATTGCCCTGCGAAGACCTATTTCCCGCGTTCGACGGTTAATATTCTGCCAAAGAACGCCAAATAGACCCATAGCAACCATCAACAATAAAAAACCAACAATTATCCCAACAATTTTCATTGGAACCACTGTTTCGGCAATTTGCCCAGCACGCATTGATTTCCATGTTCGGATGGTAAATTCCCAATTAGGCGCAATCGATTTGAGCAGTTTTACTAGCGTATCTTCATAATCAACTGATTTTTCATTTTCGAATTTAAGATATATGTTACGAGAGCCGTGCCCATATCCTTTATCGAGTCTATAACGAAAGAATAGATAAGGTTTATCCGAGGAAAAATGCCCTTGCTGACGAAAAGCTTCAAAAACCCCGACAATCCGCATTGGCTTGGCAGTAGGTTCTTCATCATCCACCAGATCGAAACCAATCGCCTTTTTCAATCCGTCTTGTTCTTCATCAAACATCGTTTCTACAAACAATCGGTTTACCATAACTTCACGATAGTTCTGTCCGTTGTCTTGCTCTCCAAACCATCGCCCAGCGATTAATTTCACTCCCCAATCTTGTGGCCCAGTCTCATTAACATAATTCATTCCATAGTATATTTCTTTTCCGTTGTACTTAGACTCAGAACTCCACCCTGAATATTCGAAAATAGGTACGCTGGACATGCTGACCGATTCAATACCTTTTTGTTGTTGTAATGTTTCGAAAAGCGCCTTAAATGGCGCCGCATCCGTTTCGTTCTTCCATCGTCCGCCGGTGCCAATACTAATTGCCCAAGTGTTTTTCCATTCGAATCCTAGTGGCTTGCTAAAATCTCTATAACTCGAATAGGCCGATGAAATTAGACCAAATAGAACCATAAATATCATGGCGATTTCTATCACAATTAGCAAATTCGCCCGCTTTCGGTTCCAAACCATTTTAATGATATGAGATAACATCTTTACAGCGCTCCTTTTAAGGCAATAACGGGATGAATTCTAGACATCTTGTAAGCCGGATAAACGCCGCTAATGATCCCCAAAATTAAAATTAATATCGTACTCACAAGAAAAGTCCGCCAGTTGAGCGAAAAATCAGCATTTGCTATAAAGTCTGTGGCTCCAATTTGATATAAAACGAACCAACTTAAAAACAGACCGATGATTCCACCGATAGCGGTAATTAGTATATTCTCGACTACGAATTGAACAACCAACTGTGAACCGGACGCGCCGAATGCTTTTCGCACGCCAATTTCCGAAGAGCGCTCCATAATTCGACTGATATTGAGATTGATCAAATTAACCGAAGGCAACAACATAAAACCAAGCCCGCCAAAAATAAATAAGTAGATAATACCGGAAAGGTTGCTATCGTCTCCCCAAGAGCCGGTAAATTTTCGAGCTAACCTTTCCAGTGGTGTATCTGCCCCACTGTGCGCAGTTTTGTATCGCTCCGGGTCGGGTGTAACAAAATCGTTTTTCAATAAATGAGCATACTCGCTTTTCATTTCTACTAACATTTGGGGGTTAGAGTGATAAAGAAGAACCTCCCATCCGCTCATCATTTCATGTTGGTACTGAGTTGACGGCGCTGTGGTATAAGGGACCCACATATCAGAGGCCGCCGATTGCTCCATTTGAGAGACATCTTTAACTACACCAACAATACTAAATGTTTGATTGCTAGCTACAAGGTTTTTTCCGACAACTTTTCCTGGACCAAAAAACTCTCGCGCGGTCGTTTGACTAATAACCATGACGTTTTTTCCAGCCTGTACATCTTCTTTCGAATAATAGTTGCCCTCAATAAATTCGAAATTCAAAATTTTCCAATAATTACTATCCGTTCGTCTTAAACTATTATTCAATTTAATGCCCGACAAAAAAGTCGCGACGCTTTGTGGCTGAGTAAAAAACGAAATGAGTTCCGGCGATTTAAGGCGACTGACATTGGTTGTTAAAAATTTGAAACCAGGGTTTGAATTATTGACGCTGTTTTTCGCTTTCAACGTCAAGCGTGAAATTGAAAGGAAATTGTCACTATTCTTTTGAGGTCCCGTCGGATACAAATAGCTGTCGATAATCGTAGAAGCGACCATCAATACCGTCAACGTAATCGCAATGCCAAATAGGCTGATAAAAGTGAAAACCTTTCGACGAAGCAGAACTTTCCATGCTGTTAGTAAATAATTTCTAAACATTGAATATTTCTCCAATTTATTTTTTCGGTTGGCAACTCTTTACCTAAGAGCTCCTACTTTTTGTCCCAACAATGGTCGTAACGTCTAGCCTCGCGTCGGCAAGGGTCTGATCGACTTAATACTTAGTTTAAAAATGTTTAGTGAATTAATTGACCATCGTAAACTCGAACAACCCGCTCGGTTCTTTTTGCCAACTCATCATCGTGAGTGACCATAACAATGGTTGTTCCGTCTTGTTGATGTAAGGATTCCAAAATTTGCATGATTTCCTGCCCCATATGGCTGTCTAAGTTTCCGGTCGGCTCATCCGCTAACAATAGATCGGGTTTGCCTACTATGGCCCGCGCTATCGCCACCCGTTGTTGCTGGCCACCCGACAATTGAGACGGAAAATGGCCTGTTCTTGCCTTAAGGCCAACTTTTTCAAGTGCTTCATTCGCCAGCCTTCTGCGTTCTGAAGCACTCATTTTTCGATAGAGCAACGGCAACTCGACATTATCAATGACTCTTAAATCATTGATTAAATGAAAACTTTGGAAAATAAAACCGATGCTTTTATTACGCAATCCTGCGATATGTTTGTCTTTGTAAGAATCAATCGATTGACCCGAAATTTTGACTTGTCCTTCGGTTGGGGCATCTAGTAGACCCATGATATTGAGCAAGGTGCTTTTACCACAGCCAGACGGCCCCATAATTGAAATGAACTCTCCTTTTTTCACCGCCAAATTAATCGCTTTTAGGGCAATGGTTTCGATTTTATCGGTTTGGTAAGTTTTGTTAACATTTTCCAAATTCAACATGTTTTTTTCTCCCGTTTTTAAATTAGTTTTAAAGTGGTTTTAATATGCTTTTAAAGTAACCGCTAATTGATATTAATACTGGACAAATGCGCAAAGGTAGCGACATCTGAAATAATAATCTCGTCGCCTTCCTTCAGACCGTTAGTGACTTGATAATATTCTAAGTTGGCGGCGCCAATCTTTATTTCTTGGCGAATCGCCTTATCGTCTTTCAATCGAAATACTTTTTGCAGGCCCGCGCCATTAATAAAGGGGCCTTTATTGATCAGCAATACATCGGTCAGTTCACCGGTAATTAGTGAAACTTCCACTCGTTGTTTTTGACGTAAATTGGATGATTTGGATTGCTCTTTTTTCAATGCAATCGTCAATTTTAAGATCCCTTGTTGATCAGAAGCGATAATCGATTGAACCTGGCCGGTAAATTTTTTCGAGTCATAACTAAATTCAGCCGGCATACCTTGCCACAATTGATTAGCGTAAAAATCGGATAAGGTCGCCTCTAATTTGTAGGAAGAAACATCAGCGACCCGAACTAAGGATTCGCCTTTGGTAACGGCACTGCCTTCCTCATTTTTAATCCAAACAACTAACCCCTTGGCTGTCGACTTTACCGTTGCATTTTCGAGTTGTCGTTGTTCTTCATCTCGGGATTTTTGTAATATCGACAACTCCAATAAAAAACCATCAATTTCCGCAAGACTTGACGCTTCAATATCTTTGATACTTTGCTGGAGCTGCCTAATTTGTATTTGAGTTCGTTTGAGCGTTAATTCGGCTTCTTTTAGATCGTGCTTGGAAGTACCACCGGTCTTTGATAATTGTTTTAGTCGGTTAAGCTTAGTTAGGTGGCTGTCGAGATCGACTTGTAATAATTCTAGCTCGCTGGCTTTGTCATTAAGTGTTCGATTTAAATTCAGTTTGTGGGTTTCTATTTTGTTTCTTTTTAGCGCCACTTGCTCATCTTTTTCTTCCAATGCTAATTGCACCTTGGTGGTGTCCAGCTGAATTAAAATTTGGCCTTGTTCTACCGATTCTCCTGCTTGAACATAAATTTTGGCGAGGTGGCTATCGATACCACTGGCGATAGTTTCTTCACTAATCGGGACAATTGTTCCGCCCGCAGATAGGGCAGTTTTCAGGTTTTTTTTACTCACTACGCTTGTACGAATGTCTAAACGATTAACCGAATGGGTAAAACTATTCGCAAGAAGAAAAACCAGTAGAATCAAACCCACAAAAACGAAAACCCACTTGCTTACAAGTTTTCTTTTATTTTGCTTTATTTTTTGATGACTGAGCGGTTTATCCACGATAAAGAACCTTAATTGTGTTGATGATCTAATTACCCCCTGCTACTACATCTTTCGTGCCAACTTTAGACGCAATTAAAAAAATCATGAATATGCCTTTAAATCAACCTGTTAGATAATAATTTGTTGTCTCTGTTTAGGTTAGCCTGATTGCATCAAACCGCTAAATGTTCGTTACTGAACAAACCAGTATTCACCTAGTGTTCGATTCCGAACACCCGTCCTTTTCATACAATTTTGGTCTATCACCAGTTTATGTCTGACCAAATAGCGATATAGGCATTAAATAACGCTGCTTTATTGGTAATAATCGTAAATTAGTCTAGGCTTTAAGGGATATTTGTAAGATTGCCATTTAAATTCAATGTTTTGTTCTGTACGTACCGCCACGTCGCAATACAATTTATGGATGAGTTGTTAAATGGTTAGTAAGGAGGCTTAACCGGCAATGCTAAATTCCGACTATCAAGCGAATGACGATTCGCAAAGACTATCTATTTGCAGCATGGATAATCAAACATTAACACCACAACAAGAAATCGCTCAGCTTAAGCGTATATTAGAGCTCAATGATAAGGCACTTCAAGTCCAACAAACGCTCTATAAAATAGCAAATATTCCTTTTGGAGATAAGGATTTACACGCCTTTTTCAAAGATTTACACCAAGTTATTTCGCATATTATCGATACCAAAAATTTCTTTATTGCACTATACGAAGACGCCCAAAGATCCATTTCTTTTCCCTATTTTGTCGATACCGTTGACTCAATCGATCGCCAATATTTGACTGCCATTCCCTCAGAGCAACTTCATCAAACACTGACCGGATATGTACTGCGTACTTCCAGTCCGCTACTGACTAACAAAGAGCAAATGCAATCGCTTTTTGATCAAGGAGAAGTTACCAAGTTAGGCAAAGCTTCCCATAGCTGGTTAGGTATTCCTTTGTTCAGTGGCGATCAGGTCGCCGGTGTAATGGTGGTACAAAGTTATAGCCCAAAATTAATTTACAGCGAATCCGATAAAGAATTGATGGTATACGTTGCCAAACACGTCGATATCGCTTTGGATAGAAAGAACACTGCAGACGGGTTACTGCAAGCCAATGTTGAACTTCAGGCGATCAAAGACGACCTTGAAAAACGGGTCGAAAAGCGCACCACCGATCTTAGCCAAGTTAATCTCAAGCTAAAAAAACTACTCGACGATAAAGATAAAATACAAAAAAAATTGGCCTTCGGTGCATTACATGATGCCTTGACTGGCCTGCCCAATCGGGTGCTTTTTATGGATCGGTTATTAACTGCTATTAGCCGTCGACATAGCCGCGAAAAATTACACTTCGCGGTACTATTTTTGGATTTAGATCGCTTTAAAGTCATTAATGATAGTCTTGGACATTTGGTTGGTGATTTATTATTAAAAGAAGTTTCCAATCGTATATCGGAGACCTTACGTCCCTGTGACAGTGTTGCACGATTTGGCGGCGATGAGTTTTGTGTGTTATTAGAAGGCAATATCGCGACAGAAGATGCCAGTGCCATCGCAGAAAGACTGGTTCAATTAATTTCCAGTCGATACGATATACAAGGCCATGAAGTATATACTTCACCCAGTATTGGCATTGCGCTTGATAGAGAATCTTACCTTAATCCAGAAGAAGTTCTGCGCGATGCAGATGCTGCAATGTATCAAGCCAAAGCCAACGGAAAAGCCACTTTCGAGTTTTTTAATAACGAAATGCATCAATACGCCATGCTTAGGCTGCAACTTGAGCGCGAACTTAGAACCGCCGTTTTCGAACATCAATTAACCGTCCATTTTCAACCGATTTTTCATTTGGGCTCGAAAAAAATCAAAGGTTTCGAAGCGCTGGTTCGTTGGCATCACCAAGAACTTGGCGTTATCAGCCCAATTGATTTCGTCTCAATCGCTGAAGAGATTGGCGTCATTAATGAACTGGGGGACTTCGTTTTAAAACAATCTCTGGAAGATTTCGAGAAATGGACTTTGCTCGATCGCGATTTCGAAAATCTATTTATTAGCGTCAACCTTTCACCTAAGCAGCTCGAACAAGACAATTTAGTCAACAGAGTGACCGAACTAATTGAGCAGTCGAATTTATATGCCAATAATATAAAGCTCGAAATTACTGAAAATTGTTTAGTAAATAATTTTGAGAACGCCAAACAAGTACTTACAGACTTTAGCGATATGGGTATTGGTATTTCACTGGATGATTTTGGTACCGGCTTTTCTTCGTTAAGCTATTTACACCATTTTCCAATCAGTACCTTAAAGGTCGACCGTTCGTTTATTAATAACATGTTTTTGGAAAAGACTGATATGGCCATCATAAAAACGGTAGAAGGTCTTGCCAGAAGTTTGGATATTGATGTCATTGCCGAAGGGATCGAAACTGAAAGGCAATTTCAGAAATTGCGCTTGCTCAATATAAATTCCGGCCAAGGTTACCTCTACTCAAAACCGGTATCCGCCGAAGCTGTGACAGAAAAATTAAAAACTCTTGGTTTGCTTTGGTCTGAAAATTCGACCGAATAATCAATTTTATGCGTCTATCGATCGTTAATAGTTAAACCTAGATTAACAAATTGAAACACTAGAAATAGGTGTCACTCGGTAAGCGCAACGCCTAGCACCTTCGAGGATATGTTCCTCTCGACTGATCTTTGCGACATCTTTAAGTAAATTTTGAAATTGATTGAGTTCCGAGCGGCAAAAATCTAAGCATTGACTCGCCGCAGCGCAAATCGAACAATGATTTTCCAGTAGCCAGTAAAAGTTATCTTGTTCAACCACGCTCGCCATATATCCTTCATTGCTACGTAATTTCGCTAATGCGGTCAGTTTACTTTTAAGATCCGTGTATTTGGCTAGCTCAGCGGTATAAATTTGCATTGTTACTTGTTCGCGGTGCGCGATTAATTTTTCCAGTCCCTGATCGCCAAATATCGATTTAACGGAATCAATCAGCTGTACTGTCAATGTTTCGTGACTGTCTGGAAAATACCGGTCGCTTTGCTCTGTCAACGTCCAATATCGGGTTGGCCTGCCGCGAGCAGCTTTACGATCTTCAAAATCGACATCACCATCCGCTTCTAACTGCAGCATGTGTTGGCGCACGCCCATAGTAGTAAGTGCTAACTTTTCCGCCAATCGGTTTGCGGTCAGTGGGCCTTCTGTTTTTAGTAACTGGATAATTTTTTGAGGTGTTTTCACTCGTTAATCTTCAACAAAATTATTAATCGATGGCCTATTATTAACCAATTCACAATTAAGTAAAGGTTTTTATTTATTTATGCTTTACATTTATATATAAATAATATACTTTACATAACATTAATAAAGCATTTGCTTTACATATGTACTTTGAAAGGATCATCGAACATGAATCTTAATCAAGTTACTTTGCCGGTATCGGATATCAAAAAGGCGAGCCGCTTTTATCGGCAATTAGGTTTTACCCAAATTGTTGATTCAGAAAAATATGCTAGATTTGAATGCCCAGATGGCGGAAGTAGTTTTTCCTTATCACGGAGCAACGAAGCATTTAATAACACTGCCATTGTGTATTTTGAAAGTAAGAGGCTAAATCGATGGATAGATGAATTAATCGATCGTGGCATTGATATTCATCAGATGCCGACCAATCAATCCTATCTTTGGCGTGAAGCCATTTTATTCGACCCTTCTGGTAATAAAATCAAACTCTATCATGCGGCGGAGAACCGCCTTAACCCGCCATGGCGTGTCCATAAAACATGGCAAAATACCGATTGTTGATATTAGATTCAAAGCATGAAAAAACTTAAACTGAAGAGGCTAGCATTATGATACAACTCGAACACTTAAATCTTTGCATTAAAAATATTGATGCATCGCTTAAATTTTATCAGGCGGCGTTTCCTCACTGGAAAGTCCGTTGTGGCGGAAAAGATAGCTGGCACGGCAAGCCAAGAGAATGGCTTCATTTTGGCGATGACTATCAATATATTTCGCTAAATGATAATGGCGAAGGTGAAAATCGTATCCTTAGCGGCCACCAAGTCGGACTCGCCCATTTTGCATTTGTCACCCAAGATTTAGATGGAGTCATAAAGCGGTTAGCGGAAGCGGGATTTCCCGCTGACAAAGAAGGTGGTGATAACCCATATCGAAATAATATCTATTTCCTAGACCCGGACGGATACGAAGTTGAATTTGTCGAATATCTAACTGATTTACCTGAACTCCGTAATTCATTAGGATGAAAGTAAAAGCGTTGCCAGCCGAGAATGGCTTATAATTCTTGTAATACCGACCGAAGCGATTGTTTAAATCGGTCGATGTGCTTTTGGGTATTAAAAATACCGGTTGAAACTCTTAACGCATAGACTTTATTCTTTTTATCAGGGGAATTTTGAAAACCGATGGATCGAATTTGAATTTTCTTTTTTAACAAAGCGACAACAATTTGATCGGCAGTTTTTTTATCTGTCAATATCCGCTGTGGATTTTGCCAACTAAAAGGAAAAAATACCGTTAATCCGGAGTGAGTTCGATTATCGATTGAAGGAGAAACGAGCGCAGTTTTCGCTTGCGATGAAATAAATGTTTTGACTTGAGAAGAGAGGGATATGATTTGTTTTTCAACCGAACTAAAACCGCCGAACGTTTTTTGAAAATCAATCGCCGTTTGCATCGCAGAAAATCCAGGCGTATTGCTGCATCCTCTCACTTGAAGTGCTTCTGCCATAGGAAAGGAAGATTGAACCAAGTCGTTTTGCCGAACATATTGCGACATTCTTTGAGACATGGTTGGATAAAATTCTGGCGGCTGAATGTTTTCGTCTTTAATATACAGGATGCCGGTACTCGGCGGTCCATTTAGCCACTTGTGCCCCGGACAGGCATAAAAGTCTGCGTGCGAAATCGCGTTAACCCCCACACTTAAGTCAATCATACCGAAAGCTTGAGCGCCATCCACAATTAGGTACTGAATGCCTAATTGATCCGCTTTTCTTCGAAGTAAATCTAACGGTAATCGAATACCGGTTGTCGGATAAACGTGCGAAACACATAACGCTTTTGCGCCTTGCAATTCCTTAGTATTTGGAAAAAGCGCCTCGACGATTTGTTCTGCGTTCATTTTACTTAGCTGCCGAGCGGCTGGAAAATTTCTTTTAATCACCTTTAGGCCCGTCTTGTGCTGCTGCACTGACAGCGGCGAGACGATCGCATTATGCTCGTGATTGGTTAGGATCACTTTATCACTCGCAGTAAAATTAATCCCCATTAACACCATGTTCAAACCCATAGTAGTATTGTCGGTAAAACAAAGATTATCTTTTTTTACCAGAAGTGATTTTGCGACCCGACTACGTCCAAAATGCTGGTGTTTACCCAAAACTTTATCGGCTTCATAGGCGGTGGTTGGATCACTCGCCCAGCGTTGTTGCTCAGAGGATAGCTGATCGATTACACAACGAGGCATCGATCCTTCGGTGCCGCTGTTGAGATAAGTAAAATCCGCTGCTAAATTCGAAAAATCGCAAGTCTTGCTTTTCGCATTAATAGCAGAGATATTCTTAGCGCTTAGGCTATTTGATAACAGCGAACCGCCTAAAACACCTCCCACGCTGGCCAATTGTTTAATGAAATTTCTGCGATTATTTGTGCTCTGTATCAATATTTTGCCATTTTCCATTTTATATGCTCTTAGTTTTATTCTTGCTGCGCGAATCGGAAATTATTGTTCATTTAACAGCCGTCACCATAATTTCTACTACGGCGTCAAGCGGTAATCGACTCACTTCCACAGCAGCCCTCGCTGGAGGTTTTTCAACGAAATACTGCGCATAAATGGCGTTCATTGATTGGTAGTTTTTAAGGTCAGTTAAAAATACCTGACTTTGAACAACATCCGACAATTGATATCCTGAAGCGTTAAGCACTGCTTTAATATTTTCGAGAACTTGTTTGGTTTGTTGCTCTATTGTCCCGTGATTCATTTCACCAGTTTTAGGATGGATTGCAATTTGTCCCGACAGATACAATGCGTTTCCAACCTGTATTGCCTGTGAGTATGGGCCAACCGCTTTGGGCGCGTCTGTCGTTGTTATCACCTGCTTGTCATTAGGATTAGCAAACGCGCTGTTAAGTGTTGCTAAAAATAGCAAGGTGAATAATATTTGATAATATTTTTTCATTTCGGTTATCCTCAATTAGTTAGTCTTCAATTTTCTCAGGCGAGCTTTCTCTTTTCAATTTGGCAACCACAGAAACAGCTTCGAGCATGACCAAAATACTGGTAACTAATACGATCATTTCAATCACAGATAATAGATAGTTTTTATCCTTAATAAATTGAATTAAAGTGATCACACCTGCCAAAAACGACATCGTCAAAACAAAGACCATCGGTATTAATGTATATCTCGCCGGGCGATTGAGTTTAATCAGCATGATGCTGATAATTAACAATGTCATGCTTGCCAGAATTTGATTAGTTGAACCAAACAAAGGCCAAATAATCATTCCGCCATTACCCGATGCTCCACCCGCACCAAAAGAAAGTAAGAGGCAGGCTGCAACCGCAATTAGGGTAGCAACCCACCCTTTAGTAAAAGAAGGTATTCTATAAATTTCTGCCCACTCTTGAATAATGTATCGTTGTAAACGTACTCCGGTATCCATGGTTGTGCCAGCAAAAAGGATCACCATAGTTGCCAGAAGTGTTTGAGTAAAAGTAATTGGTAGCCCCCAGCCTTGACTAATCAAATTAGCACCGCCCTGCACAAAAGCGCCGACACCCGCCGAGCCAAATTCATTATAAATGGCATGCCATTCCTCAGTAGAAGAAGCTAATGCAACACCACTAACAACAACGATAGTGATCAGCGCAAGACTGCCTTCGCCGATTGCGCCTAGATAGCCAACAAAACGCGCATCCGTTTCTTTATCGAGCTGCTTGGAACTTGTTCCAGATGAAACAATACCATGGAAGCCGGAAATGGCACCGCAGGCGATAGTGACAAAGAGTAGCGGGATGATTGACGGCGCACTAAAATCCACTTGTTGATTAAAAGCGGGAGCAGATACATCCGGAGTAAAGAGAAAGACGCCTCCGTAGAGCAGTACCAATCCAACAATCAATTGCAAACCATTAATAAAATCGCGTGGTTGGAGCAACATCCAAACTGGCAGCATTGATGCAATAGCTGCATAGGTAAATAGAATAATAATCCAGCTAGCATTCGGTGTCATCGATAAAATTTGCGGCATTTCAAATTGAAAATTATCTCCCATAAAAACTGAAAGATAAAGGGCAACAACCCCAGCAATCGAAAGAAAAACTAAATTAAATTTACGGTAAACCAAATGGCCAATAATCAATGCAACCACAATCGCTGCCCACGAAGGAAAAACTGCTGAAGGCGTATTAACGAATGAATTGGCGATGACCACACCAAAGACGGAATTCACCATTAACAAAACTAAAAACACCACCACCATAAATAAGGTCCGAGTTCGTTTACCAATAATATCTTCCGATAAGGCTCCCATGGATTTACCTTGGTGACGATTACTAGCCCACAAAGCACCGGTATCATGCACGCCTGCGAAAAATATTGTGCCGAAAACGACCCATAATACCGCCGGCACCCAGCCCCAATAAACGGCAATCGCTGGACCGACTATCGGCGCTGCACCGGCAATCGAGGTAAAATGATGCCCCCACAGCACATATTTATTGGTCGGAACGAAATCCACTCCATCATTGATCTGGTGAGCAGGAGTGACAAAGTCAGGATCTAATTTGAAAATTTTAGTGATAATAAACTTTGAAT
>Ga0316209_1002882_pt1 | contig 12697 bp, 10 predicted proteins | sample 6monopyrite_MG_FD_204945 | JGI IMG/M metagenome (GOLD analysis project Ga0316209, IMG submission 204945) | Microbial mat bacterial communities from mineral coupon in-situ incubated in ocean water Damariscotta River, Maine, United States -... | ecosystem: Environmental > Aquatic > Marine >...
GTCATATTAAAGATACTGCCATTACCGGCATCAATTTTTGCTTCGCCCATCAATAGCTCACAATGATCTTTGTCGATAAGTTGCGGGCGTATGCCGCCTACTTTTGTTGCAAAAGTCAGGTCTCGTAATTTTAATGATGGCACAATTTTTCGCACTTCTTTTAAGAACAGAAGCTTGCGAAGCACTGGTATTTCAAATAAGAAATTCTTGAACATATAGTTGCGGATATCTTTTACCCGTAATAAATTCCATAACACCTTCGCTACTTTCCGATCGAAATTAAATACCTGTAAAAAGTCAGGCAAAGTTTTTAAATTGTAGCGTTCAAGAATTGGTAAGACCAGAGCGGTTGGACCAAAACGGGTAGCACCCGGCACCAGTACATCTGGATCGCCATGAATCGCGGCAAAAGGCAGTGCATCATTTTGCACGGTATAAACCTTGCCGTTTAAAACGTGCGGCGTGAAATAGTAACTGCCGGCGATGGGCAGCACAGAAAAGTGGTGACCATAACCAAGATCATGCGCCAGCTTAAGACTATGTCCGCCAGCACACACGACCAGAGACCTGGCGCGGTAACAGACACCCTCTGTCACCACGGTAAAACCATTTTCGTCTTCCTTTATATGCTCGACATACTCGTTATAATGCATATCAACACTCTGGTCTTCATGCTGCTCTACCTCGATCTGAGACTGGCGAACAAAGGACCGGGACAAGGCTTCAAAGTTTACCGCGGTATATTCATCCGTTGAACCCAATGCAATAATTTCATCTTTACGAAAACTATCACCTTTCATCGAAACATTAGGCTCGATCCTGGCAATCGCTTTTTTATCCAGCAGTTCCAGGTTCGGATAATGCGGACTGAATATCTCGAAACGTTTTCTGAGTAGATCACATTCTTTTTCACCTACACCCAGAACCATCTTCGGGTATTTAAAAATGATGTGATGTGCATCAGCTTGTGAGACCGCATAGTTACGCAACATGCTCGCCGCACGCTGCACTTTAAGTGCTTTGTCCAGGCTATAGTTGGTCTCGATATCACCGCAGTGCAAGGTCTGGCTGTTATTGCTGGAAAGTGAATTCACCCGCGAAGGCGCAGCATATTTCTCGATAACACCGATGTGTTTTATATCTGTGTACTTTGTCGCCAGGTAAAGTAAGGCGCTACCAGAAACCCCTGCCCCGATAATCAACAGGTCATACTGATTGTTTGCCATAATTCTAGTTGCTCCAGCTTGTTGCTTCTAACATGTGTTTATAAATCCTTGCCAAAAAGTGTTCAAAAGTAATGCATGGTATATGTGCGGGTGAACCGTAGGATCGGATCAGCACCTCACTGCTCAATTAAAATGAATCACCGGGAATGCGAATCCAGCCTTGCATCAGGATACGGGCACTGCGACTCATGATGACTTTATTAACGGACCACTCACCAGCATTCTGGCTGGCTTCAGCGCCCACTTTCAAGGTGCCGGATGGATGCCCGAAAATGACCGAGTCGCGATCACCACCCCCTGCTGCCAGGTTGACTAATGTACCGGGAATAGCGGATGCAGTGCCAATCGCGACTGCTGCAGTGCCCATCATGGCGTGATGTAACTTACCCATCGACAGAGCTCGAACATTCAGATCAATATCGCTGGCTGCAATATTTTTACCACTCGATGCAATATAATTGTCTGGACTGGCGACAAAAGCCACTTTAGGCGTGTGCTGGCGGCCGACAGCCTGTTCTATGTCATCAATTAACCCCATTTTAACTGCACCGTAAGCACGGATGGTTTCGAACATGGACAGCGCCTTTTCGTCGCTATTAATTGCATCCTGTAGTTCAGTCCCGCTGTAGCCAATGTCTGTGGCATTTAAAAAAATGGTTGGAATGCCTGCATTGATCATGGTGGCTTTGAAGGTACCGATTTCAGGTACTTCAAGATCATCTATCAGATTACCGGTTGGAAACATCGCTTCTGACGGGTCGACCGGGCTGATGAATTCTACCTGCACTTCCGCTGCCGGGAAGGTGACGCCGTCGAGTTCGAAGTCGCCGGTTTCCTGAACCTCACCATCGGTCACAGGTACATGGGCGATGATGGTTTTCTTTATATTGGCCTGCCAGATGCGCACCACCGCTATGCCATTGTCCGGGATACGGCTGGCTTCCAGCAGCCCGCTGCTAATGGCAAAGGATCCGACTGCTGCGGTCAGATTGCCACAGTTTCCGCTCCAGTCGACAAAGGCTTTATCGATGGATACCTGACCAAACAGGTAATCGACATCGTGATCAGGCTGACTACTTCTAGCCAGAATGACGGTTTTACTGGTACTGGATGTCGCGCCACCCATGCCATCGGTCTGCTTGCCGTAAGGATCAGGACTACCGATCACGCGTAACAGCAGATTATCGCGAGCTGAACCTGCCACCTGGGCGGCTTCAGGCAGATCAGTCAGGTTAAAAAAGACACCTTTACTAGTGCCCCCGCGCATATAAGTCGCAGGGATTCGAATTTGAGGGACTTGACTCATGTGCTTTACTCGAGTTTTATGCAGACCTGGTTGATTGCAGGAAATCCTGGGCAAAACGCTGTAGTACACCGCCTGCTTCGTAAACGTGGACTTCCTCGGCCGTGTCGAGTCGACAGGTAACCGGTACTGCTACTGTTTCTCCGTTTGCGCGGGTTATTAAAACAGTCAGATCGGCTCGTGGTGCTATTTCGCCAATCACATCATAAGTCTCAGTGCCATCGATGTTATAAGTATTACGATTTTGACCGTCTTTAAATTGAACCGGTAGCACGCCCATGCCGACCAGATTGGTGCGGTGAATACGTTCGAAACCTTCGGCCATAATAGCTTCCACACCAGCCAGACGTACGCCTTTTGCAGCCCAGTCTCGTGAAGAACCCTGACCGTAATCTGCACCAGCAACAATGATTAGCGGTTGTTTGCGTTGCATATATGTTTCTATCGCTTCCCACATGCGGCTTTCTGTGCCTTCCGGCTCGATTCTGGCCAGAGATCCCTGTTTGATTTCGCCGTTTTCGTCACGGCACATTTCATTTAACAGTTTTGGATTGGCGAAGGTTGCGCGCTGGGCGGTCAGGTGGTCGCCGCGATGCGTCGCGTAGGAATTAAAATCTTCTTCCGGCAGGCCCATCTTGTGCAGGTAAGCACCTGCCGCGCTGTCCAGCATAATAGCATTCGACGGAGACAGGTGATCGGTAGTGATATTATCACCCAGAACTGCCAGAGGACGCATGCCTTTCATGGTACGCTCGCCTGCCAGTGCACCTTCCCAGTAAGGCGGGCGACGGATATAGGTGCTTTGTGGTTGCCAGTCGTACAGAGGGCTTTTCGCCTGTTCAATCGTACCCAGGTCGAACATCGGGTTGTAAATCTGCCTGAACTGTTCGGGTTTAACGCAGGCCTTAACGATTGCATCGATTTCTTCGTCGGCTGGCCAGATATCTTTTAGCGTTATCGGATTACCCTGCTGATCGGTTCCCAGCACATCCTTCTCTATATCAAAACGTATAGTACCGGCGATAGCATAGGCAACGACCAGCGGAGGTGAGGCAAGAAATGCCTGTTTCGCATAGGGATGAATGCGTCCATCGAAATTACGGTTACCCGATAATACGGCGGTGGTGTACAGGTCACGATCGATCACTTCTTTTTGAATATCCGGGTCGAGAGCGCCGCTCATGCCGTTACAGGTGGTGCAGGCATAGCCGACGATACCAAAGCCCAGTTTTTCCATTTCAAGTAGTAAACCCGCTTCTTGCAAATACAGTTTGGCGACTTTAGAACCCGGGGCAAAAGAGGATTTTACCCACGGTTTTCGCACCAGCCCCAATTCGTTGGCTTTACGCGCAACCAGGCCGGCGGCAACGACATTACGCGGATTACTGGTGTTGGTGCAACTGGTGATGGCTGCAATTATTACTGCGCCATCTGGCATTTGACCGGCCTGCTCTTCTGCTAAGGCCTTGTCCAGGTCGCCCGCAATACCACGCTCGACCAGAGCACTGGTTGGCAGGCGACGATGCGGGTTGGACGGTCCAGCCATGTTGCGACCTACCGTTGACAGGTCAAACTCCAGTGCGCGCTCGTACACGGCGTGTTTCAGGCTATCAGCCCACAGTCCAGTGGTTTTTGCATAGTTTTCAACCAGCTCAACCTGCTCTGCTTCACGGCCCGTCAGCTTCAGGTAATCGATGGTTTGCTCATCGATATAAAACATGCCAGCCGAAGCGCCAAATTCTGGCGTCATATTAGAGATAGTGGCTCGGTCACCGATGGTCAGATCTTTAGTGCCATCACCGTAGAACTCAAGATAGGCAGAAACAACTTTCTCGTTACGCAAAAATTCGGTAATGGCCAGTACGATATCGGTAGCGGTGATACCCGGCTGGCGTTTACCCATTAGTTTGACACCGATGATGTCAGGCAGGCGCATCATCGAAGGTTGACCAAGCATGACGGTTTCGGCTTCCAGTCCGCCCACACCAATCGCGATGACACCCAGTGAATCAATATGTGGTGTGTGACTGTCGGTGCCGACACAGGTATCTGGAAACGCCACGCCGTCTCGCGCCTGTATCACCGGGGACATCTTTTCCAGATTGATCTGGTGCATGATGCCGTTACCAGCGGGAATCACATCGACGTTATCAAATGCAGTCTTGGTCCATTCGATGAAATGAAAACGATCTTCGTTGCGGCGATCTTCGATGGCACGGTTTTTCTCAAACGCGTCGGGATCAAAACCAGCAGACTCGACAGCCAGCGAATGATCGACGATTAACTGGGTAGGGACAACCGGATTAACCTTGGCCGGGTCACCACCCTGATCAGCGATGGCATCACGTAGCCCGGCCAGGTCAACCAGCGCGGTCTGGCCGAGAATATCATGACAAACGACACGGGCCGGGTACCAGGGAAAATCAAGGTCCTGTTTACGCTCGATAATCTGTTTCAACGAATCGGTTAGCGCCGCAGGCTCACAACGGCGTACCAGTTGCTCCGCCAGTATGCGCGAAGTATAGGGAAGTTGCTCGTAGGCACCGGGCAGAATTTCATCAACTGCAGCACGGGTGTCGAAATAGTCCAGCTCAGAACCTGAAAGAGATTGCCGGTATTTAGAGTTCATGTTTTTACCTTCTTCAGTGGTATTCATAAATGCCCGGTCAATCTTTTTATTAAAGGTTGACCAACAGATACACAGTGAACGAAGAATACAGATGGCTAAAAATCATCTTCTAGCCATCTGCCTCATCAAGTTTAACTATGTTTTAAGTACGTTCTTCAAGCGGCACGAACTTCTGATTTTCCGGACCGGTGTAAGTCGCACTAGGACGGATGATCTTGCCATCTTCACGCTGCTCGATAACGTGCGCACCCCAGCCCGTCGTGCGAGCGATAACAAATAAGGGGGTAAACATTTCCATCGGCACATCCATCATGTCGTAAGACACGGCAGAGAACCAGTCAAGATTGGGGAACATCTTTTTAAGATCCCACATCACTGTTTCCAAACGATTAGCAACATCAAACATTAATGTATCGCCTTTTTCTTCACTAAGACTTTTTGCGACACCTTTTATTATTTCATTACGTGGATCACTGATGGTATAAACCGGATGACCAAAACCGATAACAATTTCTTTATTTGCAACACGCTCACGGATATCAGCTTCAGCTTCATCTGCTGAACTGTAACGGCTCTGAATTTCATGGGCCACTTCGTTAGCGCCGCCATGTTTTGGTCCACGCAATGCACCAATCGCACCAGTCAATGCTGAGTACATGTCTGATCCAGTACCAGCAATGACACGTCCAGTAAAAGTAGACGCATTAAACTCATGCTCGGCGTATAAAATTAGTGATGTATGCATGGCCCTGACCCAGGACTCTTTGGGTTTTGATCCATGTAGAAGGTGCAGGAAGTAGCCACCGATTGAATCGTCATCAGTATCAAGTTCTATGCGTTTGCCATTGTGACTAAAGTGGTACCAATAACACAGCATTGATACAAAATTAACCATTAATCGGTCAATAATATCTCTGGCTTCTGCTGAATCATGCGCCGGGTCTTCTGGAGTACAGGTACCAATCATCGAACAGCCGGTACGCATTACATCCATTGGATGCGCTGTTGCCGGCATTTGTTCTAACGCTGTTTTTAGCTCAACAGGCAAGTTACGCCATTGCTTTAATTTTAATTTGTATACATTCAGTTCCGATTGCGTTGGTAATTTGCCATGCACAATTAAATAAGCAACCTCTTCAAATTCGCATGTTTCGGCAAGATCAGCAATATCATAACCACGATAATGCAGGTCATTACCGGTTCGACCAACTGTACATACAGCGGTATTACCCGCTGGAGTGCCAGAAAGAGCAACGGATTTCTTCACTTTAGGAAGTGTTTTAATAGCTTCAATCATTTTGGAATCTCCTATTTTTTATACAGCGAATCAAGTTTCTGTTCGAAATCATGATAGCCAAGGTATTCATATAAGTCGGCGCGAGTTTGCATGGTATCAACGACATTTTTCTGTGTACCATCTTTGCGAACAGCCTGATAAACATTTAATGCTGCGGCGTTCATTGCACGAAAAGCCGACAATGGATAGAGGACAATTGAAACATCTGCAGATGCCAGTTCTTCAACAGTAAACAACGGTGTGCTGCCAAACTCAGTAATATTTGCCAGTACAGGAACTTCAACGGCTTCAACAAATTGTTGATACATTGAAAGGTCAGTGATTGCCTCAGGGAAAATCATATCCGCACCCGCTTCAACACAGGCACGCGCTCTATCAATAGTCGACTCCAGACCTTCAACAGCTAAAGCATCTGTTCGCGCCATAATGACAAAATCATCATCAGTTTTTGCGTCTACTGCCGCTTTAATTCTGTCCACCATTTCGTCTTGAGTAACGATGGCTTTATTTGGACGATGGCCACAACGCTTCTGCTGCACCTGATCTTCAATATGAACAGCCGCAGCGCCTGCCTTTATCATCGAACGTACGGTACGTGCAATGTTAAAAGCACCGCCCCAACCTGTGTCGATATCGACAAGTACTGGCAGCTCTGTTACTTCAGTAATTCGACGCACATCGATCAGTACGTCTTCAAGTGTTGTGATACCAAGATCAGGGATACCACAAGAACCTGCAGCAACACCGCCACCAGAAATATATAACGATTTAAAACCAGAAGCTTCAGCAAGACGCGCATGGTAAGCATTAATTGCACCGATACATTGTAAAGGATGCTCTTCTTTTACTGCGGCGCGAAACCTTGCGCCTGGGGAAAGATTAGTCATAAATATATCTTCTATATAATTTAACTTCAGGTTTAATTAAATAATTGAAAGACTTAAATTCTTTCAATAATAGCCGCAATACCCTGGCCGCCACCGATACACATACTGATTAGCGCATAACGCCCACCTGTGCGTTGTAACTCGTACAAAGCCTTAACCGTTAAAACTGCACCAGTCGCGCCGATTGGGTGACCAAGAGAAATACCACTACCGTTTGGATTAACTTTTTCTGAATCAAAACCCAGGTCTTTAGCACAAGCCATTGCCTGAACTGCAAACGCTTCGTTTAATTCGATAACATCCATATCCTCAGCTTTAAGCCCTGTACGTTCAAACAACTTCTGAACTGCAGGTACAGGTCCAATACCCATAATTTTAGGATCAACACCAGCTAGTGCGTAATCAACCAGTCGAGCCATCGGTTTCAAACCTTGTGCCTCAGCTGCAGAACGTTCCATCATTACTACAGCTGCTGCCGCATCATTAATACCCGAAGCATTACCCGCTGTTACTGTGCCTTCTTTCTTAAATACTGTGCGCAGTTTTGCCATACCTTCAATGCTAGCATCACCACGTACATGCTCATCAGTATCAAACACAACGGTTTTTCTTCTAACGTTTAATTCTAACGGCATAATCTGGTCTTTAAAGTAACCCTGTTCTTGTGCATGTGCTGCACGGCGATGACTTTCTACTGCCTGCGCATCCTGCTCATCACGACCAATTCCCCATTTCTCAGCGATATTTTCAGCCGTGATACCCATGTGAGTTTTTTCAAATGGATCGGTTAAACCACCCACCATCATGTCGACGATTTGTCCGTCACCCATTCTTTGACCCCAACGAGCATTCGGCAAAACATAAGCACCGCGGCTCATATTCTCTGCGCCACCAGCAACAGCCACGTCAGTATCACCAAGTAAGATTTGTTGAGCAGCGGAAATAATTGCCTGCAGACCACTACCACATAGACGATTTACCGTAAAAGCCTGACTCTCGTGAGATAAACCGCCTTCGACAGCTGCATATCTTGAAATGTACATATCACGTGGTTCACCATGAACAACATTACCAATCACGCATGCGCCAACAGAGGCTGAATCAATACCGGCACGGTTCACAGCTTCTCGCACCACAGTCGCAGCCATATCAACGACAGGTAAATCTTTTAATGCGCCACCGTACTCACCGATTGCTGTACGTACACCAGATAAAAAAACGACTTCTCGATTACTCATAAAACACCCTCAGATAATAATTAATTAGCCCGCAACATACGCGATGAATACGAACAACCCTAACAGTGAAAGACCATTTTTAATAATTGATAGTCTCAATGCTGTATATTTAATTTAAAAAAAATCGTTATTATTCTTTCGCAAGTTATTAATTAATATAAGATTAATTTCTTTCCTTACTCTTTAACCAGAACTCCAGACCCTGGGCATTCAAATCAATATCACCTTCTAATAACGCCCTGCACTCAGCATCCGATAACTGACATCCAAGTGTTTTCAAACCTGTAATTAAGTTTTCTTCCATGCGCTGCATTATCTCTTCACGCGGCTGTTCACTATTAGCCGCTGCGCTTTGTGCAATATCCACAAAAGACTTAATACTCTGACGCAACTGCTGTTCATTTTCTACCGTTGCCGGGATAACACTGAAATGTGTCAGATAAAAGTTTTTTGGATTCAATGCCATCATACGATCTAAAGTTTGATACCAGGCTTCCGGATCAAATTGCACAGGCGTAGTAGTTGCAAAAATAAAAGGGCCTTTCTCAGTATCGAATTCACGATAAGACAAACCAAAAGTATCACCGGTAAAAATACCTTCACTCAACGAATCATGCACACAAAAGTGATGTCTGGCGTGTCCAGGCGTATCGATGAAACTTAGTTTTCGCCCACCCATATCAAGTTCGTAACCATCACCTGCTTCAATCACTCGATCAGCTGGTACCGGTACCAGTTCACCAAAGTGTTTTTGATACCCTTGTTCACCGTATACAGCTTTAACACCTGCGATAAGTTTGGCTGGATCAATCATGTGCGCCGCGCCGCGTGGATGAATCACCAGACGTGCGTTCGAAAAAGCTGCCATCATTGCACCAGCACCACCAGCATGATCAAGATGCACGTGAGTAGGGATAACGTAATCAACCTGCTCTGCTGTATAACCTTTACTTTTAATAACTTCGAGTGCGCGCTCAAGTGTATGCGATGTACCACAGTCAACAAAAGCCAGTCGACCATTTGCTTCCAGCATATAACATGCTGCCAACATTGGGCGACCATAACCGGTGTCGATGCAGGTTATGTCATAGCCTAAATCCTGAAACCAGAAATCAGTCATATGCTTATACTCCTGTGCTGTTTAAATTATTCACCAACAAGAAACGATAACAAAAGAAAACGCGGACAGTCAATGCACTTTCGTGTCTGACTGCCCGCGTTTTTTATACATCATGCTGCAATTTATTAATGGGCAATTTATTATTTTGAATTTTCCAAAAATTAATTGCATGGATTTAGCTCATGAAAAATCCGCCATTAACACCGATGTTTTGCCCGGTGATATAAGCCGCTGAATCACTAACCAGATAAGCAACAGCATCTGCTATTTCTTCTGGTGTACCCATACGTTTCATCGGAACCGTTGCAATAATTGCATTTTTAATGTCATCTGGTATCAAGTCAGTCATAGCTGTAGCAACATAACCTGGAGAAACAGAATTAACTGTTACACCTTTTGCTGCACCTTCTTGAGCTAAGGCCATAGTAAAACCGTGCATACCTGCTTTTGCTGCAGAGTAATTTGTTTGACCAAATTGACCACGTTGACCATTTACTGAAGAGATATTAACAACACGACCAAAACCACGCTCTGTCATACCAGCAAAGACTTGCTTACTAACATTGAAAACACTGTCCAGGTTGGTGCGCAAAACTGCATCCCATTGTTCAACTTCCATTTTCTTCATGCTTGAATCACGTGTAATACCAGCACAATTGACTAACACATCAACGGGTGCTTCTAGAGAATCAACCATTTCTTTACAACTATCAAAAGAAGAAACATCTGCAGACACAACACCAAACTCAAAGCCATCGGCTTTTTGTGCTGCCTGCCAGGCTTCAATATTATCTGCTTCCATTGGGTGGTAGTTAGCGACTACATTTAAACCCTGTTTAGACAAAGCGCGACAAATCGCAGTTCCTATACCACCCGTTCCTCCGGTTACCAATGCTGTTTTAGCGTCTGACATTTATATCACCTTTATAAAATTACTGAACATAAAAAAAGAATCTCTGATTGAGTTATCAGAGATTCTTTATCAGCTTAATTACTTAAGCTGCTTTCTTTTTGGCTGCAGGTTTTACTGCTGCAGGCTTTACTGCTGCCGTTGCTTCTTCTGCTACTGCACGTAGGCTAACTTGTGCTTTTTCTACGCCTTGCTCTACGAAATCACGTGCTTGCGCGCCGTTATCTGTAACAACTGCAACTAACTCTTCAGCGTTTTTAGCGCCTTGCTCAAGGTAGTTACCTACTAAAGCTGCTTGATCTGTTAAGTAAGCGCGTGGATCTTGAGCTTTAGCTGCTAATTGAACTGCATCAACGCTAAATTTAATTGCTTGAGAAACCCATGTAGACTGCATTTCAAGGAATTGTTGGCTAGATTTTTGTGTTAACTCAGTTACTTGACGTAATGATTCAGCAGAGTCATTATTGATTTTGTTAATATTTTCAGATAGTTGTGTAAACATAATATCACCTTTCAGGTTAAAGTTTTAAAAAAATTGTGCGCTGCAGCATATTGTTGCAGTGCAACATACTTTTGTCAAGGCCTGACTATAAAAAAATTAAGAAAATTGAATTAAAATTAACCAGGAAAGGTTAATCCGCACTTATTTATTTGATTTTTTGGTCTTTTTAGGTTTGCTGGCTTTCTTTTCAGGCTTCGCCGCCAATGGATTTAGCAGGTTATTTTGCATTTGATTCCAGGCTGCCAGATTATTTTCAGTCATCTTGGATAAAGCATCGATGGGATTAGCTGTAAAACTCTTTTGCAATTGTTGTTGCTGCTGGGCAAACATTGACAGACTATCTTGCAGATAACTGGAAAAAAAATCAGGCATGGTATTGCCGTAGAATCGAATTAAATCGGATAAAACATTAGCCGACAGCAATGGTTCATCTTTCGCTTCCATTTCTAAAATTATCTGTAACAGAACACTACGTGTAATATCTTCTTCACTGTCTGAGTCAAGTATCTGAATATCTTCACCCTGCCGTACTAGATCACTCACCTGACTCAATGTTACATAACTACTTGTTTCCGTATCGTACAAACGTCGATTGGGGTATTTTTTTAACAATCTCATATATTTACCGATTTAACTCGTATCCGTTCATTAAATTAACTATTTAAAATTCTATTTTGCAGCATTGATGCCACATTTTGTATTATTTTTGTTGTGATTAAGCGAACTCAATACATATGCTGCCCGCCATTTATATCAATGGTTGAGCCTGTAACAAAGCCGGCGGCATCGTCTACTAAAAATAATACACCACGAGCGATATCTTCTGCCTCACCGAGACGCCCGACAGGAATAGTCGAGATAATTTTATCCAGCACCTTCTCAGGTACCGCTTTAACCATATCAGTATTGACGTAACCCGGTGCTATTGCATTAACGGTAATATTTTTGGCTGCCCCTTCTTTCGCAAGCGCTTTAGTAAAACCATGTATGCCCGATTTAGCCGCTGCATAGTTTACCTGCCCGTACTGCCCAGCCTGCCCGTTGACGGAACCTATGTTAACGATTCGACCAAAACCGCTATCACGCATTCCTTCAATTACAGTGCGACACATGTTGAAACAGGAAGCAAGATTCGTCTGTATAACAGCATCCCACTGATCAAACGACATCTTATGCATGGTACCGTCTCGCGTGATGCCAGCATTATTGACTAACACTTCAACGGCACCCAACGATTCACTTATCTTTTGAATTCCTGCCTGACACTGTTCAAAATCACTAACATCAAACTTAAAAACAGGTATGCCCGTTGCCTCTGAAAATTCGTTAGCGCGTTCATCATTGCCGGCATAATTTGCGGCAACGGTATAACCAGCCTCTTTTAATGCGGTAGAAATCGCTGCGCCTATTCCCCTTGTACCACCTGTTACTACTGCTACTCTTGCCATAATTGCCTCACTACCATACGTTTGTTAAACATTTATTTGTTGCATTGCAATATCACAGCAACATCATCACCCTAAATTAATAAAAGGTCAACACTAGCGCTACTAATTGCAGCGCGCAATCTAAATCGCTACACTTG
>Ga0316209_1002883_pt1 | contig 12694 bp, 13 predicted proteins | sample 6monopyrite_MG_FD_204945 | JGI IMG/M metagenome (GOLD analysis project Ga0316209, IMG submission 204945) | Microbial mat bacterial communities from mineral coupon in-situ incubated in ocean water Damariscotta River, Maine, United States -... | ecosystem: Environmental > Aquatic > Marine >...
GAGATGCTCATAATATTGTAATTAATGAAGATACTGGTTTTGCTTATGCCGTAGGAACAAACACTTATAATGGAGGCCCTCATTTTATAAATATTCAAGACCCAACAAATCCTACTGCTGCTGGTGGTTATAGTAACGATTCGTATTCTCACGATGCTCAAGTAGTTACTTATATTGGCCCTGATGCTGATTATGCAGGCAGTGAAATTTTAATTGGCAGTAACGAAAATGAAATAGTAATTGTCGATATTACTGATAAAAATAACCCTATAAATGTTTCAAATATTTCTTATCCAGATATTGGTTTTACACATCAAGGATGCTTTACCGCAGATCAAAAATATTTTATTCTAGGTGATGAAACCGACGAAAGAGATTATAACACCAAAACCCGAGCAATAGTATTTGATTTTACAGATTTAGACAATCCAACCTTCCACATGCAATATTTGGGGCCAACATATTCTATAGATCATAATGTTTATGTTAAAAATAATTTATTATATCAAGCTAATTATACATCTGGCATCAGGGTAATCGACATTTCTAACATTGATAATAGCACTATGACCGAAGTTGGTTTTTTTGATACATTTCCAGAAAACAATGACACCTCTTTTAATGGTGCATGGAATGTATATCCTTATTTTGAAAGCGGAAATATCATCATTAGTGATATTGAAAGAGGATTATTTATTATTCGTAAAAGCGGTAGTTAACAAAAACAAACCCATTGCATTTATATGCTAAACAACTAGTCTTTTTTGCATAACAAAAACCTATCTAACTATTAGCTAATATAATGTTAGGTTTTCTTTAAAAACAGGACATAAATTGTATATTTGTTCTTTATTTAGAAATAATCTATATAAGAATATGATTAAGGTTTCACAAACAGCTAAAAAGAAGGTCGTTGAGCTAATGCAAGATGAGGGTTATAATGCCTCAACAGATTATGTGCGTGTAGGTGTTAAAAGCGGTGGCTGCTCTGGTTTGTCGTACGATTTGCAATTCGACAAAGAGCAGAAAGATGAAGATAAAGTTTTTGAAGACAATGGCGTAAAAATCATTGTAGATAAAAAGAGTTTTTTATACCTCATTGGCACCACTTTGGAATATTCTGGAGGGTTAAACGGAACAGGGTTCGTGTTTAACAACCCAAACGCTAACCGAACCTGTGGTTGTGGCGAATCATTTTCACTATAAGCCCATCCCAACCTTCCCAAAGGGAAGGGGTTTAAAAATGCAAAAATAATATGTCAAAATATACCGAAAACGATTTAAGAGAAGAACTTAAAACCAAGGAATATGAATATGGTTTTTACACAGATATAGCATCTGATACATTCCCTATTGGTTTAAATGAAGATATTGTACGCGCCATTTCCAAAAAGAAAGAAGAACCTGAATGGATGACCAAATGGCGTTTGGAGGCTTTTAAAGTTTGGAAAGAAATGACCGAACCAGAATGGGCAAATGTACACTACAAAAAACCCGAGTTTCAAGCCATATCTTATTATTCTGCGCCAAACAGCAAACCTAAATACAATAGCATAGACGAGGTAGATCCTGAATTATTAGCCACATTCAAAAAGCTAGGTATTTCTTTAGACGAGCAAAAAAAACTTGCTGGAGTAGCTATGGATGTTGTTGTAGATTCAGTTTCGGTGGCAACCACTTTTAAAAAGACCTTATCTGAAAAAGGGATCATTTTTATGAGTATTTCTGAAGCCATAAGAGAACATCCAGAATTGGTAAAAAAATATATTGGCACTGTAGTACCACAAAAAGATAATTTCTATGCAGCTTTAAATAGTGCAGTATTCAGTGATGGTAGTTTTTGCTACATTCCAAAAGGAGTTAGGTGTCCAATGGAGTTATCAACCTACTTTAGAATTAATCAAGCAGGAACAGGACAATTTGAAAGAACTCTTGTCATTGCTGATGAAGGTAGTTACGTTAGTTATTTAGAGGGTTGTACTGCTCCAAGTAGGGACGAAAACCAGTTACACGCTGCAGTTGTAGAACTAATTGCTTTGGATGATGCCGAAATTAAATACTCAACCGTTCAAAACTGGTATCCTGGAAATGCCGAAGGCAAAGGAGGTGTTTACAATTTTGTAACCAAAAGAGGCTTGTGCGAAACTAATGCTAAAATTTCTTGGACACAGGTAGAAACTGGAAGTGCAGTTACATGGAAATACCCTTCATGTGTCTTAAAAGGTGATAACTCTGTAGGTGAGTTTTATTCAATTGCAGTGACAAACAATTATCAGCAAGCAGATACAGGAACCAAAATGATTCACTTAGGCAAAAACACTAAGTCAACCATTATTAGTAAAGGTATTTCAGCAGGGAAATCCCAAAACAGTTATCGTGGATTAGTACAAATAAACTCGCGCGCAGAAAATGCAAGAAATTTTTCGCAATGTGACAGCCTATTAATGGGTAACCAATGTGGCGCACATACGTTTCCTTACATAGAAGCTAAAAATAAAACAGCCAAAATAGAACACGAAGCCACTACCAGTAAAATTGGTGAAGACCAGATATTTTATTGCAACCAACGAGGTATAGATACCGAAAAAGCCATTGCACTAATTGTTAATGGTTTTAGCAAGGAAGTATTAAACAAGCTACCAATGGAGTTTGCTGTAGAGGCTCAAAAATTATTAGAAATAAGTTTAGAAGGATCCGTAGGATAACTATAAAGTAAGTCATACTAAGCGCAGTCGAAGTATCTCATTAAATGAAACCAAAAATGAAAAAATTATTCTTTATTGCATTAACCCTAGCAGCTTTTATGAGCTGTAAAAATGATGCCAAATCTGAGCAAAAGGAAGGAACTATTTCTTCTAATAATGATGAAAGAACAGAAAAACAAAGTGATGGCTTAACACTGTTAAAAGGAGAGTTTATTTATTATGCTGATGCTGCCGTTTTACAAACGCATAATGAAATGTATGCAGTTATTATAGACGAAAAAATGCATGAGCTAAACGAACAAGCAATAAAACTTAAAACCGCTGATACAGATATGGTTCCAGTAGAAATAAGAGGGATAATAACACCAAAACCCGAAAATGAAGAAGGTTGGCCATACCGTGTTGAAATAAAAGAAATATTAAAAGTGAGCAAGCCAAACCCAGAAGGAGGCGAAATGATAACCATAGGCAAAGATTAATATGTTAAAGATTGAAAATTTACACGCAAGTGTTGAAGACAAAACAATACTAAGAGGCATTAACCTTGAGGTTAAAGCTGGAGAAGTACATGCTATTATGGGACCAAATGGTTCTGGAAAAAGCACCTTGGCATCTGTTATTGCAGGAAAAGAAGAGTATGAAGTTAACAATGGTAAAATAACCCTTGAAGGTCAGGATATTGATGAGCTATCTGCCGAAGAGCGAGCTCACAAAGGCATATTCCTATCATTTCAATATCCTGTTGAGATTCCTGGAGTAACCGTTACAAATTTCATGAAAACCGCAATTAACGAAACACGAAAAGCTCGTGGTTTAGCTGATATGCCAGCAAATGAAATGCTGAAACTTATTCGTGAAAAAGCAGCGTTGTTAGAGATTGATAGAAAATTCCTGTCACGCTCATTAAACGAAGGCTTTTCTGGAGGTGAAAAAAAACGAAACGAAATCTTCCAGATGGCAATGCTCGAACCCAAGTTAGCGATTCTGGATGAAACCGATTCTGGATTAGATATAGATGCGCTTAAAATAGTTGCAAATGGAGTGAATAAATTAAAGAGCAAAGATAACGCTACTATTGTAATTACGCACTATCAGCGTTTATTAGATTATATAGTGCCTGATTATGTACATGTAATACATAATGGTAAAATTGTAAAGTCTGGTAGCAAAGAATTGGCGCATGAATTGGAAGAAAAAGGATACGATTGGATAAAAGAAGAAGTGAGCGCTTTGCGCTAGTAAACAGTTTATTGAACACTGCGAACAAAAACTGGATAAAATGGAATTAAAAGAAAAATTATTATCATCATTTTTAGCTTTCGAGAATCAAGTAGATGTAGAAACCTATGTACACGATATTAGAAGTGAAGCTATCAAAACTTTTGAAACTAAAGGTTTTCCAAATAAAAAAAATGAAGATTGGAAATACACTTCTTTAAATAAGGTTTTAAAAGAAGATTATAGTGTGTTTTCTAAACAAGAAAATGCCTTGGAATATAGCGATGTTAAGAAGTACTTTATTCACGATATCGATTCGTATAAAATTATTTTTATAGACGGCAAGTATTCTTCCCATCTCTCTGAAACCACTCACGATGGTATGGATGTCTGCTTAATGTCTGCTGCTTTAAGCAAGCCAAAATACCGTTTGGTCATTGAAAACTATTTTAACCAAGTTGCCAAAGACGATAGTTTGGCTGCATTAAATACGGCTTTTTCTCAAGAAGGTGCTTATATCAATATTCCAAAAAACAAACTTGTTGAAAAGCCAATTCAAATCATTCACTTTTCAACTGGAAATGAAGCTGCTTTAATGCTTCAGCCAAGAAACTTGATTGTTGTTGGCGAAAACTCGCATGTGCAAATTATAGAACGTCATCAAAGTTTAACGTCTAATCCTATTTTAACAAACTCGGTGACTGAAGTTTTTGCAAACAAACGTGCTATTATAGATTATTACAAAGTACAAAATGACGAGCAAAGCGCATCACTTATCGATAATACCTATATCAACCAGAAACAACAAAGTCATGTGTCTGTACACACCTTTTCTTTTGGAGGAAAATTAACCCGTAACAACTTAAGCTTTTTTCAAAACGGCGAGCATATTGATTCTACCCTAAAAGGCGTAACCATTATTGGAGATAAACAGCATGTAGATCATAACACGTTAGTACATCATATTAAACCAAACTGCGAAAGCCATCAAGACTATAAAGGTATTTTTGGCGATAATTCTGTTGGTGTATTTAATGGTAAAGTTGTCGTTGAAAAAGAAGCCCAAAAAACCAATGCATTTCAAGCTAATAACAACATATTAGTAAGTGATAAATCTTCCATTAACACAAAACCACAATTAGAAATATTTGCTGATGATGTAAAGTGTTCCCATGGTTGTACTATTGGGCAATTGGACGAAAGTGCTATGTTTTACTTACGTTCTCGTGGTATTCCAGAAAAAGAAGCAAAAGCTCTATTAATGTATGCCTTTGCAAACAACGTTTTAGAAAGTGTAAAAATACCCGAACTTAAAAAACGTATTAATAAACTTATTGCTAATAAATTAGGTGTAAATATTGGATTTGATTTATAATCCTATTCTCAATTTACTAAATACGAAACCATGCTAGACGTTGCAGCCATAAGAAACGATTTTCCAATACTTTCTAGAGAAGTTAATGGCTACCCTTTAATTTATCTGGATAACGCAGCAACATCACAAACACCGCAACAAGTTATAGACGTTATTGTAGATTATTACAGTAATTACAATGCAAATATACATCGTGGTGTACACACGTTGAGCCAAGAAGCAACAGATAAATACGAAAAAGCCCGTAAAAAAATACAAGCACATTTTAATGCTGAAAAAGCACACGAAATCATTTTTACTTCTGGGACTACTCATAGTATAAATTTAGTAGCAAATGGGTTTGCGTCTTTGTTAAATTCGGAAGACGAAGTCATTGTTTCAGCCTTAGAACATCATAGTAATATTGTGCCTTGGCAAATGCTTTGTGAAAAAACTGGAGCCTCATTAAAAGTTATTCCAATGAATGAGGAAGGTGAGTTGGTAATGAGCGACTACGATAAGTTGCTTTCAGACAAAACCAAATTAGTATTTGTAAATCATATCTCTAACGCACTGGGAACCATTAATCCCATTGAAGAAATCATTAAAAAAGCACATCATGTTGGAGCTGCAGTCTTGGTTGATGGAGCTCAAGCTTGTCCGCACATAAAACCAGATGTTCAAAAACTTGATGTCGATTTTTATGTGGCATCAGCTCATAAAATGTGTGGGCCAACAGGAGTAGGCATGCTATATGGAAAAGAGACATGGTTAAATAAATTGCCTCCTTACCAAGGTGGTGGCGAAATGATTGCCGAAGTCACTTTTAAAAAAACTACGTATGCCGATTTGCCTCATAAGTTTGAAGCAGGTACACCAAACATTTGTGGTGGCATTGCATTTGGAGCAGCTGTAGATTACATAAACAATATAGGCTTCGACACTATTTCAGTTTACGAAAACGAATTACTTAATTATGCCACAAAAAAACTTTTAAAAATAGAAGGCTTGCGCATTTATGGGAATTCAAAAAATAAAACGTCTGTTATTTCTTTTAATATTGAAACGCTTCATCCTTACGATGTAGGAACTATTTTAGATAAGCTAGGGATTGCTGTTAGAACAGGCCATCATTGTGCACAACCAATTATGGATTTCTATAAAATACCTGGAACTGTTCGCGCTTCATTTGCATTTTATAACACTTTTGAAGAAATTGACACCTTTGTAAATGGAGTAAATAAAGCTGCATTAATGCTCGCATAAATCACATTTTTGGCTTTGTTTTTGTATATTAAATAAAAACATTACTTGAATTATGAAAACACTAATTATAATACTTTCAATATTTTTATTCCCTAAGGAATGTAATAATCAAACATCAAATTTTAACAAATTACAAGAGCGCCAAGACACAATTACAATAACTTACGAAGCTATTTCAAGAGGCTTTTTTGAAGATATTTCAGTATCGAAAAAATCCGTTAGCATTAGCAATGATGTTACTAAAAAGACCTATGAAACTTATACTATATCTAAAGAAGACTGGAATACTTCCTTAGGTTTGCTTTCTAAAATTAATCTAGAAGAATTACCTCAATTAAAAGCCCCAACATCTATGAGAGAATATGATGGAGCAGCTCATGCTGTTTTAATTATAAAAGATGGCGACAAACAAATAAGGTCAAGTACTTTTGATCATGGATATCCACCAACTGAAATTAAGGAATTGGTAGAAAAACTTCAAACATTTAAAAAATTGAGCTCAAAACAATAAGGAATCTTATTTTTGCATAAAATAAAATTGTAGTGACGATTAAAGATATACAACAAGAAATAATTGAAGAGTTCTCCATGTTTGACGACTGGATGCAGCGTTACGAATATATGATAGAACTTGGCAAATCCTTACCAATAATTAACGACCAATATAAAACCGATGATAATATTATTAAAGGATGCCAAAGCAAAGTATGGCTACATGCTGAAATGAAGGATGACAAAGTAGTATTTACGGCCGATAGTGATGCTATTATTACAAAAGGTATTATTGCCATATTAATTAGAGCCTTTTCAAACCAAGCACCTAAAGCAATTATTGAAGCAGACACTAATTTTATAGATGCCATTGGGTTAAAAGAGCATTTGTCTCCAACAAGAGCAAATGGATTGCTAAGTATGATAAAACAAATAAAAATGTATGCCATTGCATACCAAACACAATTAAATTAGTTGATTTGTTGGTCGTTTAATTGTTTACACAAACACTTTTAAACGCTTAAATAAATAACATATAAACAGTATTTAAAGATGAGTACAACACAAATAGATGTAAATGCATTAGGCGAAAAAATAGTTCGCGTTATAAAAACCATATTCGACCCTGAAATTCCTGTAGATATATATGAACTAGGTCTTATATATGATGTTTTTGTTAACGAAGACCATGAAGTTAAAATTTTAATGACCTTAACTACTCCTAACTGTCCTGTTGCTGAAACCTTACCAATGGAAGTCGAAGAAAAAATAAAATCTATTGATGAAGTAAAAAGCGCAGAAGTAGAAATCACGTTCGATCCACCTTGGAGTCAAGAACTAATGAGTGAAGAAGCAAAATTGGAATTGGGAATGCTTTAATTTAGTTTGCAGTTTCCAGCCTCAATGCCCAATATTTAATTACATATAACTAAATGTCACCTTGAGCGCAGTCGAAAGGTCTAATATTAAATGGCAGACGAAATTATTAATCGCGTAGCGAACAGCAAACTTATAACCTTCGATTTGGAAGATTATTACCCTAATGGAAACCGCATTCTTTTTGATATTAAAGACTGGCTTTATGAAGGCTTAGTGTTGCGTGAAAAAGAGTTTAGAAAAAAAGCATTAGAACATCAATGGAAACAATATAAAAATTGCTTTGTTGCTTTAAATTGTTCGACAGATGCCATTGTTCCGGCTTGGGCATATATGTTATTAGCTACTTATTTAGAACCTTATGCCATTAAAACCATTATTGGAGATTTAAACGCTTTAGAAACTTCCATTTACCAAGAAATAATTGCTAAGTTGGATGTTACCCAATTTAAGGACAAGCCAATCATTATAAAGGGTTGTTCAAATAAGCCAATACCTGACAATGCATATATTCAATTAACAACAAAATTAAAGCCTGTTGCAAAATCCATTATGTATGGCGAAGCGTGTTCGTCAGTGCCGCTTTTTAAAAAACAGAAAACTTAAAATTGTTGTGACTTACTTATTATATTTGGGTCATAATTATAATTCCAAACAAGAAATCCTACAAAAACAATATATTAACAGATGAAAAAACTAGTACTATTAGCCGTTTTCTTTTGTGGTTTCGCTTTTTTACAAGCGCAAACAAAAGAAGAATTAAAAGCTCAAAAAGCAGAAAAACAAGCCGAAGCAGATGCTCTACAAGGAGAAGCAAATGCGATTCAAGCAAAAATTGATGCCTTACCAGGTTGGAGGATCGGTGCCTTTGGAACCATTGGTGGGAATTTATCAAATTTCAACAATTGGTATTCGCAAGGAACTCCAAATATTTCATCAGGGAATATTGGTTTTACCGTCAATGCTTATGCAAATCTTATAGAAGAGACCTTCTTTTGGAGAAACTCTTTATCTACCAATTTAAATTGGGTAAAACTAGATGATAAGGACTCCAATATAGACGACAATAGCTTTAACCCAACGACTGATGTGTTTAATTTATCGTCACTTTATGGCAAAAAACTTAGTGAAAAATTTGCTGTATCTGGATTGGCAGACTATAGAACAACGCTCTTAAACAACTTTAACGATCCAGGTTATTTAGATCTTGGTGTTGGTGCAACCTGGACTCCTCTTGAAAATTTAATAGTGGTAATCCATCCATTAAACTACAACTTTGTATTTAGTAACAATGATGCCGTATTTGAGTCTTCAATGGGTGCTAAAATCGTTGCGGATTACACAAGACAAATTGGTGCTATTAACTTTAAAACCAACTTCTCGACATTTCAAAGTTATAAGTCTAGTGACTTGTCTAACTGGACATGGACCAACTCATTTGGCTACACCTTATGGAAAATGATTGGTGTTGGTTTTGATTTTGGATTAAGAAGCAACCAACAAGAAGCAGCTAATTTTCAAGGTGTTGCTTTAGAAGATGCTGATAATGACTTGCAAAGTTATTATACCTTTGGGTTGAGCTATAAGTTTTAATTACAAAGAACTCGAATAAAAAAAGCCTTTACTTCTAATTATAATTAGAAGTAAAGGCTTTTTGTTTAGATAATTATTTCTTTTTTACAAACATTAACCTGTTTCCTTAATCTGGATTTCCTATTACATTAGTTAATATATTTATCTCATTAATTCTCCCAAATAGTATAGAGATTATCAATTACCCAATTGCTTTTTTTCTTAGATAGTTTTGCTACAGCTCCCTCACCGCATTTTGAACCACAAATAAATTCAAAATATAAAAAAGCTGAATTATCTTCAGAAAAATATATATCAGAAAAAAAAAATCTACCAACTTCATTGTTCCCTGAGAAATTACTTTTATCTGTTTGATAAGTCTCTAAATTAACTAACTTTGTGTTTAGTGTCTTTAAACTCAACTTGTGTTTTTTATTTATAAAGGTTTCAATTTTAGCGACTTCATCATTATTATTGTTATCAAGAGCTACCCAATTAGATAAATCTAAGTTGTTTTCTTCATATACTGACTGAATATATAGTGTTTTCTTTAAAGAATCATTCTGTTGAATTTGTTCATCCAATTCAGAAATCTTAGTATAAAAATCTAATGAGTCTATTTGTCTATTAATTAATTTTGTAAATAAAGATTGGCCTCTTTCTCCAAGATAAATATAGCCTGAGAAATCCTTTAGATATCTTTCTAAAATCAATTCGTAAACATCGGATTTTGCATTACCGTCTTTTTGTGTTCTTAGACTTATCTTCTCATTGCTTTGTAAGTTTTTTTTTTGTTTTACAGTTTCTTTACAAGAAAGTGAACACACCACTAAATAAACCCATAATGTTAAAATAATTGACTTAAATCTAATTTTCATATCTATCTAAAATTAATCTTGCGTTATCAGGATTTACATTGGCATTGTATACACGAAATTCAAAGTGCCTTCCTTCCTCTCCTTCATATGTAAAATTTTCGTTATTGAACTCTCCCCAATGAACTAATTCATGTAAGATTGTAGTCCCTAAAAAGAAAATGTAAGCATCGTCATCTGTTTCAGTAACATTTCCATCCTCAATTAAGTTGACATAATCTATATCAAGGTATATATTGTCGGGATTCTCTCTATCAAAATAACCAACGGTATCTATACTACATGTAGAACACCCAGGATAATTATCTAATTGACTCACATGTAAAACAGGTCCTTCTCCCCATTTTAATGCATTTTTAATTTCATCACTTGGTAATTGTGTAAATTCATTAATAGCATTAACAATTTTAGGAATATCTGCAACTTTAGGTATCTGATTTTTTAGATATTCCGTAAGTTTATGATATCGAGAGGTATAATCACTCCCCTCTGGATACTTCACAAAAGGAAAAGCAGATACCAATATATTGTTTTTACCGGCTTTAACAATTTGATTGGCTAAATCCTTTGACTCAGCACTAAAGCCATTATCATTAAGATACTTAACTAATTTATTAACTTTATCTTCGTTCTCACTGTAATTAGTCAACCAAGCATATTCCAAAGTATTGGGTTGTATCTCTAAGCCAGTTGCCACTGCATTAGCATTTGCTAAAAAAACATCTATATCTCCCAACACATTTGGAGATGTATTGATATTATTTCCATCAGGACTTCCGCCTCCGCTTGGACCTCCTGAATTATTAGGATTACTTCCAAAAGGATCAAAGTTCCCTCCATCGTTAGAACTTCCCGAGCAAGAACCTGTTTCAATCACTATGTAAAATTCCCACCATGTTGCATCAGTACATTCGGGATGACCTTGATAGTGTGCATTACCAAATTCACAAGTCCATTCCGTAGAAATACTTGTTATGCAACTATCGTTTCTTAAAACATCTGTAAGCGAGCTTAGATCAAAAAAGTTATTATTCATAACTGCTACATTGCCACTAAAATATTGTGTAGGGTCTGATAGCCATGATTCTGATGGTGTGTACTTTAAAATATTAGATTTTGTAATCTCTTGCTGATTGTTAACATGTAAAACTAAATTATAAAATTCATTAGCTTCAGTTTCTGCAACTATTTTAAAGGTATATGTTGCATAATCTTCAAATTGCACTCTAATGATATCGTCCATTAAAACTGTAGGGTCAGACGAAGTAGTTCTTTTATTTGAGTTGTTAGAGCTAAATATTTCTTCAAGTTTTGTTAGGCTTTTGACATTGACCAATGTTTTAAAATGGTTAAAAGATATTCTGGATAGCTTTTTTTCTTGCTGGATTTCAGTATTTATATCAACTGTTTCTTGTTCGCAATTAAGTAGTGTGAGGGTCAATAAAAGTAAGCATAGCTTAGTTAATAGTTTTGTGTTTTGTATTTGGTGTTTTGTATTTGGTGTTTGGTGTTTGGTGTTTGGTGTTTGGTGTTTGGTGTTTGGTGTTTGGTGTTTCATACTTATTAAATTTTAAAGGGATTTAAGATAACAAGTTAAAACATAAATACTTTTCCTACAATACGTAACTATACGTATATAAGCATAAAATATCATAGTACTATGTGCTATAATAAGTATCTATATTCTTAGTAAGTAGCATTTTCATCATAATCTGGATATAAAAACTCATTGTAAGGAAAACGTTGTACATGAATTTTACGTACTTCGTCATACACACGTTTTTTAAAATCTTCTAGGTTTTCTTTATTTAATGCAGAAATAAATAGTGCATGATCACCAATTTTAGACATCCAAGTGTTTTTCCATTCTTGCAGAGAATAGTTTGCTTTTGTTCTTTTGGCAATTAAATCTGTGTCGTCAAAAGGCTCCGCTTCATAAGCATCAATTTTATTAAACACCATTATGGTTGGCTTATCAGCACTTTCAATATCAGTTAAAATATTTTGAACCGATTCTATATGTTCTTCAAAGTTTGGATGCGAAATATCTACAACATGCAACAATAAATCGGCTTCACGAACCTCGTCTAATGTACTTTTAAAAGACTCTATTAATTGTGTTGGTAGTTTCCTTATAAACCCAACGGTATCACTCATTAAAAAAGGTAAGTTTTTAATCACTACTTTTCTAACAGTAGTATCTAAAGTTGCAAACAATTTATTTTCGGCAAACACTTGTGATTTACTAATCACATTCATAAGTGTCGATTTTCCAACGTTGGTGTAGCCCACTAAAGCCACTCGAACCAGTTTCCCTCTGTTGCCACGTTGTACTT
>Ga0316209_1002885_pt1 | contig 12691 bp, 10 predicted proteins | sample 6monopyrite_MG_FD_204945 | JGI IMG/M metagenome (GOLD analysis project Ga0316209, IMG submission 204945) | Microbial mat bacterial communities from mineral coupon in-situ incubated in ocean water Damariscotta River, Maine, United States -... | ecosystem: Environmental > Aquatic > Marine >...
GTCTCGAAGGTGACCGAGCACTTGGGAGAGATCGTCGGCGGCGATGACCCGAATGCCGGGTGCCTGCGCCGCTTGCCACGCGCCGGTCCTGGGCACGATTAGCTCGCGGATACCGACGTCGCGCATGGCGAGTGCCGCGGCGAGGGTGCCGCGTGTGGCGCGCAGTCGACCGTCGAGGGCGAGTTCGCCGATGAACCCGCGATCCGCGAGCTCTTCGTCTCCAACCGCGTCGCCGACGGCGCCGAGAATCGCGACCGCGATCGGAAGGTCGAGCCCCGCTCCCTGTTTGCGCAATTCAGCGGGGGCAAGATTGACCGTGACCCGGCGATCGGGGAAGGAGAGTCCCGCCGCCGCAATCGCACCACGAATCCGCGAGGTACTCTCTCGAACGGCCGCTTCCGGTAGCCCTACGACATCGACCCGGGGCAACTGGGAAGACAGCCGCACCTCGACCTCGACGGGAACGCCTGCGACCCCTGAAAGCGTCGCGCTGCAGACACGCGCCATCTAAATCTCATTCCGGAACCGAGCCAACCAACGGGCCGCCCAAAATGCCCCGCCCACCCACGCTCAGCACCCCCCTTCGACAAAGCTGGACGAAATCCAGATAAGTCAGAATCCGGGATCAAGGCACCGGTCGAACCCTTCAGGTCCAGCGGCCGAAACGAACACAGCCATGCGAATCGGGAAGGGGCGGGATCGGGAAACGCAGCGCCGCTCACCAAGTACAATCCGCCACCACGAGGCAAATCCGGCGGGCCAAAACGAGCGCCGCCCCACAAGCAAAACCCGTCGCTATTCGGCGAAAACAACCGCTGCCAAACCAGCGCCGCCCAACAAGCAAAACCCGTCGCTATTCGGCGAAAACGACCGCTGCCAAAAAAAAGGGAGGCAGATCTCTCAGGGTAGAGATCTGCCTCCGACTTTCGAAAAGCCCCGCGAGGAGCGGGCCTATGAATGGGAAGTGTCCTTGAGTGCTCAAATGTGTCAATCATTCTGCATGCGAAACGCCGATTGGAGCCCACTCGTTGCCGGGGAACGGCGTTGACTCGTAGATTGCGAACGGGTACGCATACTTAAAACATGTTTAAAACCAAGTATTTGAAATTGAGAGTCGCGTGCCTTGGGTCGCTCCTGGTCGCGGCGTGTACGAGCGTTCCGCCCCAGCCCGAATTTTCCGCTCCTCACGGGACGGTGTCGCCATCGCGGATCGAATCCCATCTCAGCAACCTCGGAGAGATCGTCGCGCGCAATTCCCCCTCGGAAGCCCCGGGCGTGACCCGGGAGTACCTGGGGGAGGCATTGTCCGAGGCCGGCGCGGAGTTGACCCGCCATGCCGACGACGGTCGCGAGCATCTCGAGGCTCGCCTGCCCGGCCGGAATCCCGGTGAGATCATCGTTCTGGTTCCGCTGCCGACCCCGGGAGCCCCGACCTGGATCGACGACTCGGGGGTCGTGCTCGGCCTTGAGCTGGTACGGGTCTCAGCAGAACGGGAGCTCGAATACTCCCTCGCAGTGCTCTTCGCGGAGGTGCGATCGAATCAACAGCACGCGCCAGAGGGGGACGAGGCTTCGCTCGAGGAGGGCGCGGTCGCAGCGAGAAAGGCCGTTGCGGTCGCGGGAGAGAGCCTGCTCAAAGCGCTGGGGTCCGCGGGCGCAGAGCGACTTGCGAACGCCCGGGCCGTGCTCGTTCTGGAGCCCCAGGCCTATCAGCCGATTCAAATCGCGCGGGATCTTCCCTCGCATCCGGTCTTCAGAACTCTTTTCTGGGAGACCGCAGCATCCCTTGGGCACTCGGCCCTCTTTCCGCGTGAGAGCGCTTGGGCTTCACCTGCCGGTTTGCAGACGGCGCTTCATGGGGCGGAGGTCGGTAGGCTCCTCGCGATCGTTGATGCGACGACCGTGCTGACGGACGTCTCGAACGAGGGGCCGGCACCCCGAGTTGCCGATCCTTCGGTCGCTGCGATGCGGCTCGGGCCGCTTCTCGAGGTGGTGAGCGAGGGGATCGAGCGGTTGATGGTTCAGTTCGAGCGGATCGACGCCTTCTCAGAATAGACGGGGGGCGTCTCGCGGAGCGGATCGAGCGGGAGTCGCTGGGAGCCCGCAATCGGCTGGAGAATCCAGTGCAACGCTCATGCGGAACCCGCCGATATTCCCATATGTATCTGATTTACAAGGGACTTTTCGTTGCGGTCGCCACCGATCAGCGCTAAGGTCCCGGGTCTCTGGAGCGGGGCATATCGCCCTGGATCCGATTCTCGGACCGCGACGCCGCAGTCACTCGGTCCGACCCGTGACATCCGTAGAACATCAAAGGCCCCCCATCTTTGAATCCTCCAGTTCGGTCTAACCGTCATCCAGGGATGACGACCGATGCTGTGACTTTCTCGAAGCGGGAGCGTTGATCGAAGCGGGACGCGAGTCGGCGTGAGAGACTGGGCGGTTGCCAAGGTCGGTGATGGAATGATGGAGAGGGAGCCGGCAGCCCATGTGTACTCTGGTCGTTCTTCATCGCTGTGTTCCGGATCGCCCCCTGGTCGTTGCCGCGAACCGAGATGAATTTCTCGATCGACCCTCCGAAGATTTCGCGATACGGGACTCACGCAATGGTCCCATCCTGTCGCCGCTTGATCTCGAGGCCGGTGGAACCTGGGTTGGATTGAATCAGCGCGGTGTCTTCGCGGGCCTGACGAATCTTCGACCGCTTTCAGCTGCTCAAAAAGATGAATCCGGAGAAAGTGAGACGGACTCGTCTTCATCTTCTCCGGCGAACGAACTCAAAAGTCGTGGTGGCGTCGTGACCGCGGCACTTGAAGCCGAGAGTGCTGCGGATGCCGTCCGTCAGCTCTCTTTATTGGAGGAAGACAGTTACAACCCGTTCCAACTCCTCGTCGCCGATGGTCGGGATGCATTCCTGATCGTCTATCGCGGCCGGGCTCGAGTCGTCGAGCTTGAACCGGGACCCCACATCGTGGGGAACGTCGAGGATGAGAAAGTGGCTGCGAAGCTCGGTGTCGCAGCGCTTCTCAAGCAAGAAGTGGAACGGGAACGCACGGCCGTGCAAAGCGGCGAGCAAATCGAGTACCCCGGCTTCGCGGGTGTCAGCATGATCGACACCCAAGAGCCGAGAGCACTCAAGCTGACGCGAATCCGAGAGCGCGTCGAGAAAATGGTGACGGAGCCCGAGCATGACCTCTTCGAGGGGTTGGCGCGGGTCTGTCGAGAACACGTCGATGGAGAAGGGATCGTGAGCCCCTTTGAAGCGACATGCGTCCACTTAACAAGCAAACCTTCGGTTCGCGAACAGGAAGGTAATTCTGTCCAGACCGGTGGGGAGCAGATTCGATACGGAACGCGCAGCAGCCTCCTTTTGGAGCTGTCTCGTGATCCGGGTTTGAGTCGGTTCTGGGCGACAGACGGGCCGCCGTGTGAGCGGCCTTTTGAAAATCGATCGGTTTTGCTGAAGGACCTGGGCGTGAGGCTCGGGGACTAGGCAAGGCCCGAAACGATGTGAGGAAGAAACATTGCGAAGAATCGGTAGCAACATCCGAAAGAAGAGTTCCGAAGAGCGATCCCATCGCCTGACGAAGAACATCATCGAATACTCGGAATCGGAGACCCCGAAGAACGACTATCCCCGAAAGATCGTATCGCCGCCCCGCGCGTCCTCGTGCTGCACCGACGACAGCCGCATCGACGTCGGTTCCGTCCGCGAAGTCGAGGGATTCAAGTTCTGTTACCGCGTGTGCCAGGAATGTGGCCACGCCGTCAAGTATTTCTATCCCTCGATCGAGTCAACGAGTACCGCGCTCAAGACGTACCGAGAGCGACAGAAGTACATGCTTCAATAGTCCAAGAGCGAATCAGAGATTCGCGGCACATCGTCCGTGGCGTTGTTGTTGCTCTGCTGAGAGCGGTCGACGGGGCAACCGGAAAGCGGTGTGGTGGGTTGATCGAATTGAAGTGAAGTGATCATGGGGAGGCGGTCAAGGGATTGGCCGCCTCCCTTTGTTTTGGGAAGAGGTGGAGGGACGGGGCGGATGGACGGGCCATTCGAGACGCTGGCGGATGCGACGGACTATCTCGATGGTCTGATTAACCGCGAGCGGAACACGGACTACGCCTATCGGCGGCTCGACCTCAAGCCGATCGATGCCCTGCTTGATGGGCTCGGTCGTCCGGATGCGTCGCTCTCCATCATTCATGTCGCGGGATCCAAGGGGAAGGGATCGACCTGTCTCTTCGCCGAAGCGATTCTCTCGGAGCTCGGCGAGCGGGTGGGCACGTTCACATCGCCCCACCTCGTGAGTTGGGTCGAGCGCTTTCGCATCGAAGGTGTTCCCGTCGATGCATCGACGCTGATTCGCGCCGTCGAACGCGTTCGCCCGATCGTTGAAGCCCTTCGAGATGGACCTGTCGAGACGCGTCCGAGCTTCTTTGATGCGACCACCGCTGTCGCGCTGCTGCTCTTTGCGGAAGCGGGCGTGGATCGGGTGCTGCTTGAGGTCGGACTGGGCGGACGTCTCGACTCGACGAATGCGGTCACGCCTGTCGTAACTTGCATCACCAGCATCGAGCTCGAGCACACGGACAAGCTCGGCGAGACCGAGGAAGAGATCGCCGGAGAGAAGGCGGGCATCCTGAAGTCCGGCGTTCCGGCTGTCATCGGCTGGCTGCGACCTGCGGCAATGGCGGTTGCCCGGAAGACCGCCGAAGCGATGAAGGCGCCCTACGTCGAGGCCGCGAAAGTCTTGAGCATCGGTTCAGAAGAGCCTGCGCGTTTCGAATTTGAGGGTGGGACGTCGATCGAAGTCGACATGGCGACGCCAGGTGCGGCCGCCCGCGGCAATGCCGCGCTTGCGATCGAGTGCATTCGCGCGCTCGATGTTTATCCTGCAAATGAGTTGGCCGCCGCATCGATGCGCGCACTCGCGTCTTGCCGGCTTCCCGGTCGTATGGAAGTGCTTCCGAACGATTCATCGGTGTTAGTCGACGCTGCGCATACGGCGCGTTCGGCGGAAGCGCTCGCTCTGGCGCTTGCGAGTCTGACGCCGGAGGGCTTCGATCTGCTCATCTCGGTATCGGCAGACAAGCAACTCGACGCCTTCCTCTCTCCCTTGATCGAAGGCGCCGATCGAGTCTGGACGACTCGAGCAGAGCCGATGCGCTCCCTGTCCGCGGATGTGCTCGCTAAGCGCGTAAGTGAAGTCTCGACGGCGATAGGGCGAAAAATTTCGGTCGTCGCCATCGAAGATCCCGAGGAAGCATCGCGCACCGCCAGAGAGAGTCTGGTCACAGGACATCGCCTCGTCGCGGCGGGTTCCGTCTACCTCGCAGGCGTCGTGCGTCGCGTGCTCGGCGATGAGCATGTCTAGCGGGCAGTCTATTAGGTCCTTCGAGATCGATGCAGCGCGCGAAGCCGACCTCGACCGGCTCCCCGAAATCGAAGCCCGCGCGGCGATGCTTCTCGATCCCGCGGATCTGCCGCCGGAGATCGCTTCACAAACAACCTCCGTTGAGGATCATCGCGAGTCCCTTGCCGAGGGCAGGCTGCTCGTTGCGCGCCTCGTCGACTCAAGCGAGGTCGTTGGCTTTGCGTCCCTCAAACGCGTGGGCGGAGAAGGTCATCTCGAGGAACTCGATGTCGACCCGGAGCATGGGCGTCAGGGGATCGGTCGAGCACTCGTTCTGGCGGCGATTGAATGGGCGGCGCAGCAAGGCGACTCGGGGATCACCCTTTCGACCTTCGAACACGTTCGATGGAACGCGCCCTTCTATGCGAAGCTCGGATTCGAGACGATTCCCAACGAGGAGCTTTCGGAGGCGCTCGTGGAGGTCCGTCGGGTGGAGACGCGGCTCGGCCTCGATGTTGGGAAACGCGTCATCATGCGCTGCCCGATTTCTCGCCGCGAGTAGCGGAGCGCGTTCGGACTAGCGCGGCGCCATGCCGTATTCGCGCCGGACCTCGTTGAAGACTTCGAGCAGAGCGAGGTCACTTTCTTTGGCAGGGCGCGGCCGGCGGTTTTCCCGTAAGCGCTTGGCGCCCCTCGATAGACTCGCGATCGACTTTCGGATGCGCTTGCGGGTCTTGTGGAATTCCGACGGTTCACTGCGGGCGAGCCAAAGTCGGGTGAGTTCGCCGAGTTGCGCTCGCTGTTGGTCCGCGAGTGCGTCGAGCCTCTTCGCGAGTTGCCTGCGACCCGTCGCGTTCAAGCTTGAACGGCCGTCGCCGCTCTCTCGCCAAGCGTTGTAGTCGAGCGCGGCGAGACTCTTCTCGATCGAGAGGCCAACAGCATCCGCGGCCCAGAGGATCTCCTGTTCGGCAAGAGAGATGAACTCGTTGGGAGCGTCGTCGCCGAGTCCGAGCTTCTCGATTTCCCGAACGGCGATCGCAAGCTTGCGCGCGCAGGCCTCGAGGCGTTTGCGATCAACGTGTTGAAGGAAATAGCTGCGATCGAGGGCATCGAAGTAAATGTATTGGAGGGCGGAGCCGTTCCGGATCGTAAAGCCCGGGTCGTGAATCTCGCCGAGTCGGCGGTAGAGCTTGCCGACCTGCTTGCTCCCACCGAAGACCAACCTTCCGAACGCTTCGTCGAACTCCGCGTCTGGCACGGGGCCGGACCATCCCTCTTGAGCGCCCCAGGCGTAGCTATGGAACGAAAGGCCGAGCGCATTGTAGTGGCCGAAGTCGCCCCAATCGGTGTTCAATAATCCCGTCGCACGATGCTCGCGGCCGGCCTTCGCCCAGGCGGAGATGTTTCGAACGCTGGTCTCAACGCGTGGGAACAAGCAATTCCAGGTCGATGTGCCCGGACACGTCCAGACCTCGAACCCTTTGCGGCGAAGCTTTCGAATTCGATCAAAGTCGAAGTCCGCTTCGTACCACCAGTCGAGCAGGATGACGTCGCGTCCGATCCGGCCAAGTTCTTCAGGGTTCTTCAGCGCGAAGTCGGCCCAGACCATGAGCTTCTTGTCGTGCCGCGCGGCGAGTTTCTCGAGTCGCGATACATGATCGACGAAGAGTTGTCCCGGGGTTCTGTTAGGCGTTCTTTTCTCAGACTGCCCGCGACCCAGATCGAAGGGTTCGTCGCAATTCGCGTTGATGCGTTTCGAGCGGAAGAGCGGCAAGTATTCGTCGTAGAGTTCGCCGAGGAAATCGTAGGTCTCGGACCGACTAGGGGTGATCGACCAGCGGCGGTCGCTCTCGGCGAGCTTCGAATAGCGGTCGAGGGAGAGGATGTGTTCCATATGCCCAAGGGATTGGAGGCAGGGCACCAACTCGATCCCGCGATCGTAGGCGTAGGCGTCGACCGCGAGAATGGTCTCGGCATCAAGCGGACTCGATCCCTCCCCGATTTCCGGATGCGCACGGAAGGCAAAGGTGTGCTCGACGTAGAGCATGAGCACGTTCAGTCGAAGACGGGCAGAGAAGTCGACGAGATCGAATAGGGTCTGTCGACTGGGCACCTTGCCGCGTGAAACGTCGAGCATGATTCCGCGGTCGAGAAAATCCGGCTGATCGAGGATCTCAACCGAGCGAATGGCTCCCTTCGGAGAGACAAGCTGAACGAGGGTCTCGAGGCCGTAGCGCAGGCCGTGTGGGGTCGGCGCTTCGATCGCGATCGATTTTCCGCGAACAGCGAGACGGTAGGCATCGCGGGCAGTGTCGAGTCGCGGAGAGATCGCGGCACTCCGATCGAGTCGCAACTCGATCGCGGGCTCCCTCGTCGATGCGGCGCGGCTGCGTTCGATCGGCAGTGTTAGGCCGGTCTGGTCCGCGATCCGGTCTCGCGCAGACTGCGCGGAGATCAAGAGTCCGGGATCGAGCGGATTTGCATCCGCGGGAAGCCGAATGGGCGTCGCGCTCGTGAGCTCAAAGACTCCGGCGCGTGCGCTCCTGCGCTTCGGCTTTGGCAACAGTCCGGGCGAGTTCGGCGACGAAGCCGCGCGCTGTCCGCGCTTGCTTTCGCCCGTTCTCGCACCGGCCCTTCGCATCGACTCCTGATTCCCCATCGGGGAGGAGTGTACGGCGACTGTGCCGAGCGGCGAAAAAAAGAGCGCCCGGACCGGCTCCTCGCACAAATTGTGCGAAGGGAGGGGTAGCCGGCCCGGGCGCGGGAATGGGGGGCCCGCTCCTCGAAAAGCGCCCCATCGATTTCGAGAGGGTTAAGAGCAAGCCTCGTGCCAACTAGGGGTTAAAGCCCTTAGATCGATGGAGGGTCGGTTTTACGACAGGGGGACATCCCTTCGATGCGGGCTAAGAGCAAACAGGGAGCAGGAGGGGCGCATCCTCTTCGGGTGAGTGACACAAATTGGCGCTCATCAGTGCCGCATATGGTCTCCGGTATCGCCCGTCCCCCGTGGGTGATGCAGCCGGGAGCGGGGCGCATTCCCGACGTCGCGCGGATGCGCTACCCACACAGCCGGCGCGACGTTTCCGCCACCCGGGCCCGCGCGATTCGAAGTGGATCCGCGGTCCGGCCCCCCCAAACCTCCCTCTCAACCTCCGTTCAGCTCCCAGAAGTAGCCCGAGGATCACGCGCCCCGGCGAACTCCGGTGTCCCCTTGCGGCGCATCGACGTGAGTCCCACGCCTTCTTCATTCTTTCGTTCTTCAGTTCGGCCGTGAGTCGCAGTTGATTCCCAGGAATCCTCCGGCAAGAATCTCGAACTCAGACCGCGCACATGACGCAGAAACCGGTGAACCCCTTGAGCCAGCAGGCAAATCTCAGCATTCCGAAGGATCGTCCGCTGGCGGTCTTCTGTGATTTCGACGGCACGTTTTCGGTGCAGGACGTCGGATCGACCCTCGCTCAGCAGCGCGTCCCCGAGCGCCGCGCGAACCTCTGGGATCGCTTTGCGAACGGTGAGTTCACGGCCTGGACCTATGTGATTGCGCTGCTCGATGGACTCGAGCTTCCCGAGAAAGAGCTCTACGAGTTCCTTGAGACGATCGATCTCGATCCCGGTGCGAAGGACATTCTCGCCTGGTGCCAGGCGGAGGACGTCCCCTTCCGAATCCTCTCGGACGGCTTCGATTGGAACCTCGAACGCCTCCAGGCGATCAACGAAGTTCGGTTCGAGTTCAATGCAAATCACCTGAACTACGAAGGCGACCTTTGGCGCCTCTCTCCCGGCGCGCCGAACGAAGCTTGTGGCTGCGGGACCGGAAGTTGTAAGCGTGGATTGATCTCCGCCTATCGTGATGCCAACCCGGGCGCCTTTTGCGTGCATATCGGGAACGGCCGCGTTTCGGATCTATGTGGTGCGCTCGAAGCCGACCTCGCTTTCGCGAAGGATACCCTCGCACCGGCCATGGACGAGCTTGGTGAGGACTACGTCGCGTTTGACACGCTTTACGACGTGATCGCCGTCCTTCGCGCGGGACGCGAGGAATGAGCGAGGCCACTCAAACGACTTGTCGTCGCATCGCCGTCCTCGGTGCGGGATTTGCGGGGCTTCGCGCCGCGACGCTTCTCAGCCAGGAGGGGCACGACGTCGAAGTCTTCGAAGCGCGCAGCGCCGTCGGTGGGCGCGCGCGGGGTGAATGGTGCGCGGGCCATTGGATGGACAGCGCCTGGCCGGTGCTCGGCGCCCGAGACGCGGCGCTCGCTCGGTTCGCTCGTGATCAGGGTGTCGATGATCTGCTCTCGCCTCTGCGACCCGTTCAGACTTCACTCTTACGCGGGGGCGAAACGCAGCCCGTCGAAGGGTTGCATCTGCGCGGAGCCGCTCGGATTCCGGGCCCGCCGCTTTGGGAACGCGGGAAGCTGCTTCGCTGGGGGCGGCTGATGTCGCGTTATGCGCCGCTGCTCGATGCGAGCTTCCCCGAGCGTGCTGCGGATCTCGATTACCGCAGTCTCTCCGATCATGTCTCCCTCTACTTCGGAAAGGGCGCGCTCGAATTCTGGCTCGCCCCCGAGATTCAAGGTGTGTACGGCGATTCCGTTGAAGAGTTGTCCCGGGTCGCGCTGCTTCAGCATGTGCGCAGCTTGGGCATTGGCGAACGGCGTCCGGGTCTCCCCGGACTGCCGAGGCGTCCGCTGCTCGAGCTGGCGCAGAGCGCAGCGGAATCCGTTTCCGTACGACGCGGAACCGCGATCCAGCGCATCGACGAACTCGCCGCCGGCGGATTCCGCCTCGAGACCCTCGATTCGTCGGGTGAGACGAAGGCCGAGTCGAGCTTCGACGCGGTCATCGTGGCCCTCGGCCCGAGCGAAGCCGCCCGCGCAGCAAGCTCGCTGCTCACCCCCGCCGAACGCGACTTCTTTGCCGGCGTCGATGAGCGCCCGGTGGTCTCACTCTCCGTCGCCCTCGAAGGTGTGACGAGTGGGCTTCCCCAGGAGATTCGACTTCCTCGCCGTGAAGACTCGGCGATCGCCTCGATCGTGGTCGAACCCGGCCAAAGCGGTGGACGCGCACCGGAAGGGCGAAGTCAGCTCGTCGTCCGCGCGCGGGATCGCTTCGCGACGGGTTGGCGCGAGATGGCGAGCGATGTCCTCACGAAGAATCTGCTCAGCTCTCTCGAACTCGCCATGCCCGGGACGGGTGAGCGGGTTCTGACGACCCATCTGGGTCGGGGTCACCAGACCTTCTTTGGTGTCGGTCATTACCGCGCCCTCGCGAATTTCGAGAAGGTTCAGCAAGACCGTCGTGGCCTGGGTCGACGCGTCTATTGGGCCGGTGACTATCTCGCGGGTCCGTCCTTCGAGTCCTCGACGCGTTCCGGCTTGCGAGCGGCTCAGTCGCTGCTCGCGGATTGGGCTGAAGAGTCCTGAGTCTTCATCGCGCCTAATACTTCGCGACGAAGATCACATGCCTGCAATCCCTGTCACGATCGCGACCAATGCGAGTGCGACGGACGATGCCCAAACGAGGCCGATCAAGAGCGCGACGTTGCGAAGGGGGAGTTCTTTGCGCGCACGCAGGCAGACGTCGACGGTCATGCCTGTGATCAAGAGCAGGGCGCCGATGGCGAAGGGATTTCGATCGACCACGGTTAGGATCAGCAGCGCCGCGCCGAAGGCGCCGCCGGTTCCGAGGATCACAATCACGATTGGGAGCAGCGAGGTCTCGCTCATGAAAGTGCCGATCAGCTCGTCGAGACTGGGGAACGCATCCTCATCGTCTCGCTCCCGCGTTTCAGGCGCTTCCGGTTCGTTCTCTTGCTCTTCGGAATTCTCGTCCACGACGCGCCCTCACTCTTTCGTCAGAATCACGCGCGTGGCTCCAGCGCCGCCGTCTTCACGACTGGCCTCCTGGATCTCGACGACATAACGCGACCGGGGCAGATGGTCCCTCACAGCGGAGCGCAGCGCCCCTGTTCCGATTCCATGAATCACGCGCATTTCGTCGCGACCCTCTGCCGCCGCGAGATCGAGGGCTTCGTCGAGGCGGTCGATCGCTTCTTCGACGCGCAGGCCGCGTAGATCGGTTTCGACGAGGCCGCCTATGCGCGCCGGAGGAAGGGGCGCCTGGACGTTTCGTCTGGGCTGCGCTGAGCGAGAGGAAGACCCGCTCTGCCCCTTCGTGCCGACGGGCTGCGAGAGCTGGTCTCGGCTCAGCGAAATCTTCGCGCCGGCGACCTGGACCATAACCCGACCCTTTCGGTCGGGGAGGGAGAGCAAGCTGCCCTGGCCTCCACCTGGCGCACGGACGGCGTCGCCAATCCGCGCCTTCGGCCAGTCGATCGGGCGCGCTTCCGGTTCGCCGGGAAGGGCCTGCGGTGTGATGCCTTGTTCGGCTTGAGTCTGCTTCGTTTCCTCGCGAAGCGCGTTGAGCTTTTGTTTGGCGTCCGCGGCGCGGCGGGAGGAGGGAGACCGCTGGAGTTCGGCGATGATCCGCGAGACCTCTCCGTGGGCACTCTTGAAGGATGCATCGAGCTCGTGTCGCATCTCGCCAAAAAGCTTGTCCCTGCGCTCCTGCAACCGAGCGAGCTTCGTCCGGTATTCCTCGCGCGCTTGTTCGCTCTCCGCGCGGAGTCTAGCGGCAGCGGATTGCTCCATTTCGAGGGTCGCGCGACTCGCGGCGAGCTCAGCGAGCATCTGGTCGAGGCGCCGATCCTCGCGATCGAGTAGCGACGCGGCGCGATCGAGCACGACCTGAGGCATCCCCATTCGAGCGGCGACCGTGGTTGCAGAGGAAGCCCCCGGTGCACCGATGCGCACGCGATAGGTTGGGGCCATCGTGATCGGATCGAACTCGACACTCGCGTTCTTGAAGCGATCGTCGACTTCGGCCATCTCTTTCAAGAGGTTGTAATGCGTCGTTGTGACGACGCGTGCGCCGGCTTCGGCGAGGGCCTCGAGGGTCGACTGCGCGATCGCGGCCCCTTCGGAAGGATCCGTACCGACCCCCACTTCATCGAGACACACGAGCGTGTCGGGTCCCGCCGCGCGAAGAATCTCGGCGAGGTTGGCCATCGCCGCGGAAAACGTCGAGAGGCTCTCCTGGATATCCTGATGGTCCCCGATATCGGCGAGCACCCGTGAGACGAGATCGACCCGCGAGCCCGGATCGGTTGGCACGTGCAAACCGGCACGCACCATCAATGCGGCAAGCGCGATCGACTTGAGGGCGACGGTCTTCCCACCGGCGTTAGGCCCGGAGAGCAGCAGTACGCCGAAGTCGTCCCCGACGCGGAGATCGTTGGCGATGCATTCTTCCGCGGGAATGAGCGGATGGCGTAAGCC
>Ga0316209_1002889_pt1 | contig 12679 bp, 8 predicted proteins | sample 6monopyrite_MG_FD_204945 | JGI IMG/M metagenome (GOLD analysis project Ga0316209, IMG submission 204945) | Microbial mat bacterial communities from mineral coupon in-situ incubated in ocean water Damariscotta River, Maine, United States -... | ecosystem: Environmental > Aquatic > Marine > Coastal...
AAAGTTGAAACTTATCTACAACGGAGTTGATACCGATATTTTTCATCCTGAATCGAGAAAGCATCGCGTTTCAGTTCGCAAACAATTGAATATCCCTGAACAGGCTTCAGTCTATTTATTTGTTGGCTCTGGTTTTCAGCGCAAGGGAGTCAATCGACTGTTGAAAGCATTAAAAGAAATGGCGAAGGGCTATGCGATTATTGTCGGTCGAGATAAATCGATGAAACATTCCGAGCGACTTTGTCAGGATTGGGAAATTGCGGATCGCGTTCGTTTTGTCGGCGTGCAAAAAGAGGTTGCCCCTTATTATGGAGCGGCTGATGCATTTGTACTGCCGACACTTTACGATCCCTTCCCAAATTCAGTGATGGAAGCAATGGCCTGCGGGCTTCCTGTGATCACAAGTAAAAAGTGTGGTGGTGCAGAATTTATACAAAATGGTGAAAATGGATTCATCTGTGATGCGTTGGATCATCCTGCGATGGTGGAGGCGATGAAATATCTCGATTCCAACGAACAGGCAAGAATAATGGGGGAAAACGCCCGAAAAACAATCGAACCGCACACGCTTCTGACCATGAACGACCAATTAACTTCGTTGTATCAAAATCTGCTTACCTGATTCGTAGAGCAAGTGGTGGTGATCGTTATTCACTCGAATTGAGGAACTTACCAAACTTCCCAGCACGGCTGGTTTGTTTTGAAAGTCGTGTCCAAAATCAATTCTTCTTGAAATTTGCGTACGGTGCAAAGAAATTGACCGTTCGTAGTACAAATTGCACTGGATGAAATCGCGATTAAGTCTTAAATTACCGCCATATCGCTTAAGCACGCAAGACGGCTTGGCAAGAAGGATGAAGTCGAGAATTATCGCAAGGAAGCGAATTAAATATGTCGATTATTGAAGGATTAACGCGAATTTGGCCTTTTGTTGGTAAATACCGCGGCCGGGTAGCGATTTCGTTTCTATTTGCGTGCCTGGTAGGCCTGTTTTGGGGGGCTAATCTTTCGATTGTTTTTCCTGTCTCCAATGTCCTGATGCAGGGCAACATGCAAAGTTATGTCTCAGGTCAATTGGAAGACCTGCAGAAGCAAACTGAAGAAACAGAAAAAAACATTGCTCATCTGGATGAAATTCTTGCTTCAGAAGATTTGCGGGAATCGGATCGTGTTAACCGGCTTGAATCTCGTGCAGAACATGAAGAGCGAATTGCGCGGGCAACGCGCAGTATCGCCTGGCTTAACTGGACAAAAGCAAATATTCTCCCCTGGATGCCGAAAGATCAATTCAATACCGTGGCCCTGTTTTTTGGTATTCTCGTTCTGGCCACTGCGATTAAAGGACTGTGCATTTTCGCGCAGAATGTAATTGTCGGTTCTGTGGTTGAATTAACGACAATTGATATCCGTAAAGCCTGCTTTCAAAAATGCTTGAAGATGGATTACCAAAGCGTGATGCAGGAAGGGACACCCGGCTTGATGTCCCGCTTCACATTTGATTTACAGGAGCTGGCCGCTGGCCTTTCACTTTTGGGAGGCAAGATGGCGCGCGAGCCAGTGAAGGCGCTGGCGTGTATTTCGCTGGCGTTTATGGTCAACTGGCGGTTGACGTTGCTTTCCCTGCTGTTTGTTCCGATGGCTGGCTTTATGTTTTACCGGTTTGGGAAGCTGCTCAAGCAAGCATCTCATCGAATGATGGAAAGCATGTCTCGCATCTATCAGGTGCTCGAAGAAACATTCAATGCGTTTCGAGTGGTTATTGCATTCGGAAATGAAAGAAAGCATCGTACTCGTTTTCATCGAGAAAACCGCTCCTATTATTCGAAAGCAATGAAAATCCGTATCATCGATGGCATTACCAATCCGACAGTCGAACTAATGGGAATGTGTGCCATTTTCATTACGGTGTTGCCTTGCATGTATCTGCTATTAAGAAAAACGACAACTATCTGGGGCGTGCAACTGGCTGATGATCCGCCAGATATCCCCACGCTGATTCTGCTTTATACATTCCTGGTGGGAACGGTCGATCCGGTTCGAAAACTGTCAAGTATCTACTCGAAACTGAAACGCAGCATCGCCGCGGCTGATCGCATTACCGCATTACTGGACCAGGAAACGAAAGTGAAAGAGCCGAAAATGCCTCGGGTTTTATCTCGGCATAACAAGGTCATCGAATTTCAAGATATTCGTTTTGCTTATGCTTCACGGAATGGGGAAAAAACACCAGACGTACTTAACAATGTTTCATTGAGTGTAGAATTTGGCGAGTGCGTTGTCGTGGTGGGCGAGAACGGTTCGGGCAAATCAACACTGGTCAATTTACTCCCCCGCTACTACGATCCTGATCGCGGTCACATTCTTATTGATGGAATTGACATCCAACAGGCTCCCTTGAAATCGTTACGCAGCCAGCTTGGTGTCGTTACGCAAGATACCTTTTTATTCGATGATACCATCATCGAAAACATACGTTACGGCAACCCGCTGGCTAATCGAGAAGAAATTGAACAAGCCGCTGTCACTGCTGGAGTTGATCAGTTTATTACACAATTACCCCAGGGGTATGAAACAATCGTAGGGGATAAAGGGGCAGGTCTTTCCGGCGGGCAACGTCAGCGAATTGCCTTAGCCAGGGCGCTGGTTCGCAAGCCTTCCATCTTAATTTTGGATGAAGCAACCTCTGCAATAGATTCCCAAAGCGAATATCATATTCAGCAGGCTTTGAAACAATTCCGCAAATCGTGTACAACATTCATTATCACACACGCGGTCAATCGCAGTTTGCTGGATGTCGTCACAAAAATTGTCGTCATGCACGAAGGGAGTTTGATCGCCAGTGGTACTCACGAACAATTACTGGAAACATGCCCGATTTATCTGAACCTGTTCCACGCACAGGTGAAGCAGAAAGCCGCCTAAGCGAATCGGGGATGTCATCCTCTGGTTAATACGGTAACCCATTGATATTCCCTCCATGAAACTTCCCTACCTGATCGAACTGGCTCAAGTTTTACAATCCGGATTGGAAAAATTGCCCGCTTCCCGTTTTGAAAAACATCGCCGATTTATCCTGGAACACCAATGCGACGACGGCGGATTCCGCGGACGTGAGGGAGATTCCGACCTTTATTACACCGGCTTTGCCATCCGCGCACTCGGTTTACTTGGCGGGCTGGAGAAAGAAACGACCGAAAAAGTAACTGACTATCTGCAAGCCGAACGGGACCACAATCATACGCCGGTCGATTTGCTCAACTGGATTTCGTGCGCCTTAGCGGTACAGTTGGCGGGTGGGGATGATCTGCTGGGAAGCGGTGATACTGTCGAAGCCTGGCAGCAAAAAGTATTCAAACAACTTGATGAGCTGCGTCGTGCTGATGGTGGTTACGCCAAAGGCCCGGAAGGAAAACTCGGCAGCACGTATCAAACATTTCTTGTGACGGTAACTCACGATTTACTTGGTCGTCCCATTCCCGCCCCCGAAACGATTGTACAATTTCTTTTCGACAGACAACGCGACGATGGCGGTTTTGTCGAAATTGCCCCAATGAAAAGAAGTGGCACCAACCCAACAGCCGCCGCGGTCGCGACACTCAAATTATTGAGGAAAATCGATACTCCCCTTCAGGAAGATGTGCGAGATTTTATTCGGGATGTCTGCCAGGACGATGGCGGCGTGGCTGCCAATACACGCATCCCGTTTGGCGATGCCCTTTCAACATTCACCGCGTTGAATACGCATCGCGATCTGCAAATTGATCCAGGCGGATTAAAATTCACCGCCAAAGATTTCATCAGCCAAGGCCTCGAACTCCCCACCGGCGGCTTCCGAGCAGCACTGTGGGACGAACAGGCAGATGTCGAATACACCTACTACGCGATCGCCGTACTCGCCTTAACCGCATAGGCACACTCAAACAATAACTGTCGTCTCTTCGTTTGCGTTTCGTCGGATGGCGTGCTTGCACCCATCTTCGCGTGCTGAGTTGCGTTCAATGAAAAACAAGCTGGATCTGTTATTATTCTGGCATTGATTCACCTGAGCATCTATCAACCAAAAGGAGCACAGACATTCCTGTCTGTCTTGTTTGAGTAAGCCGGATTAAAGGCAGACAAGAATGTCTACCCTCCGTTCAACAGACGTTTTTTGAATTAATAGAGGTTCCCTCACCGGCATTAGTATTGTCGAAGTGGGAGGCGTATTTGATGGGTGCAAGCACGCCATCCTACGGTCAAAGATACGACACCTTCTTACTCATCCGAACTGTAACTGGTCTGGGGAGTGTGGTGGATGATCGGTTTTGCATCGCCCTGGATGGCGTTTATTTTTTGCGTAAAACTTTCGACTGCTTCTTTGTTTGCCAATGTTCGCAGTGTTAAATTTGATTGCCAGCTTTCCCCTGCGGCAAGGTTAACAATGCGGCTCTGGCTTCTTTCAAAACCCTTGAAATTGGGATAACTTGAAGAAGGTTCCAGCCCCGTGCAGTATCCATCTTCGGTTGCCTGCGTATTTTTCCAGATCGTGAAATAAGGCAAAGCCTGGAGACCAAATTCGATGCCGAATCCGAGGTTCGCTGAAGAGTTCTTCAACATCGCGGCTGTTTGCTGATTGGAGTTTCCCATCAATTCACAAAAATAAACCTGCTCCGCATATCCTGCCGTGGGGGAAAGATATGTTGAAGTTGTTGCCATATCTTCAGCCGCCCGGGCATCTCGCGGGGCAAGCATTTTCAGCGGGGCCTGCCAAGATGCACCAGCTTCGAGCAGTGGTACTCCCAGGTTGATGTGATACAACATTTCTAATTCTGCAGGACGTGAAGCCCGGTTAATGACGGTATCGTTGATGATTATTTCATCTGAGCCAATCCCGATGCGGTATTCAACTTGAAGTTCAAGATTTGGTCCAAATAAAGAGGCTTCCCGCACAATGCCCCGAATGATGATCGTTTCCTGATTCTCAACCGTTTCAAATTCAACGGAAACAGATTCGGCTGGCAGATTCGCAATCTGACCATGCAGCGTGATATCAGATTCCAGACCGCTTGGGGCGTTTTCGTCGTTACCGGGAGGGCCATTGAATGAAAGGCCGCAGCGGCACAGTAACTCGTTAAATCCTTCCACCCAACCCAGATTATTTCGCGATTTCAAATTGATAAACGCTGGATGCACCGGCTGTGGTACCGGAGAATCCCAACCGAATCGAACACCTTCCCGCTGAATCTTCCAGAGCCCCATGCCGCGAGTTGCAAGAATGGAAACGGTTTGTAAACCATTATCAACTTCAATCAACTCGATGCCCGCAGAAACACCTGCCCGCATTGTCGTTTTACTGATCGACCAGTTTGTATCACGACCAAATTCAGGGATATCTTTCCCGGAGAGACTAACCTCTGCGGGTGCCGAGTTTCCGCACAGTATTACGTTATTATGTTGAATCATAGATTCTTTTTTCGCTTAACGGCAAGGCGACTACAAACACGGGTTTCAGGCGAGCCGGGGGTGTTAACCCCCTGGTAACCCTGCTGTTGTAAACCGGCGTGCAATCTACACTCGAAGTTACCAGGGTCATCACTGACCCGGCTCGCCTTAAACTTGTTCGGTTCCGGCTACGCCGGGTTAAGGTTTTTTGGGCCAAATGATATCGCCCGGTTTTAGTCCTGAAAGAATTTCTACTCTTCCGGCGAGGCTGTATCCGGTTTCGACAAACTGTTTTTTTTGCGACCCGGCTTTTTTACTTCCCACCCAGACATACGGACGAGGATCTGCGGAGAATTCATCTTTGTGGATCATCGTCACAGGAACTGAAAGAGCCTTCTTTTTTTCGTAGACTCGCACTTTTACTTTGCAGGTCATTCCGGGGGTAATCGGAAATTCTGGATTGGTTTTTGTGGTTGCGATTGCCAGAAATTTGCCATCACTTTGCAGGACAGGACTAATTCCTGCCAGTTCGCCTCGGCTGAAATAGTTCAGATGGGCTTTCGGGTAGAAAGCCGCTGCCTGTCCCTGTTTTGCCATCGCCAGTTGCTCTTCTGTCAAAGAGATTCGCACACGTAACGCTGTCGGATCAACAATTGTCATCAGCACCGTCTTGACAGTGACAGTTCCCGAAGGCTTTAGTTGTTTTGCACGGGTCGAAATTTCACTCCATTTCCCATTCACGCAACGACCGTAATAAACCAGACCGCTGCGGTCAGCGAAAATGGTCATCATTTCTCGATCACGATCAAGTTCAGCGATTTTCTTATTCAGTTTTTCGACATCGCGTTGCTGTTTTTCTACATCCAGTTCTTTATTACGTAAAATCAGGGGGAGAGTCACGACGCTTTGGGCTCTGCTTAAAGCTGCTTTTGCCTGAGAATCGATCAATGTCTGTTTTTCGCGAGGGAGCAGCGTTGTCAATCGGCGTGTGTGACTAAGTTCGGCTCTTTCCAGAGAATACTCAGCCGATTCAACTGCCCGTTGTGCCCGTTTAAGAATAATTTCTTCGGTCTGCTCGGTCAGGTCGTCTGCTTCGTACATTTGTTGAAGTTGATTCAACTCTTCCTGAGTGTACTCCAGCGAATATTTTGCGAATTTCAAACTCATGTTCGCCGATTTGACACTCTGTTGTTCACGAACCTTCAGAAAATAATCAAGTTCTTCTTTGGCAATTTTGGCGGATCGGTCAACTGATTCAAGATTCATCGCAGTCGATTCTTTCAGGAACCGCAGTTCATCAGAAGCAAGTCGCAGCGAAAGTTCTGCTCGGACCAACGCTTGTTTTTGTTTGACAAGTTCTTTATCCAATTCTTTCGTTTCGAGCCAGAGAATCGGATCCCCTTCCATCACGGTAGAACCGTGGGCCACTACCTTTTTTACTTTGAGCGTTTTCCATTGCTTCGGGTCTAAAACAATTTCATCGAAAGCAGTCGATTCATAAACGCCCTCCAAATTCAGCCAGATATTCAAATCGCCAGCCTTCACTTCAACAAAGGCTTTTTTCTCTTTTGGTGTTTCTGTTTTGGCAGGCGATTCATCAGCCTGTATAATCCCTGGTTGAATCAGCAGCAGTGCAGACCAGACGCACATGCTGAAAAAGAAAAAAGAAGGCCGCTTGATTTTTGAACTGCTTTGCATTTTACTCTCCTTGTTGGTCCTATTCAGTTTCCCCGTTCTTGAGGAATAATTTTCGAATCTCACTAGTAAACCAGATGATGGTCCTGTTTGCGTTAGATGTGGTTTCTGCCCGCTTTTACCATATGAATGTAATAAATTTCAGCGGACGTTACCAGAGAGTCCCTTTTTTCATGGGAACATGGTAGGCTATCGTTTTTTGTGATAATGAAGGTTTACTCATAACATCCCGGCGGGGAGTTGAAAACCCCATTATTAACGATTACGAATTTTCATCTCTTTTCTATTAAATAACGAATGACATCATGGCGGGTCAGACGACTACAGATCAGCAACTCCAGGCGAATCAGCCTTCCCAGCAGGAGAGTAACGAAAATGAAAAACAGCCAGAGAAGAAAAAGAAGGGGAAATCAAAGCCTCGCAAGTTGACGCCGATGCTGGAACGTTTTTTTGAAGTCAAAGAACAGCATCCCGGCACGATCCTTCTGTTCCGCATGGGCGATTTCTACGAACTGTTTTTTGATGATGCAGTCATCGCTGCGAAAGTCCTGGGGCTTACACTGACCAGTCGAGACAAAAACTCGGATGATCCGGTCCCAATGGCTGGTTTCCCGTATCATTCCCTCGACAATTATCTGCATAAATTAATTCACGCCGGGCATCGTACCGCAATTTGTGATCAAGTCGAAGATCCCAAACAAGCCAAGGGGTTGGTCAAACGGGAAGTGACCCGTATCGTCACCGCTGGCACACTCATTGAAGATGCGTTACTCGATCCACGTGAAAGCAATTTTTTGGTCGCGATTGCAACCGGAAAGAATGCCGTTGGTCTCGCCTGGCTGGAACTTTCAACAGGCCGGTTTCAGTTGTCGCAAATCTTACCCGGTACACTCGCCGACGAACTTGCACGGCTTCACCCAGCCGAAGCGTTGTACAACCGGGAAATCGAAAACACGCCGTTGTTTATTGAAGCAACTTACGATCTGAAAATAACACAACTGACCGACCGCCCTGCCTGGTCTTTTATTCCGAACACCTGTCAGGAAATCCTTTGCAAACATTTCGGTACCAACACCTTGGAAGGTTTCGATATCGAAGAAGATTCCCTCGGCATTGTTGCAGCAGGCGTGCTGATGGAGTACGTGCAGGAGACTCAGCGAACTTCGCTGGCTCATATTACTTCGCTTGAACCGTATCGCTCGAAAGATCGCATGCTCATTGACGAAGCAACTCGCCGCTCTCTCGAACTGACACACACCTTGCGCGAGGGAAAACGAGAAGGAACACTGCTTGATATTCTGGATGAAACCGTCTCTCCGATGGGGGCGCGATTGCTCGCCGACTGGCTTTCCAATCCGCTGATCTGTTCCGAGCAAATTCGTTCCCGGGCCGATGCGGTCGAAGAACTGACTCAACAGAGTCAATTACTGGGCGATTTGCGAGAGCAGCTCGACCAAACATACGATTTACAACGCCTCGCCACTCGCATTGCCACCGGACGATGCAGTCCGCGCGACTTAGTCTGGCTTGCAAAAACGTTGTCGCTACTTCCCAAAACAAAACAATTGCTTGCAGAAAGCAAAGCGGGAAAACTGCAAGAATTGGAAGCGGGCATCGATCTTTGTGAAGAGGTCCGTGAAGATATTGACAGCATTTTAGTGGATGATCCACCGCTGTTGATCACCGAAGGAGGCATGATTCGCGATGGTCATGATGCCAGGCTGGATGAACTGCGCGGCCTTTCCAAAGGAGGCAAAGAGTGGATCGCCAAATACCAGGCAGAAGAAATTGAACGGACAGGCATTCAAAATCTGAAAGTCGGCTATAACCGAGTCTTCGGCTACTACCTGGAAGTGACTGCTGCTCAAATTGATAAAGTGCCGGAAGATTATATCCGTAAACAGACACTAAAAAACCAGGAGCGTTTCATCACGCCGCAGTTGAAGGAATACGAAGAGAAAGTCCTCACCGCGGATCAACAATCGATTGCTCTGGAAGCGGAAATCTTTCAGCAATTACGCCTGCGAGTGGCAAACCATCTCAAGCGTTTACAACGCTCGGCTGAAACGCTTGCCCAACTCGATGTCCTTTCTTCATTCGCACACACCGCGATGAACAGAGGCTACACGCGTCCGGAAATCACCAACGAAATTACTCTCGATATCCGGGAAGGCAGGCACCCGGTTCTCGATGCAATCCTTCCAGCCGGGCAGTTTGTGCCGAACGATGTGAAACTTGAATCGAAATCAAACAGCCAAAGCAGTCCAACCGAAATATCGTCCGCACAAACTGAGAATGTTTCTGCCGATGAAAACAGAACTCGCGAAGGAGCCGTGCAAATTATTACCGGCCCGAACATGGCTGGTAAAAGTACCTACATCAGGCAAGCCGCTTTAATTACGCTACTGGCTCAAACAGGGTCTTTTGTGCCTGCCAGCGAGGCTCGTATCGGAATAGCAGATCGCATTTTTGCCCGTGTCGGCGCCAGTGACGAACTCAGCAAAGGGCAATCGACGTTCATGGTCGAAATGACTGAGACGGCTCGTATCCTTAACACGGCAACCGAAAAGTCTCTCGTTATTCTGGATGAAATCGGGCGAGGAACAAGCACTTACGATGGCCTCTCTCTCGCCTGGGCAGTCACAGAATATCTTCACGATGTTGTGCAGGCTCGCACAATGTTTGCAACACATTATCACGAATTAACCGAACTGGAACAAACACTGCCCGCGGTAAGAAACTGGAATGTCTCCGTCCACGAACATCAAGGCAGTCTTGTCTTCCTGCATAAAATTGTTCCGGGAGCAGCCGACAAAAGTTACGGAATACATGTCGCAAGATTAGCGGGCGTACCGGGGGATGTCATTTCACGAGCCGGAGAAATCCTGGTCACTCTTGAACAAGATCACCTCGACGAACAGGGCAAACCAAACGTGCCGCCGCGTCAAACACAATCGCAAATTCATAAGCAACTCACATTGTTTGAACCGCCGCCGCACCCCATTCTCGAAAAAATCAAACAGCTCGATCTCGATGGCCTCACCCCCAAAGCTGCGCTGGATCAGTTATACAAATTACGAGACGAACTATAACCCACCTTCGATCATTTCACGGGTGCGGCTCTGCTGCGATATGTAACAGGCAAGAGCAGACATCATCAATTTATACTTATGAATGATGCGCGAGTATTTGAGCGATTTCGCTGCGGATCGAATTTGTTGCCGGATAGTCGATGTAATTGAATTTCGGCAGCGGGGCAGGGGTGATGAACCAATCGCCCGCTTTGTCTCTGTAAACGGGGAAAATTCGTGTTGAACTTTTTTCCCAATTAATTCGGGTAGGTTGCAGGTTAATTTTTTTATTGATTAGCGATTGATCAAACGGTTCATTCCTAGTCTGCTTGAGTTCCAGTATTTCAACCGTCCCTTTTTGTGGATCGATGATACGTGCGGTAAGAATGAACTGCGAGTTGAGAATTTGTGTCCGATTCACCGTCACCGGGTTAGCCGTCCATAAGGAAAGAACAGCCAATACAGTGAGCCAAATGATCGCCAGGACGATCGCGGGAAGCAACTGGTAGCGAACACTTTTCTTCATCGGGCTTTCAGCAGATACGGAACCGGCTGCCATACTGATCTTCCCCGAAAGTAAACGCGATAATGCCTGCTGGCTTCACAGTTTAAAATTACTCAGCGAGCCTTGAATGCTTCGCTGGTATCGATTTCGTAATCTTCAACAAACGCTTTCTCGAAATCGTAAATATCGACAAAATCGCAAAGCTGGTCCCGCTCGGTCTTCCGCATTTCGCCTCGTTCAACTAAATCGAAAACGATGCGTCCGAAATCTTCGGTACTCTCTACGCCCCAATATCGAAATACGGTTGGTGAAAGCAATCCGTATTTATCAAGGGCAAGCTGACGAACGCCGTCCAGTAATTCCTTACCGGAAATATGAGCTGAGTCTTCGTCAACCCCTTCAAGGACCATGCCGCGGTTTAATGTTTCCTGCGTAAATCGCAACGCTTCGAAAAGAAATTCGTAAGCATTGCGGTGATACCGCTTCTTTTCATGAAGAACATTGCTCGATACAGTCATCTGTCACGCCTCGTTCCAATTGATCCGTAAAACCAAACAGGAGAAAGATTCCTACTACGTAATTGTATGCCGTCCGGGTCTTCCAGGAAAGAGAAGACCACCTCCGTTTCACTCCATTGTGCCAACACCGCACGGCAATTACCAGAGGCTGATGATAAACTCTTGTTCGCATGAAGCAAATTTTATGGGAGGCAGAAAGTAGTCTCTTTATTTTTTTCTGAGCTGATTGTTCAGTTCAGGCTTCGCGGCAGTCACCAATTCTTTATATCCACGCAGAGAAGGGGCGAATGGGTTATTTCCCCAGATACGACCGATCAATCGTTTCTGGGCATTTCGTTTGACGTCATAAAAAACGTAGACAGTTTCGGAATTGCCGCCGGGGTGTTTGAGGCGAATTGCTTTCGGGAGATAATCCTTGGCATTAAGCATCACTTCTGCTTCCTGCCAGTTGGTCGCATCCTGTTTCCAGAGAGGCTTTACTTTCAAGTGAATAATACCAGCCTGTTGATTGTTCTGGCCTCCCATCGCTGGTGTGAACAGCGTGATGTTATATCGCATCAGCATTTTTTCCATCGATAACCCGAACAAAAACGGCAGAGGACCATCAACAATGTTCTGCCCTCTTTTTTCCGCGGGAATGGGCAATCGCTGAAATTCTTTTCGCTCTTCATCAACCACAAAAACCTGGGTGCCATCACAGACCCAGCGTTGCGGGCTATCTTTTTTAACCTTATATTTTAAACCATTACGTTCAATTTCCTGCCCCTCTTTTAATCCCTTGGGAGTATTCAAATCGATCCGACCTTTATCCGGAGTTTCGTAATAAAATTCACCCTGGGCAATTTTCTGCACTTTGAAAACATTATCGAAAATATATCGATAATGTTTTCCTTCCATTTTTTTGGTGAACTCGCCTGCCTTTTCCCAGTTTTGCAAAATGTTCTTCAATTCGGGATCCAGCGCCACCGGCATGTTTTTATTGACAGGGCGTTGAATACGCTGCTGGGCATTACCAGGTTGCTGCTGCTGTGCGCTCACAGAACTGGCAACTGCAAACATTGCGATCCCGAAAAAAAGAAACGCAACAAACATATCATGAATTGACAATCGAGCAAAACTCATAGGACGACATCCTTGTCGTTGAGGTCAGTTAATTTTTGTGGGAATCTGTTCGGCAATGACATTTTCAAAAACAGCCTGCCAGAGACCAGAACTGTATCAGGAATCGGGATTGGTGCAAAGATGAAATTTCAACTTTCAATCCGGTCGTTTTACGAATTAGCCAAGAGGCGTTCTTTCATCACTTTTTCTACTTCTGCAAGTTGCTGCTGAGTATTCACTCCCATCGCTTCCTGAATGTTAAGCCGTTCAGCTGCCAGGACTGTTTTCCCCTGAGCAAGCAAAATTTCTGCACAGTCGGTCAGATAATATTCCGCCTGTACATTTTCCGGGCGAAGTTCCTGGAGCGC
>Ga0316209_1002891_pt1 | contig 12670 bp, 9 predicted proteins | sample 6monopyrite_MG_FD_204945 | JGI IMG/M metagenome (GOLD analysis project Ga0316209, IMG submission 204945) | Microbial mat bacterial communities from mineral coupon in-situ incubated in ocean water Damariscotta River, Maine, United States -... | ecosystem: Environmental > Aquatic > Marine > Coastal...
GTAAATCCGTTAATGCTTGATCAAAATCAAAAGAGTTAGTCATGTGTCATTCCTGTTTTCTTACATTCTACTGAAATGACACAGAATTATGAACACTCCCGATGTGCGATCGGTATCGTCCTCATAGATGTCCTCCCGTCGATCTCCCCTTGAGGTAACGTGATATACAGCGCCTGAAAACTCTATTCGCAAAGGTCTGGACATAGGGCGTTATTACCAAAATTCCTTTTGGTTGAGATTAGAAGAGTATTGATCAAAAATCAAAGACCTGACCCCATTATGTCCTTTGACCCCATTATGTCCTTTGTCAAAGACCTGACCCCATTATGTCAAAATCAAAGACCTGACCTCATTATGTCCATTATGCTTTTAACTTCGCTATAATGGCTTTTTCAGCCATTCGTTGTCATTTTATTATAAGGATTTTTTGTGTCACGCAGTATTAAACTCATTACCGGTATTCCCCGCTCAGGCACCACTTTGTGTTGTAAGTTACTCAATCAGAGAGCTGATGTTGTGGCCTTGCATGAGCCTATTAATCCCGGCGATATGCCTTTGGCTTATACTAGAAGCGATGCTGTGCATTCTATAGTGGAGCAGATTGACGATTTTGATAGGGCTATCGAGCAAGGGCTGCCTTTCACTCACGGTGATAAGGGGGGCTTAGCCACCGATAACCCGATTGGTGATACAACAAAAGGCGGTGTGCGCCAGGTGGTGGCCAAAAGAGGGCAGATACAATTACCTGCTCGTGAAAAAAACAGCTATGAACTCATCATTAAGCAAAATGCCTTGTTTACTGCACTAATGCCTATCTTGGTATCGCAGTTTCAAATCGTGTGTATAGTTCGTAATCCAATCGATGTATTGCTGTCTTGGCTTACCGTTGATTTACCGATAAATCGAGGGCATATTCCGGCTGGTGAACGATTTGATGCGAAACTTAAATCCTCTCTTGTTGGTTTAGATAGCTTGCAACGTCAGTTAGTTATTTATCAGTGGTTTATGCATACATTTTTATATAGTGGGCTACCCATTATTCGTTATGAAGATGTCATTCAAACAAATGGTCAAAAGTTAGATGGTGCCCTAGGATTATTACCTATTAATCGTGAAAGGTTAACTAAGCAAGAACGGAGTTTTGACTCTGAAACCTTAAAACAATTGTTAAGTATTAAAACGGATATATTCAATTTGCAATGCGGTGACTTGTATTCGAAAGACGATATTAGTTCAGCGCTTAACAATATCAAGGTATCCTGAACGGTGTGTTCAGAAAATATTAATAAGAATTAGTACTCAATGTCCCAAGTGAAGCAGCATCATTCCCCATTTTATTTATGCACCGGTTTTCATCGAAGCGGCACATCATTGATCGCCCAATCTTTAGCCAACGGTGGCATGCACATGGGGGATGAGCTAATGGGTGCGAGCTTTAGCAATCCATTGGGACACGTTGAAGACATGCCAGTAGTGCGTTTACATGATAAGATTTTTGAGATAAATGGCACTGATTGGCGATATCATCATCACTCACCTTTGGTGAAGCCATTTTGGTTTAAAAACTATATAAGTCGTTATTTAGATGAAAAAGCCGAAAATTCCGGACTCTGTGGGGTAAAAGATCCCCGTGCTTGTTTCTTTTTAAATAATTGGCAAGTTGCTGGTGGCGATAGAATGCGCTATGTCTTGGTTTACCGCCATTGGTCTACGGCAGCTAACTCATTACTGAATAGGGCGAGTAGGCACTTAATCAATGGCACAGCGCCAATTTCTGCCAATAAAGTGAATATTAGCTTTTGGCAAAAACCAAGCTTAGCCTTTGATATGTGGAAAGCTTCAAATGATGAAATTTTAGCTTTTTACAAAAAACACCTTGACCGTTGTTTACTTATATCCCAAGAAGCTTATGTGTGTAATAGTGTTAGTTTTGAGGCGCATGCTCAGAAGATAGGTCTAGACGAAAGTTACTTTGATAATAAGGTTGTTGAGTCAAGTTTAACCACTGGCTCGGTATCAGCTTCGGTTTTATCACTATTATCTAGAGATGAAGTTGAACGATTAGATAACACCTGGCAACAGTTACAAGATTTAGCCGATGTGCCGTCGCTTGGAACACTAAAAGTAAGTGATGATATCCGGCTCACTAATGTCGCTAGTTTTTTTGTTGATAAAACCACTCGAAATATTTCAAACACATTGCCTGTTATTGCTAATCAAGGGTTCGATTTATCGTCACTGTCATGGCAAGAAGCGTTTGGTTTTTTGTCACGTATTCCTGAGCAAGACGTATATGTCGAGTTATTCGACGACTTAATGGCGAGACCATTTAGCCATGCAGACCACTATGACACCTTGGCTAAAATTGCTCACAAAAACCAAGACTTTATCGCCACTAAATTATGCAAAATGCGTGGCATGCAAGCAGCAAGTAAAAGTTGGAAAGCAGAAGACTGGGTTCTATACACAGAAGGTTGCGACGATTGGTTGACTAGAGTCGACGGTGAACTTCCAAAAGTGAACCCGTACTCGTTAATACCCAAAGATAAGTCTTGTTTGACAACAGAAAAGCTTGAAGACTTACATAAACTAAGCTTTGAACAACTGGCTGAATGTATCAATTCAGCTAACAAACAGTATGGGCGAGATTGGTTGAGTAATGTATTGCTGAGCAGAGCTTTCCTACCACAGGAATACCGAACATTAGCGACCTTAGCCGGTAGTCAAAATTGGAACAGTTTAAAGGAATTTTGCCTGTTTAAAGCATTACGTTTTGGGGTGTATTCTGAGCTTATTTTGGAGTTTGGGGATCTTTATTTTTCGCAAAAAATGACAGTTAAAGCTTTTCAATGTTTCGAATCGGCATTGACACTCACACCAGATTCAGCTGCTTTGCTTTGCAGAATGGGTGATGTGATGTTGGAAATGGGGGACGTTGCCAAAGCGTCCAATTATTTGAAACGTGCCAAACACAGTGCCCCCAAACACCCGGCCGTTTTAAGGTGTGAAAAAAGATTAAGTGTGTTGACTGCAGGGCAGAGTTCAAGTAATAAGAAAACATCCCAGGAATCGTCAGGATCCAAGCAATATTGTATGCCGATAGTTGGATCCTACGAGCAAGTATTGAAAATCTTAAGAGATGATGAACAAGCTGGTATCGAGTTGGATCGTTACAATATGCGCATGTCTTTTATCATGCGAGATAATGTTGATTGGCTGAGATCAGGTTTATCTTTATTGCCTCAGAATGCTAGAAAATGTTTAGCTGAAAAAGTGTATAGCCATTGGTTAAAGTTATGGCCTGAAGAGGCTTTGCATTCGGTGTTAGGGCTGCCGCAGCCGAATCATGATTTTCACTCTGTTACTTCAAATACCCTAGTGAAAAGTGAAAGCCTAATTTTAGTCAGCCTGAGTATTGACGATGTAACTAAAGCTGCCGAGATATTTTCTTTTGTGAGTTGTTGTTTAGGTGATGCTGATTTACTAATAGTTTGTGCCGTGCAGGAAGAGCTTGAATTAGGTGAGCTTGTCGCTCGTTTGGGCTTGAAAAAAGCTACGTTTTTAAGAAACAAAGCTGACAATCAATTCCTCTCTGAGTATGATCTGGTTTGCCAACTAAATACGACTATTGTGGGGTTAAACGAAAAGCCAGTTAATTTATTATTACAACAGTTATTTGCACTGGTAGGCGACCAGTTAGTGATAGATAAAATATTGCGGGCATTTGAGAGCGATAAAACATTAGGGCTAGTGGTTGCCTCTTATCATCCCGATGTGACAGAGCAAATAGGTTGGGGAGGTGGTCTTGACCTAGCAAAACGTTTTATGGAAAATATCGATTTACCGCTGCCGGACTCGATAAATTTATTTCCTTTTGGGGGCATGTATTGGGCACGACCAGAAGCCTTGTCTTTAGCATTTAGTGCTGACTTGCATAAGCAAAACGAACAAGTGTTTTTGAAATTACTCCCTTCTTTTGTGGATCAGGCTGGATTTAAAACAAAACCGACTCATTTGCTTCGGTGAATGATTTTATGCCATTTAGCTGGTGATTCATTATGTATTGCGTAGTAAAAACGAGCGAAAATACGCGCGAGTTTATCTGTCCAATGAGTGAATTTTTTTTCAGTATTAAATACTAACTCTGTCGATATATTGGCTTTTGGAATATCTAAAAACGTAAAGATTCTATGCATGGCTTTTAGATGATTATTTTTTAAATCTGACTGCATCATAACCAATACCTGTTCTTTAGGGATGGTCGCATACAGTTGTTCTAGTTGTCTTGAATACAAACCTCTGTGCAAATAAGACTGTGTTCTAAATGCAGAGTCAAATGACCAGGACTTTTGTTTAGTGACTTTTTTTATCCGAAAATTTTCTAACAAGAATGCTAACAACATGGGATATTTTTCAGCTTCTATCTTGCGAGACATATGGTAGTGAGAAATGGCTCTTTCTACTGGATCGCGTAAAACAACAATAAATTTGGCTTGTGTATTGTACTGATAACAATCATTTAAAAACTGCGGGTGAAATAATGTTATGGGTGTTGCGTCACAGATAAACGACTGATGGTTATAATGTGTCAGCTTTTCGTTATATTTCCTATTTGCAAAGCGTGACTTGTTAGCTTGTAGATAAAAATTGGGATGATCAAAAACATGTGTTTCTTTACCTTCAACCACATGAATATCAGGGTGTTGATTCAAAAAACTGGCGAGTGCAGTGGTGCCAGCTTTTTGCACACCAATAATATGTAAATTAACCAACATTCATTAACAACTTGTATCTGTTATTCTAATGGTTGCATAAAATAGCCCGTAATATAGTAGATGTCATCATTGGCATTGAATAATAACCCCTCTTTGTTGCAGTTAGGTAAGTCATGAATAACAAACAAACAATTTCGTTTCATAGGCAATACAATGCCTATACAGGGGGACATCAAAAAGTTCGAGACTATATTGGGCATACTTTAAGTGCAGATAACTTTGCCCCTCAGTTGTGGTTGCAAAATAACTCTAAAATACGTACAGATTTGTTTACTCATATTGATGGTCTTACTTATCAACAACATTATGCGCCCGATAAAACCGACTGGGTCTTTCTTGCCGGAATGGATTGGCAAGCATATGCGCCATTTTTTGATCATGAACAGCCAAAATTGAACTTGGTTCAACATATTAGACATGGTGATAAAAACCACCCCTTATTCGAATTTTTGCAGCATAAAGCCATTAGATTATGCGTATCAGATGCAGTCAAAAATGCCATTGAACCATTTGCGAATGGCCCCTGTTTAACAATTAAAATGGGCCACGTTATCCCTAAGATAACTGCTCCCAAGTCATATGATCTGTATATATTGGCAACCAAACAACCAAAATTAGGCATGGAATTAAAGCAATGGGCCGATTCAAAAGGTTTGTCAGTACTGATACATGATAAGCCTGTAGAGCAAGACGTTGTGCACATGGGAATGGCTGCGAGTCGTGTGGGAGTTGTGCTGCCTAATAAAACCGAAGGTTTTTATCTGCCTGGCATTGAAGCTATGGCGTTGTGCAATTGGGCCGTCGTACCTGATTGTGTTGCCAGTCGAGAGTACTCATTGAGAAACGCTAATGTTACCCAGTGCGAACTCGGTTTGACCCAATGCCAGACTGCCATTGAACATGCTTTTTTGATGTGTCATAAATGGACTTTACCCGTTAAAAAGTGGCAGGGGCGAAAGATTAGTCTCGGTTATCGTTTAGATAGAGAAAGACAAACCTTTAAAAAGGTATTAAATACAGCACTTAGTCTATGGTGATGTAGACAATCCACACTGTTAAAACAAATGCGAGAAAGATTACGCTATGATAATATGCGCCGCCTAGTTTTCTAAGCTCCAAACCTTTAAATACTTGTTAGCTAAGGACAGATTTAATCCATCTCTTATGAATAATCAAATATCTCTATATGAATTTGGCCACAATTTTTTAGGGCCTATATGCAGTGAGTACTTTTATGCGCTAAAACAGCGCTGCGAAGATGTTAAACCTGACAGGTTATTGTTTTTAGCCCGAGAAGGGTATTTATTTTCTCAGGTATATCAGACCTTAGTTGATAAAGGTTTATTTCAGGACATTCCACATACTTATCTTTATGCGTCCAGAACCTTTTTATTCAGGATCTGTATTGGTGATCCCAGCACTTGGAGCTGGAGTTTGTCACATGGATTTTATGGTAGTTTGCAAAAATTGTTGATAGGTCGATTTGGATTCACTTTGTCCCAAGTGAACAACATATTCAGTGAAAGTGAATTAAGTGTTAAGTGGTACCTTCCTTTAGAGCAAAAACAATTAGAATTATTCTTCATGACAGTTTTGGATAAACTAAAACATTCTGTGAAAAACAGTCGTGCCGCCTATATGGACTATCTAGGCGAAAGCGGCGTTTCGAGTGTTAAAACGCCACTGATGTTAGATGTTGGTTATGGAGGAACGATTCAAAAATTGTTAACCGGGTTACTTAATGTTGATACCCAAGGTTTATATTTTATTGCGACCAAAGAAGGAAAACATCCGGTTCGCGATAAAGTAGCTAACATGAAAAGTGTTTACAAGCAGGGTGTGACTATGGGGGATGGCTACACTATGCTTGATCGCTCATTATTTTTAGAGTCATTGTTGACCGCACCTCAAGGGCAATTTGTAGACATTTCTAAAAAGTCTGAATTCTCAAAACAACCATTTAATTTTTTCTTTGGACGTTTGGCTAATACTCAAAAAAGTATGCATGAATTGCAAACAGTGTTTGATGGAGCAATCGAGGCTATTTGTCATGCGTTTGAAAACAACATACGTTATTCGGTAACCGAGATTGAAGATATGTATGAAAAATTTGCTTTCAATAGACGTATGTTCCCCCGTGCTACTTGGTCACTATTTGATGTTGATGATGCTATTTCTGGTAACTCTAATGTTAACCCTCTGCATTTGTTTAGGTTGTAAACTATGAAAGCTAAGTTTAAGCATTATTTTAATAAGTTATTTCCTAAAAGACAAACGCAAATAGATGTAAACGCCCATGCCAACTTAAAAGAGGCATATACAAGTGCTTGTTCGCTTGGCTTGTTTAATCTGGCATGGTACGAATCCCATTATGGAACGTTTAGTGATCCGCTAACCGCATTTAGTGATTATTTACACAAATCACGTTTTGCCAATGTCAACCCATCGGCTAACTTTGATACCGAGACTTATCACAGAACTCATTTGGATATCTATCATTCGGGTGAGAGCCCTCTATTGAATTATATATATCAAAGCCCTAATGAAAGGAGACAAATAGCACCTGCTCATTTACGTTGGACGCCAAAAGATTCTTTAATAGCCAAAGAAACTAGCACATGGCAAGAACAAAAAATAGCCATATGTTTACATGTTTTTTATGTTGATTTTGTAGAAAAATTTGCAAGCTGTTTAACCAGTTTTCCTTGTCATGTAGATGTGTTTGTTGCAGTTTCCACCAATGAAATTAAACAAAAAATTGAAGACGTTTTTAAGGATATTGCCAATGTTCAGCAACTTAAGGTAGTGGTTGCCCCTAATCGAGGAAGGAATTTTGGCCCTTTATTGGTGGAGTTTGGTAAAGAGCTGCTTGAATATGACTTGATGTGCCATGTGCATTCTAAGAAAAGTCTTTATTCGGGCCGAGAACAAACGCAGTGGTTTGATTATTTAAATCAGTTTCTTTTCAAAGACTTACATGTGGTGTCTTGCCTACTCAGACTTTTTGATGAAAATCCAGAACTGGGTATCTATTACCCAACCTCATTTTGGATGATGCCGTCTTGGGTTAATCATTGGACTTGTAATCGACCTTTTGCCCAAGGGTTTGTTGATGAGTGGGAATTGAACACAGCTGAGAACTTTATTAATTATCCAGTGGGTGGTATGTTTTGGGCTCGGCCCCAAGCTCTTAAACAGCTTTTGGAAAAAGAATTTACTTATGAAGACTTCCCTGAAGAACCTTTGCCTAATGACGGTTCATGGCTGCATGCACTAGAACGTACTTTGGGGTTATTAGTTGAGAAAAATGATTTTAAACAATTTTTCTATGATCCACCCTCAGCAAAATTCACCACCGATCAGTCCTATATATTTGCTAATTATAATAAATCACCCGAACGATTATTGGCAGAGTTACGTAACTTTGAAGTGGTTTCCTTTGATGTATTTGATACTGTGCTGCGGCGTGAGTTTACTGAACCAGATTACGCTAAGCTCAAAGTGGGCAAGGTTTTAGTTGAGCAAAATTTATTCGTTAATGCCCAAACATTCGTCACTATTCGCAATGCTGTTGAAGGTGACATACGAAAAGCCAAAAGCTTCAAAGGTGATGTCAGTATTGTAGAAGTGTATGAGAAGTTGGCTGAACAGTTTAGTTGGGATAGTGAGCAACTCGACTCTATCATGGCATTGGAATTTGATTTTGACCTGCAACAAGTAAAAGCCAAAGATGAAATGGTTAACTTAGTTCATCAGCTCTCGGATTTGGGTAGAGATATTTGGTTTATTACTGATACTTATTATACTCACACTCAAATGGAAACAATGCTAAGAAGAATAGGGGTGAGTGTTGCTTACAAACTATTTGTTTCCTCGGAACTTGGGTTAAGGAAAGATTCAGGAACCATGTGGGAGTTTATTAAGAATGAGCTTCAGGTACAGAAATTGAGTCACATACATGTTGGGGATAACGTCCGTTCCGATGCTCAGATATGTGGTGATTTCGGTTTAGCAAATATGCACTTGCTACACCCTATAGATAAATGGCAGGCCGCTGGTTTTGCCCCTGTTTTAGAATCGACTAATACTCTGGATGAACATAAAATACTTAAGTGGGGCAGGTTAGTTGGTAATTTAGGTCGCTATCCTTTTTTTGGCGAATAGGAATTATCGGTAACTTTAAATAATGAGAACGTTAAATGAATAAGTTTTTCCTACATGTTGGCCCACACAAAACAGGCACGACATCGATTCAAAAGTTTTTTGTTGATAATAGGGCAATATGTTTTAAATCAAATTTGATTTATCCACAGCGTATGCAATCTATATTTGGACATCACCCGTTTCGAGATCTAGTAGATAAAGAAGCATTGAGTGAAGACGATATTAATTTTTTCAATAATGAAGATAGCGATTTTTTATTGTCGAGCGAAGATTTGATTTCACTTGGCAAAGATAAATTTCAATACCTTAGACACACTATTGACCAAAAACAAATGGTGGTTGTTTTTGCATGGCGCCGTGCGAGTTTTAAGCTGTATTCCATTTGGCAAGAAACCATTAAACACGGTGGAACACAGACATTTTTCTCTTATTATCATGACCACTTAGCGAGGCCAGGCCAAAGTCAAATGTTGTCAGCTGACTTAAAGCTGAATATGTTTTGCAATGTATTTGGTAAGCATAATGTCAGAGTGATTGATTATGATGCTTCTGCAACCAATAATTCACTTATGCAGGATTTTGTCTCAGCTGTGGATTTAAAATGGGATACCAATTTAGTTACTCCAGAGAAAAATCTAGATGCAGTGAATCGTTCAATGAGTTTAGGTGATATTGAAATTATTCGGGCACTTAATCAAATTTTTAAAATTCGATTTGATATTGAAGGTTCATGGGTTAGAAATAAATATCATGAGTTTTCAGACACGTTTAATGATTTAGGTGTGCCCGCGTTAAAACAAATTATCGGTCACTATGAATCAGAATTAAAAGTAGGAAATTACTTAATTGATATTAGATGTGAAAAGATAATGACTGATAAATTTAGTGATAACCTATTGAACTATCAACCTAATACTCAAGTTAAAGTACTTAAAGTTGCACAGCCCGATTGGATATTTGAACCCGAAGCACAAAAAATCATTAACGACTTAACAGATTTTCTTAAGGGTCATATCGGGTGATGCCGAACAATGAAAATATGAGTAGACCTAAAATAAAAATTGTAGCCGTAGCTAAAGATGAAGCGGCTTATATCCCAGAATGGGTACACCACCATTTGTTTTTTGGGTTTGACGCCATTGAAATATATATTAATAGAACAACGGATAACTCCGCCACGGTACTCAGTTCTATTTGCTCTAAACATCCCTCTGTTAGCTGGCAGAATGCTGATTGGGTTGACCTTTGCCCTGGTGATGCAAAAAATCATATTCAATTTATAATCTACGCGAAAGCATTAGCTGAAATGCGTTTGACTGGTGAATTTACCCACGTATTCTTTCTGGATATTGATGAGTTTTGGTGTCCAACTGACTTTTCTAGCAAAATTCAAGACTACCTATTGGCCCTTGCAACAGATAAAGCCATTTTTTTTGAATGGGTGAATGATTTAGGGAGCTTAGAGGAATTTAGCCCAGTTCCGCAACATATTGAAGGAAACCTGTCAGCGCTAGGTAAAACGTTGTTGCCAATTGACTTAGAACTTATCGAATTAAGGCATCATGTGCCATTAATGAAAGATAGTTCACAACATGTTTTAGCTAATGGTACCGTGTTTGAAGGGCGTGGAAATATTGTTCAAGCTGTTAAACCAAAACTTAATTTTTTGAAAAATGCATTTGTTTATCATCGAGCTCACCGCTCAGACATGGAGTACGTCTCGCTCGTTTATCGTGGTCGACCAGGCAACAGTTTTAAATACAAGAACAATAGAAAAGGTATGCCTCGAAGGGGTCATGCAATCCAAACGTTATACGTTTCTGACTTGGCTTACCAAGGGTATCGAAAGAGCCATGCGAAATTTGATAATGATTTAAATATTGAATCGAGCATTGCCGAAGCTCAATCGTTTGTTTATGAAAGATATGAGCAATCTGTAAAAAATATTGGTGCGGGGTTGCATGCTGGATACAAGTATATGTTAGATATATTTCGAGGAGTAAAAATACCTGAAATTACCGCCAGGTTTCAACAATTTCGCAAGAGAAAAATTAGTCAGCAACCATTTAACGCTACATTAATTAAAGATTTTGCTAGAGATGCAGCAAGTCAGGATATTGATGAGGCTATTGAATTAATGAAAAAAGCTCAACAACTTAGACCCAAGGGGCCTCAAATACGCAAATATCTTGAAAATTTCGAAAAAAAGAAATTAGAACAATTACAGAGAAACGATTAGGTCTTAACAGCTTTATATATTTTAACCGACTCGGTTAAGCAGTGTTTTTGTAGAATAAGATTGGGAAAGTGGTTTGCGCATTAGTCAATTAATTACCACGAAATTTGGTGGTAAAAAAAATCAAAATGATAAAGCTGTTGTAGCTTCCTTGCCAACAGTAAAAATTGTGGCCGTTGCAAAAGACGAAGCCGCTTATATTCCTGAATGGGTGCACCACCATATTTATTTTGGTTTTAATGCGATTGATATATATATTAACCGTACAAGTGATAATAGTTGGGATGTAATCCAATCGTTGCAAAAAACAGTGCCCGGTTTGGCATGTTTATCTGCAGATTGGGTGGATACATGCCCTACAGAAGCCAAAAACTATTTGCAATTTATTGTTTATGCAAAGGCATTTGAAGAAGAGAAAAAAGCTCAAAATTTTGATTATGTAATGTTTATAGATATTGATGAGTTTTGGACACCTAGCGACATGCAAAGCTCAATTCAAGATGTTATTAACCAGCAGCCAGAGGCTTCAGCCCTTTCATTCGGTTGGTTTAATGAACATGGACAAGATGTTCATTTTCAACCTATCCAGAGTCAATCTGTAGGACAACTCAGCCCTTTGGTAAAAACCTTAATTAGCCTTAAAGTAGATATGACTGAGGTTGGATTACATCAATCTCAGCTGTCTAGTGACAAGGTGTTTATGGTGGATGGCGACTCCTATATTTCTAGCGCTGATAACAAAGAGTGCCTGCATCAGGATTTAGTTAAAATTCGTGCCGTGATGATTTTGCATCGTATGTTTCGTTCGCCTATGGAATATATTTCATTGCTATCAAGAGGGCGTCCTTCAGACACACTGGCTCTGAAATTGAACCGAGGCGGGTATAATAAAGCATCCGGTACTCATACGCGATTTGAGTTAGATAAAGATGCCTACTTAATTTATGTCGAGTCACTTACAGAATTTTTAGGGCTGGAAAATATTCGAAGTGTGCTTGAACAAGCAAAACATTTTGTTTGTGAACGTTACGATACTACCTTAAGTGCTATGGGTGACTTGCCTATTGAAAACCTAATAAACTTATTCGAAGTGTTTAAAGGTTGTGATGATCAAATTATGAATTGTTTGGTGGAAACCATTGCTCAATCAAGTTCGCTGCAATCATGCAACGATGCTTCCCTACTTTTAACGTTAGCGGAAAAAGTCCGCCGCTATAATTCTTCATTGGCGAAAGATATTTGGTCTTTATCAATAGGATTGCGATAGGCATGAAAAGTTAATGAATTATTGTATTGCGTCTCCTCATAAAAATGAGCTTTGGTATGACTATCGTTTATACGTGAATCTTAAACAGGAATTTGAAAAACTAGGTTATGTTCACTGTGCTGGAGCTAAGAACAGGCTCTACTTTTTAGGAGGGCCTCAAAGACTGTTTTATCCAAAGGTTGGCCAATTCGACAACAATGCTAACAATATTGCGCTAGTGTATTGTCA
>Ga0316209_1002892_pt1 | contig 12669 bp, 18 predicted proteins | sample 6monopyrite_MG_FD_204945 | JGI IMG/M metagenome (GOLD analysis project Ga0316209, IMG submission 204945) | Microbial mat bacterial communities from mineral coupon in-situ incubated in ocean water Damariscotta River, Maine, United States -... | ecosystem: Environmental > Aquatic > Marine >...
ATTTCTATGACACTGTTACCAAGGCAATTCAGGAAATTTATAAGAAACTCGACAGAACTATATGCTCTAATTGTGAAGTAGAAATTTTTAAAGAGTGCAGATGAGTCGAATATTGCGAACCTTGTGAGTTCAAAAAAATTAATCTAGGACAGAATTACGACACAAAACTCTGACAATTAAATAGCTTTTGGGGTCAGAGGAAAAACTATTATAATTAAAAGGTGCGGTGACGAACAACAATCGTTATCATTAATAAACACTAACAGTCTGCAATGTAGTGTTAGCTGCAATAAGTATTAACATCTTGAGCGTCCGCTTCTGATTGGAATGCGACTACCGCAAAGCAGACGTTGCCATGTTAGTCGTTGCGCATCGGCATCCACCACTTAGCGGACTATCGGCATTTTCTGTATAAAACGACAAAAAGCAGACATAGGCGTCCCTGCCTGGTTATCCTAAAGTCGATCAAACGGACTTTGTGTGTCTTTGCAATGATCAGCAGCAATATGGGTGTAGATCATGGTTGTTTTCAGATCCTTATGTCCCATTAGTTGCTGAATTGTTCGAATATCCGTGCCTGACTGTAACAGGTGCGTAGCAAAAGAGTGTCGCAGGGTATGCGCCGTTACTCGTTTTGTAATATCACACTGTTTAACAGCCTTCCTTAAAGCCTTTCCAAGTGTCGATTTGGACATATGCCAACGCCTCACAATATGTCGTTGTGATTTATCTGGAACTGTACTGGCTGAAGGGAATATATACTGCCATTCGAAGCGTGTTTCAGCTTTAGGGTATTTTCGATGTAATGCATTCGGCAAGTCTACATATCCCCAGCCTTTAGCCACATCATTGACATGCAGTTTTTTGCGCCAAATAAGATGTTGAGATAAGGGCTCAATCAATTTTTTAGGTAATAGAGTGACACGTGACTGTCTACCTTTTGTATTCCTGACACAGATAGAGTGATTAGTAAGATCAATATCCTGTACCCAGAGGGTGACGCACTCATTAATTCTTAAACCAGTTCCATATAGTAAGCTAGCTGCAAGGCCTGTTTTACCTGTCATGCATTGAAGTATAGCTTTGGCTTCACTTGGGCTTAGTACTGTTGGAATATATTCAAAACGTTTCGGTCTTACCAGGTTACTTAGCTCGCCAACATCAATTTTTAGAATTTGTTTATAGAGAAAAATAATGGCATTGAGAGCTTGTGATTGTGCACTGGCAGAAACTTTACGCTTTATAGTCAAGAAATTTAAAAAGCGAGTTATGTGGTCAGGTGTCAGTAGTGCAGGATGTTTGAGATTATTGAAATAAAAATACTGTTTTAGCCAGTGAACGTATACGCGTTCAGTTGCCTGGCTATAGTGTCTGCGTCTTAACTCGTATCTTACTTGTGTTAATAGTTTGGGTTTACCCCATAAGCTTACTCCTTATATAAGTTATTGAATAATCGAGAAATAGGAGGTATGTTATCCACTAAAACCCCAATAACAAGGAATTAATTCCGCCTTTCGGAATTTCATTAACAGAAGGAGTTAAAATAAGTGGTTGATATTCATAGAAATTCTTTATTCTCCTTCTTCTTGATCAGGGCGTTAACAGGAATTTTTTCCTATTAACAGCTGTTATAAATAAAAAAGGAAAGAAATGAAAAAGGTTTACTTGTCACTATTATCATTAGTATTACTATCAGGCTGTTCTGCTTCAGGTCCAATGTATAAACCCAGTGAAATTTCATCTGATAAAAATGCGATGATTTATGTATATAGGCCTTCTCAATTCGTTAATGGTGGTGGCTACCCTGAAATAAAAATTAACAATAAAAGTATTGGCCCACTAAAAAATGGTGGCTACCTATATAAAGAAGTGCAAGCCGGAAAACACACTGTCCTCTCTGAGGGCAATATAATGAACTGGAATTTCCCTGATATTGAAGTGCCAGTAACACTAAAACAAGGCGAAACAGCATATCTTCGTCTTTTATCTAGCGCTTCTACGTCAGCAATTGTAGGTTCAATGGTTTATATGGGAAGAGACTCAAATTTACATTTAGTAAAACCAGAACATGCAAAGCAAGAAATAAAAACTATGCGCTTATCTAATTAACTAATTTATAACAAGTCGTTCAAAATGGACGCAAAAAGCATGCGCCCTTTAACTCGGCGTTATATTTAAAATAAAAACAAACTATGCCTTACAAAATGCATCCTAAACATTATGATAATGTAATGTCTTTTACAGCAAAAGAACGTTATCTATACCTTGTTAATAAAGTGGCTGACTGGGAGCAACTATGGGGCATTTATAATGAAAATGAAGGGTGGTTACTACGAACAACAGAAGATAACATAGAATATTTATCTATCTGGCCACATCCTGAATTTGCTAAGAATATAGCAAAAGAGTATTACCCTGAATCTAATGAAGAAGAAATGAGTCTAGAATTCTTTATGTCAGACTTATTGCCAAAGCTACAAAGTGACAATGTTAAAATTGGTGTATTCCCAGCTCCAGAAGGAACCACTTGGCTTATGGAGGCTAAAGACCTATTGGAAGTACTCGAAGAGGAATGCGAGCAATATGAATAAAAAATATAACAAGTCACTCCAGTTGATTCACAAAAGCGGCGCTCCTGTCGTCGCCCCACTTTTGTTCTCAACTGAGCTTAATCGTTAGCTGAAAAAAAGGATTTACTCCATGAAATATATTATTTCAATAATATTAATTATGTTTTCATTTAATTCACATGCAACTGAATCAACATATATCTGTGTAGTTGAGCAAGTTCTTGAATTATCTGAGCAGGGTAAATTATTAGAAACTAAAGGCACTTATACATCTGTAATTGGTAATAAATTCACAATAGATAGGAATCATGGTGACATGATTGGTTACCCGTTTACTACGAAATCATACAAAAGTATTACGGTTCTAGATAAGGGGAGTAAAGAAAATGCATTTAAAAGCATTTCAATATCACACCCTCCAAACATATGGGCAATGTATATTTATGTAAAAGAATTCCAAGAAGGAAAATACAAACCATTCTGGGGTAATGAAGGTAGTTATATCTTCAGTGGTAACTGTGAGTAATCAGCTAACAAGTAGCTCAATCGGACTGACAAACCCTTAACTTCTATGGCTCTTTTAACGCGCACTACTAATCACAATTTCAACCAATCAGTCTATTGGGTTTGCAGCCCATTAGCAAAGCGTTAGACATAAAATCAATATTATATGAGGTAACCAATGAAGTTTAGTAACATCTTAGTCGGTACAATTTGTAGCCTACTGTCTTTTGAAATATATGCAGGTAGTGTTATTTCTGAAGTGCCTTCAAACCCGGATACTTCTAAAAAGTATATATTTTATATGCATGGCTCAGTTGAAGAATCAGAAGGATCTACTGAGAAGTATGAAACAGCAGTCGACGCCATAGCAGAAAGTTCTGCTACTGTTATTTCTGAGGTCCGAGACAATACTGATCCAAACACTTATGCACAAAAACTTAAAGCTCAAGTTAGTCAATTAATTTCTAAAGGCGTACCACCTGAAAGCATTACAATAAGTGGCTTCTCAAAAGGATCAATTATTGCATTAGCTTCAGCAGGCATTATAAATAATAAAAATATTAATTACGTTTTACTCGCTGGCTGCTCAAGATATTTAAATGAAAAATATAGAGTCGACCCCACAAAAGCTGTTGGTCGCATTCTTTCAATTTATGACTCTGGAGACGAAAAATTCGATTCATGTAATGGAATTATTAAAGCTTCCGACAAACTTAAATTTGATGAAACTGAATTAGACTCAGGCAAAGGACACAAGGTTTTTCGTATTCCAAAAGAAAAATTTATTGAACAATGGCGTGACCCATTAATCGACTGGGCAGATGCTTAATGTCTAACAAGAACATCAACGCCGACAAAATAAAGCGTCGCTTGAAAAACAGCGCCACTCTATTTTGCCGGTTATGTAGGCGTTAGGGGCAAAACTAAAACAATCATGGAAAATATAGTTTTAATTGTCGTAGGGCTGATAGCGCTAGTAATCGGAATTTATCTGATTAAATATGCATTCATTGGTGCTGTTGGTTTATTGGAATGGGCGGGTGAATCTGGATTTATTGGTGTTGCGGCATATTTTGCATGTTGGGTATTTCTGTTTCCATTAATGCTAATTGGTAGCATTATAACTGGCGCACTAGCATCATGGTCTGAATGAACATAATTCTTAGAAGCATGGAAGTAAAAAAATGAAATATAAAAAAATTAGCACGCTTACACTGTTCACCGCAGTTATTATTGCCCTATCACTACAGGGCTGCGGCCCATCAGCTGACTCCCGATATGACTCTGGTTACAGCGATGGTTATGCAGAAGGTTACAATACAACATGCAAAATCAGATCAACCCTAGTTGAAGGAGACTGGGATGATGAAAATTACTCCAGAGGTTATCAAGACGGTCGCGCAGAGGGCGCAGCGGACTGTAAAGCTGGAAAATAATTTATTGCAATATAAAGCCCCTAACAATTAGCTCAACCCGACCATTTATACGCCGTTTCGCTTCGCTGCACTCTGTATAAATGGCCGGTTAGCAAGAGCGTTAGGCAAATAAATAGTCGGGTAGTCATTCACAAGTGGAGCTAAAGATCAATGACGAAAAGAATACTATTAGGCAACAATGACTTATGGAAAAAAACGTATGGTGTTTTAATCGACATATTTTGTTGCGGTATTCTAGAAGCAGAAAGTAAAAAAATAGTCCTCGGCTCTATTATTTCAATTTTAACTACACCTACAACATGGCCAATCGTCATATTTAAAAGAACAATTCATTTGGTCATATTGGCAACTTTCTGGTTCTTCTTCAGTTCGGTATTATCTAACCTTAAGGAATTCGAGGCATTATTTATAGCTATCGCATTAGTGGCAATATTTTACCGTGATATCTATAAAGAAATTACAGAATTATTACTATTTTTTCTAATTACTATAACTTCAGGAGGATTTCTTCGGTGGCTATGTAAAGGTTACTTAAATGATGCGCTATTACGCCAAGAGTTTTTAACTAATCCCGAAGTTGAGCCAGTAATAGCTAGTTTAGTACCATCGTTACCAGACAAATACGATAATGAATACGATTCATTTATGCAATTATACTTTAATTCCAATAAAAAAGATGGTGAAAAATTGCTAATTGATTCTATAGAAAAATACTGGAATGAAAAAAATGCCTAAGCGACTGTGATGTCAAACCCAATTAAAAATTATTTAATAAGCCCATTCACACCTGTCTCTTACCATTGCATTTAACATGATAATAAACTTTCTCATACAGGCAGTTAGTGCTACTTTTTTATGCTTTCCTTGTGCCACTAACTGATTATAAAACGCTTTGATCACTGGGTTGCACTGTGTAGCACTTAACGTTGCCATATACAGCACCGTACGCACTGCAAATCGTCCACCTTTAATCCGTCTCTTGCCTCGCAGTTTACCGCTGTCACGATTCATCGGTGCGACACCAACGAGAGAACCTATTTCCTGTTTGCTCAGTTCGCCTATTTCAGGCAAGTCTGCCAACAGTGTAAAAACTAATGTGTTACCTACACCTGGAGCTGACTTTAATATACGTTGTTTTTCTGTCCAATCAGCCTGATCCTCAACGTATTTGGCCAGTTTTTTTTCTAGCCGTGCAACTTCCTCGTTCAAATAACGTATTATGCGCTTGCAAGATACTTCAAATCCTTTTCCCATGATTTTTAAACGATTCAATTCCTGTGTGCGCATTCCCATCACCTGACGACGACGTGCAATTAAATCCTTGATTGCTAATAAATTTTTGCTGCGTTGTGGTGTTGCTGCCGGTTGTATAATGGCGGCGTACTCCGCAATAAGCTCTGCATCTAGTTTATCCGTCTTCGCGGCTAAGTTAATCGCTTTAGCATACTGACGAACTGAAGAAGGTTTTACTATGCACACGCTTATGTGTTTTTCATATGCAGCCTGGGCTAGCTTAAATTCATATCGCCCAGTAGCCTCAACGACAAGTCGCTTAACACTATAATGAGATAAGCGCTTCAAAATACGTTTAATGCCTTCAGTACTATTCTCATCTGCGAAATGAATTGCTTTTTCATACAGGTAAACATCTAACGAAAACTTACCTACATCCACACCCACATTGATTTCTGATTGACTCTTTTTAAGGTTTGTCATTTGGACTCATCCTTGCTAAATTCGAGCTCTAGGCTCATTCGACTGTTCGAGTTAATTAATCGGGTCGGTTCAGTGTCCCTGCTTGTTAACGATCTTTAAGATCATAAAATCATCGGACTACTGAACCGGTAACTTGGTGCTACAGGTTACGAGCCTAGTTTAATATTTATTGGGGATATTTGACCATACAATAAAATCAACCTGACCATTTTTTCTTACGGCCTAAAAGGCAGGCCGCAAGAAAAAACGGCCGGTTATTAAGGCGTTATGTTTCTAAATAAGCCATTGACAAACCAATAAAGGAACAATGAAAAAATCTAATCATCAAGGAAGTGTTCTAAAAGACCATAAGCAGGTCGGTAGGAAGTTGATTCCTCCAATGATGCAGCTACCAAACATGAAGGAAACTTCATTTCGTGATGACACATTGCCCTGCTTAGTGTGGATGTCAGCTATTTTTTTACGCTCTGACGATAGAAAGGCAGTTCATTTTTTAACTGAATTTTTAATGAAGTGCAAAGATATACTTGATGATGAAAAAATGCCTCCGCTAGCATTTTTAAATAATTTTAATAAATTAAAAAAAGAGGATAAAGACAAAATCATCAAAGAACTTAATGATGATCCAATGTTAGTCTTCTTAAGGGATAATCTTGAACATCAACATCATTTACTTGATGGATATCCGCTGTCCTTTTTATTTGAAGATTACCCATATGGCGTGGATAAAGAAGACGCGCTCAATATGTTAAAAGAAGATGTAGATGCACTTTTAGATAGATACACATCGCATTCTACAAAAGTACAAACTACAGCTATGGTTTCAATGGCTGCTACTGGTAAATTATTTTTTGGCCCTAAAATTGATATACCTGACTTCAATGCTATTTTTACAGCACCTGATTCTGAAGAAAGTAACAGGGTTGCATCATTTGTAAGATGCAATTTAAATGCTGGGACAGGCTTTGGCTCAATTGAAGGTGGGAAAAATGAATGGTCTGACTCTTTTTGGAAGTGCGTGTTTTTAATTTCAGAGTGCGAGTAAATGGAAGACAAAAAAGACCCTGTTAGCCAGCTTATTGAAGATTATGAGGATTTCTTAACCTCTAGCTTTAATGAGCTATGGAGCTTAGTGGATATAGAATATGACAAGCTTGAAGCATACTCAGTAATCGGCGGCATGCTTTCAAGACAAGTAACATTGTCAATTCAAATGGTTCGTTCTCCAAATATGCTAAATGGTCATTCCGCCCCTCTGTTTTTGAGGTCGATGACTGACTTACATATAGCACTTGCCTGGATAATGCTTGACCTAGAAAAACGGTCTACTAAGTATATTATGCATGGTTTAGGTGAGGAAAAACTTTCTATAGAGCATTTTAAAAAAGGTATAGAAGACGACCCAGACAATCCTAATAATGAACAAATAGAACAGTTGATAGAAGCCAAATCGGCATGGATAAATGCACAACGTAGAGATTTATTTGTAGAGGTGGATTTAGGCAATTGGTCGCAATTAGATTCTAGAAAAATGTCACAAGAAGCAGGTTGTGAGAGCCTTTATAAATATGCCTACAAGCCATTTAGTGTTGCAGCGCATAACATGTGGCCACATATATCACTTTACAATTGTAAAACATGTACAAACCCACTACATAAGTACCATCTATTGCCAGAATTATTAGAAGTACCCCCTGATTTTGATTATCTCTACAGATCATGTAAATATGTGCATAAAGCTTATGTATTATTTATTGATAAATTTGACTTAGAATATAAGTCCTTGCTTCCATTAGAATGGTGGGATGAGTATTTTACTGAAGAGGAAGCAGGTAATGATAGCGATGATGAAACCACTAAAGAAACATAACAAATCGTCCAACCCGACCGTTTTATGTCTGCTTTTTGATGTTATAACAAGGTTACGACCGTCTGCAAATGATTGGTAAGCGCCTATTAAAAAAAATAGGCGCTACCAGTTAAATATTAAATCTCAGTTTGCTCAGCCATTTCTAGGGCATCATCAACTTCTATACCAAGATACCTTACAGTGCTTTCTAAGTTCGTATGACCTAAGAGTAGTTGTATAGCTCTCAAGTTTTTGGTCCTCTTATAAATTATTGATACTTTAGTTCGTCGTATTGAGTGAGTTCCATATTCGTGTGGATTTAAACCAATGTCAGAAAGCCAGGAACTTAAAATTCGAGCATACTGTCTCGTCGAAATATGTTCAGAATTGTGAACTCTGCTTTTAAATAGGTATTCGTTACTAGATAAATTCTCACTCATTATCCATTCAGTTAAAGCATCACTTGTATGCTTTGTAATTTCAAACTGAACGGGTTGCTTAGTTTTTTGCTGCATAACCATGGCGCGTTTAGATATTACTGAGCCATGAGCAACATCTCTAACTTTAAGTTTTACCAAGTCGCAGCTGCGAAGTTTGCTGTCTAGTGCGAGGTTAAACATGGCGAGATCTCTGATTTTCTTGGCAATTTGCAGTCGTATTCGTATTGCCCATATCTCGTGTAACTTTAGGGGTGGTTTCTGACCTATCAGCTTACCTTTGTTCCAGGGGATGTGCTTTTGAGTTGTATATGTAAGATATTGCATTTGAGGCCTCCAAATCATGGATAGGGCCTATATATGTTAATGATAATGAACTTAATATATAGTCAAAGCAGACTTTGCCATGGTGGTATATGAGCAGCGGTAACCACCACATAGCTGACATCAAAATCGTATTGAGATACATTACTTTGAAATCAATTAGCTAATTAAGTGACTAAAACAACTGAGAGTCAGCTTTCAAGTGCTATAAATATTCAACAAATAGCATCATAGCCTGCGGACATTGGCAGGACATAAGCCAGGTATAAAATTTGCATCTTTACACTACAGCTACATGTCGCAAGAATATTAGTCTTTGCTTATTATTCAAAGTGCCCGTCTTCCTATAATATGTTTCGAATAACCTTATAAAAATAAATGAAGAAGATGTTCAGGGAAGTAGGGCAATGGATACATGCAAGTCTTTAACAGCAACAGCTCTTGTTGCTGCACTCTCTATTCCGATAATAACTCATTCTGCATTAGTAGATCGATTAGCTCTTACTGTAAGTGAATCTGTTTACCAAGCTTCTGCTAATAGTAAGCGTGACGACTGATGTATATAGAAACCATTACATTAAACAACATAAATGAAAAATAATTACAGGAATCGAAAATGATAAATTATTTGCCGATAATTACCTTGTCAGCACTCATCATAAGTGGCTGTTCGACTGCCACTAAGCCGACAATTAATACACCTCAAATCAAACCACAAATAAGTCGTACTATAACTGCAGAGGAATCTAAAGGCCTCAAACGTAAAGTAGCAATATCTCGGTTTAGCAATGAAACAAAACATGGTAATTCATTTTTATTAGATGGAAATAATGATCGCATAGGAAAACAAGCTAGTGACATTTTAGCTGCTCGACTGACTGAATCAGGAAAATTTCTAATGCTAGAACGACAAGATTTAAGTCGTATTAAGTCTGAGCAGGATCTAACAAAAATAACATCAAAGGCTATAGGTGCTGACTTTCTTATTATTGGATCAGTATCTGAATTTGGCAGAACAACAGTAAGCGAAGTAGGAATATTTAGCCGTAATAAAAAGCAAGAAGCTAACGCTACTGTCAATGTTCGACTAGTTGATGTTAGAACCGGCCAGATAATTTTTTCACAAGAAGGAAGTGGTAAAGCATTATCTGAGGCAAATAAAGTATTTGGTGTGGGCGAATCAGCTGGATATGACTCAAAGATTGATGATGATGCATTGTCTGCAGCAATTTCGAAACTTGTTAGTAACTTAATGGAAAACCTCCTCGACAAGCCGTGGGAGGCTTATATATTAGATATACAAAAAAATCAAATTCTTGTATCAGGGGGTAAATCACAAGGACTTAAAAGTGGAGACAAGTTGAAAGTAATGAAACGTGGGAGAGTTGTTATAAACCCGCAAACAGGTATCGAAATTGAGTTGCCTCGTACAGAAGTCGCACAATTAAAGGTGATCTCATTTATGGGGAATGGTATTAATGAAATATCTTTATGTAGCTTAATTTCTGGAAGTGTTTCTGGGATGAAGACTAATCAATTAATTATTCAAGAATTATAAGGAAGCAAATATGAAAAAAGCACTATTAATTATCGTTGGTCTATTAATGATTACTGGCTGTGGAAAATACAGTCAAACAGTGCAAGTCTCAGATGATGCGTACTTATTATTAATGGGTGACACTACAGGGTATGTGCTCGTAATTGATAACGACAGTCCAGTTGACCTTGAAAACGACACTACGTCGTTTGATTTAAATGGGAAGACAGCAACAAAAATAAAAATAGTAACAGGTGCACATACTATAAAAATTACTAAAAATGGAAACGTAACCATTAATCGTAAATTCTATGTATCAACAGGAAATTCTTTTGAGGTAAATTTATGAAAAATATTGTATTAGTTATTTTGCCGTTATTGTTATTAAGTGGCTGTGCAAAAATAAGCCAATCCAACTTATATTGGGGTGATTACTCAAGCACGCTTTATAAGGTTAAGAAAGAACCCTCAGAATCTTCTAAATTAGAACATCAGAACGAATTACAAGAAATAGTAGAAAAGTCTAAAAGCATGCATTTAAAAGTTCCTCCTGGAATTTATGCTGAATTAGGTGTGCTGGCAAAGGACAAAGGAAAACATGCTATGGCTAATGAGTTTTTTAAATTAGAACAAGAAACTTATCCTGAAAGCGAGGCATTAATGAAACGAGCAATGCAGAATAATTCAAAGGATAAAACGATATGAAATTAATGTCATTATTAGGTGTAGTAATTCTACTGACATCAGGGTGTGCCTCCCAAGTAACTAAACAGCAGGCGTTCCCTGGAATGTACAATGAAAGACCAGATGCTGTTTTAGTGATACCTGCCATAAATAAAAGCACTGCTGCAGATGCCCCTATTTTGTATTCATCAACAATTAATGAACCATTATCTAACGCCGGATTTTATGTGTTACCCATTGAATTAACAGATCGTATACTGCGCAATGAAGGTATGTCAGAAGGAGAGCAACTAACGAAGATACCTCCACAGAAATTTGCAGAGTATTTTGGAGCGGACGCTGTTTTATATGTCACTATAAATAAATGGGATACTAACTATTACGTTATCGGTGGCAACATTACAGTTGGTGTCAATTTTCAGATGAAATCATGTAAAACTGGAGACACTTTGTGGAGTTACAATAACGAAATGGTACTTGATACTAGTGGCGATGCGAATAATGGAGGTGGATTGCTGGGTGCAATAATTGCCACAGCTATTGCTACAGCCATTCAAGATTATGTTCCAGTGGCACGACGATTAAACACAGTGGCATTAACTCAAATTCCTTTTGGAAAGTATCATGCATTGCATAAAAAGGATGGTAATAATTTAGTAAATGTATCTGCAAGATGATATATAGCGCTTAGATATCTGTATGTTCGGGCATATAAAAAAGTAATAATAATTTAGGGATATGAAAAAATGATGAAGACAAGAAGTTTATTTATAATGTTTCTGTTAGGATCAATTACGGCTTGTGGCGGTGGCGGCGGAAGTGATGGAGGTGTCGAAAAAGACATATTTAGCCTATGGAATCGTACCACAGATAATTCACCACTCGAGCTTACAGGCGGTACATTCTCAACAAACATCGGTATATCATTCTTTTTCGCAGGTGGCGCGCAATGTGACTGTGACTTTGGTGTTTTAGGAACTCAATCATCTGGCACATATGTCATTAACTCATGTTTTTATAGATCTGGTTCTGGTTCTAGTGACCCAGGCTGTAACGCATTGAATCAAACAGGTACATACACAAACAGCAATAACACTTTAACTATTGTTGGCCCAAATGGTACAGCTGTATACCAATAGCCTAACAATTTAATCAACATTGACTGCCTAGGACTATGACCTAAAGAACAGGCCTCCACTCTAGGCAGCAAGTTATTAAAGAGTATTCAGTGTCTGCTTTCTAATCTATTTACCAAGTGACGACCGTCTGCTAATGATTGGTAAGCGACATTACTTATTAAAATATACATTTAAAAAGACAATTCTGATCAAGGCAGATCCGGTAATTATATTGATCATAACAGCAGTCAGAGTTAACATATCAGTGCCGGTTCGGTGCCGAAATTATTCGATATTCGAGCCCAAAATAGTGCGAAATATGCGCGATTTCCACCTGTTAAGTTATTGTAATATATAAGAATACTGTTTCCGGCCCTGGGCACCATCTATAACTTATTGATATATCAGTAAGTTTTCCTAAAAAAGCCACTTTTGAAGTGGCTTTTTTTATGTCTGTTCTCTTATTATCAAAGTACCAGTCCCTTGCGTTATCT
>Ga0316209_1002893_pt1 | contig 12665 bp, 10 predicted proteins | sample 6monopyrite_MG_FD_204945 | JGI IMG/M metagenome (GOLD analysis project Ga0316209, IMG submission 204945) | Microbial mat bacterial communities from mineral coupon in-situ incubated in ocean water Damariscotta River, Maine, United States -... | ecosystem: Environmental > Aquatic > Marine >...
CTGATTTTGCCCGTGAGTCGAGAATTGAAAGTAACTTAATTAAGCAATCGGATTTAAATGTCTTAGGCCGTAAGTTATATGCTGCATTTGAGCGTAAAGCGGGAAAGATAGACATCATTCATCAAGGCATTACCGAGGATTTATACGAAAGCCATTTATCAATTCATCAATTTTTTGGAGATGACAATACAGAATCATGGATGATTTTTAGTGGCATTGTAGATGAAAATGAAATGGTAGTTCGTTCACCCATTAAACGTAGCTACGACTTAATGGAATTAATTACCTGGTGTTTCTTTAATAAATTATTTAATAAAAATACTATTATTGCCTTATATGCAGATAAAAGTGATTTATCCGAGCGTGAAATATTACAAACAATCCAGACGATGGAAAAGATATTTTTTGAAGATAAATTAAATAGCGCTTCATTCCATGACTATAGTCGAACAGCAAAAATATCTGCCGTAGGAACTTTTATTAATTTAGGTGTTGATCCTTTTTCTGAATATACAAAAAAAGGGCAACAGATAACAAGTAATCGAACCGATGCATTGCGTTTTGGTGGCATGTGGGAAAACCTTGCCTTAAGTCTGGAACAGGTTATTGTTACAAGTTGGCAAGAAGTATTAACATTTCGATACTTTGGCGTAAAAGGTTTAATGAATTGTTTACGTGATTATTTACAATGGTCTCCGCCTTCTAGTGGCCAACGACCTCCACGAATTAATGCACATAGTTATTCCTCATATCGTGGGCCTTCAATTGCGCTTAGAATAGAAAATGTATTTGAGCAGGTTTTAGCATTTTTTTATACCCAACCAGTAAATGTAGCAAAACAATATATCTTAGGAATAGAGTGGGACTATTATCTTCTTCAAATTGAAAGTGATAATTTAAATGTCCTTGCAGCGGGCAGCATCGATAAGCTGATGGAGTATTTATCTTCTCCTAGTTCAGTTTACCATTTAACAGAGTTCGATATAGAAGCAGACAAAGATTCTGACCTGCCAATAATTTATAGTGTTAACAAGCCGGGTGTTGTTCAATGCTTTTATCGGGTTCAAGGGAAATCAGTATTTATTTACATTTTAGATGAAAAGGGTTCACTGTTTCATCAGAAAGAAGATTTTTATGATGTTTATAGTTTGGTAAAACATTTGCAACATTTTTTTTCTGCAGTGCATAAGCGTATGGACTTTCTCAACACAATAGAACAACGATCAGCGATAGCAGATTTAGTTGAATTTTATAAGATTGAGCATTCAGATATTGACGGTTCATATTTGGATAAACATAGTATTAATCGCTATGTTCGCCCTGCAAAGTACGTAAGCTTACAAGTAATTGGTGACAAAATAGATGGTGAAATGGTCTTTACCCTTTATTGTGAGGGCAGAGAATTCACGTCGCTTGAATACGGGGAGAAAATTTATTATGAAGTAGCGAAACATGTATTAAGTAAGCGCAGTAGTGGTGCAAAATATCCTATTTATATAACCGATTTAGATTTATCTAAAAGCCTGTTAGATATTGATATAAAAGAACTACAAACTTTCCATTACTTAAAATATAAAAAAGAAATAGAACACTATTTAAGCTTGGCGCTCAATGCCTTGATTTAAGAAATATAACACCCTGTCTAAACTATTGAGGAATTATTCTTGATGTCAATCGAGGATGAAATAGTTTATTATCTGCGTTTTATAAAGTGATAATAATCAGGAACTAAATTGCATGTCTACTAAATTTGAGCAACCGTATAAAGCCTGTCCTGTGTGTGGTTCTGCAAAGATTCAGGATTATCATATGGATTACAGTGGAATTAAAATTGCCAAATGCAATGATTGCTCTGTGCAATTTATGAACCCCGTTTATACTGATTCCTATTTAAATGATTATTATAATAATTACACAGGCGATAGTTATTCGCAAAAGGTCGTTGATGAACAACATTTTACGGCTAATGATTATTTAGAGTTTGTTGAAGAATATCTAGGCCGTACTGGTAGTATGCTCGACTACGGCAGTGGGAATGGTGAGCATAGTAAGGTGGGTTTACAGCGAGGCTGGGATGTAACTGGTTATGATGTTGATTGTGAGGTTGCAAAAAAAGTATCTGAAAAATTTAAATATAAATACTTTTGTGGATCATTTTCAGATGTGAATTGGGAAAATGAAAAATTTGATTTAGTGTATGCAAATCAAGTTGTTGAGCATTTAAAAGACCCTATTGCCGCACTTAAATTAGTTAGAGCACGTTTAAAAGATGACGGTGTTTTTCTAGTGGCTGTACCCAATATTCATTCACTTTCTCATCGAATTAAATTTATTACTGAGAAGTTAGGTTTACGTAAAGATAAAGTCGGTAAGTATTATGATACTGAACATCACGTCTTCTATTACGATAAAATATCAATTTCTAATATGTTAAAAAAAGCAGGCTTTGATGTAATAAGTAAGCACAATTCTAGAAAAGCTAAGCTTACAGAAAATAAAGTATCGAAATTTATACGACGAAATATTACTGAAAAGATAATTCCGAATAGCGCATTGTTTGTTTTAGCAAAAAAATCAGTCTGATAGGATTTTATCGAGCCAAGCACTAATATCATTAATTTCTTGTGGTATCACACTGTGTTCCATTGGGTAATTGTGCCAATCAATATTGTAACCAAGTTCAGTTAAAAACTGTTTAGACATTTCTGCAAGTGAAATGGGTATAACGGGGTCGTGCGTACCATGAGCGTAAAAAATGAAAATATCTTTATTCGCGGCAGCGGCTTCTTTTGATACAGACGTATCGAGTAACAAATACGTGGATAAAGCCATAATGCCCGCGAGTGGTTTTGAATACCGCAAACCCGTATGTAAAACAATAGCACCACCTTGAGAAAAACCGGCAAGCACGATATTTTTACTATCAATACCTCGTTCAATTTCAGCATCAATTAAATAATTTATTTGCGCTGATGAGTATCGAATACCTTTTTCATCCTGATTGGCATCAATGCGAGGAGCAGCAATGTCATACCAGGCAGGCATAACCATGCCACCGTTTATTGTTACTGGTATTGTAGGTGCATGTGGAAAAATAAAACGGGTATGTTTTTTGTTCATAAATTTTAATTCAGCCACAATGGGTTCGAGATCATAGCCATCGGCGCCAAGCCCATGTAACCAGATTATGCTAAATATAGGATTGTTGGAGCCTATCACTAAAGTCGAAAGTAAATTATTCATAGAAGCACCTAGTCGTATATTGTAAATATAGAAAATATAGATAATACTTTACACAATATGCTATATATTGTTGATGCAGCATACATGGGCCAAACTAAATACAATTGAGTTTAGTCATAATGCTGAAATCTAGGGAGAAAGATATGAAATCCTTTAAATGCATACTATGTTTAGTATTTATTATCTCACTATATAGCCCGCTTTCTTATGCAGAAGATTCGATAAAGCTTGGCATTTTCCCTTATGTAAGCCCTCAAAAATTAATAAAACATCAAAAAGGCTTGATTGAGCATTTTGAATTAGGGCTTAAGCAAAAGATATCGATTGTAACAGCTAAAAGCGTTAGAAAATTTGTTGAACGCGTAAGGCAATATAAATATGATATTGTTTATTCTGCTCCTCATTTAGCCAGATACGCCGAGAAAGAGCTTGGCTACTATCCTATATCAATGACAAAGCATAAGATTCAATCGTTATTCATAGTACCTAAAAATTCAACTTATAAAAGAATATCTGATTTAAAGCGTAAAAAAATTACCATGGGGCCGCCAATCGCTATTATTCATCAAATCGCTATCAATAAATTAAAAAAAATCGGCCTTGAAAGTGTACGTGATTTTACTTTATTAACAACTAAAACACATGAGAATGCTATATTTTCAGTTGTTAATGGTGATAGTGATGCAGGTGTAACCGGGGTTAAGCTTTGGAAAAATCTTGCGCCTTATTACAAAGATAAACTACGTTTACTTGATGAGTCAATTAAAACTACCGGATTTATCCTGTTAGCAAAACCTAATACTCCAAAAGTTCTTGTGGAGAAATTTAAAAATTTGAGCTTGAGTTTTAATGACACACCGGCTGGAAAGAAATATTTATTTCAAGGATTTAAAGAGATAGATAAAAATATCGTTAAGGAATTAGATGCCTATACTTATGTTTTTAAATAGATAGATTTTATGTTTTTCAATGCAATAAGAAAGTCTCTTCGAGCCAAGTTAATTCTTGCAAGTGTTATCGTAGAAATAATCATGTTATCGATACTGCTCAGTAATAGTATGCGAATAATAAATAATACAATTAACGAGCAAAACACTCTTCGTTTTGAATTAATAAATCCATTATTGGCATCATCATTAACAAATGAACTTTTCGCTCGAGATTATGCTTCATTGAGCGATATTATAATAAATATAATTCAAAGCAGTAAAGATAATTTTGTCTATATTGCCGTTTATGATGACGACAATAAGCTTTATTTTAAGGCTGGAGAATTTAGTGAGTCAGATTTAGTAAATGAAGCGAGGGTAACGGATTCAAGCCAAGTTGATATTTTAAATTTATCCACGAATTTGATGTTAGGAGGCCAACAAATTGGCAAAGTTCGTTATGGCTTATCAAATACTTCATTAATTGCCTCGAAAACTAACTTGCTTAAGCAAGGATTGATTATTGCGATTCTCGAGATTTTATTAACAGCATTGTTAATTGGATTAGCTGGATATTTTCTAACGCGACATTTGTATGCGTTAATCCAAGGAATGAGTAAAGTTCAACAGGGTATTTACGAAGTAAGTTTAAATATACAATCTGAGGATGAGATAGGAAAATTATCACAGGTATTTGGTCAAATGACTGAAGCGATTCAAGAGCGAGTGGTAGCGCTGGAGAATGAGAAAGAGTTAATTCAGGTAACACTAGAGTCCATCACCGATGCGGTAATAACTACAGATGACAAAGGGGATATACAGTATATTAATTCTATTTGTGAAGGGAAGTTGTGCTGCAAATTAGCGGACTTTGAAGGGCGATATATAACAGACTTATTTAAGATTAATGATTCTGCAGAGAGGGTAGTTCCAAACCCCGTAGAAGAATGTTTGAAAAAAGATACAATTATTTTATCAGGACAATTTGAAAGTGTATCCAGCTTAGAGGGTGAAATAATAAAAATTGAATATACCGCCTCACCTATTCACGACAAGCTTAATAGCATTATAGGCGTTATCTTAGCATTTAGAGACATTACCATTCGTATTGAAAATGAAATTGAACTTAAAAATTATCGCGACAATCTTGAATTACTTGTTAAGCAGCGTACGAATGAACTTGAATTGTCTAATAAAGAGCTTGAGTCATTCAGTTACTCGGTGTCGCATGATTTGCGAGCGCCTTTAAGAAGCATTGATGGATTTAGCCGTGCTTTAGAAGAAGATTATGGCTCGGATATTGATGAAAAAGGTAAAGACTTTATTTCTAGAATATGTAACGCGACAGAGAGGATGGGGAAATTAATAGATGACCTGCTTAATCTAGCACGAACAGCTCGTTATGATATTAATGTTGTAAAATTAAACTTATCCGATAAAGTAAGCGTTATAGCTAATAGATTAAAGCAAGAAAATGAAGGTCGAAATGTTGAGTTTATTATTCAGGATAAGATTTTTATTTATGCTGACGCGATACTTATAGACTCAGCGTTAGAAAATATAATTGGTAATGCTTGGAAGTATACTCGTTTTAATGAAAAAGCTATTATAGAGATTGGAGAGAATATAGTTGACGGTAAACAGATTATTTTCATTAAGGATAATGGCGTAGGTTTTGACAATGAATATAGCGAAAAAATATTTGCAGCGTTTAGTCGCTTACATAAAGCTGCAGACTTTCAGGGAACGGGAATAGGGTTGGCAACGGCTGAGAGAATAATAAAAAGGCACCATGGCAGTATATGGGCAGAAGGTAAAGTTAATGAAGGCTCAACATTTTATTTTAGACTTGATGAGTGAGTAATATTCGATAATAAAAAGACGAAGCCTGTATAAACAAGCTTCGCCTTTAGCGGCGGGCTATTAAAAAATTAAGTTTTACTTAATTTTCGTTTCAACCGCGTCTTTCTTGCCAGTGTTGTCAGACCAAGCAATACCGACAGTATCGCCTGCTTTGCCGCCACCGAATTTGAAAGATAGGTAAGGGTTTTTAGAAACCGCGCCGCCCCATTCAGCTGTCATCACCGTTTTACCATTGTGAGTACAGTTAACTTCTTGAATGAAATGAGCAGGAACTTTCTTACCTGTTTTTTTGTTTTTACGCAGACCGGTTTCCATTGGATGGGTCAAAAGCGCTTTAACTAATACCGCATCACCTTTAGCGTTGGCGCGTATACGAATGGACTTAGCCATAATCGTTCTCCTATTATTTAAAATTTTTAGTGACAGTTTCTTCTCGTTACTATCACTTATGCGTCAGCTCGCTGACGCTGTATGATTTTGTACGTGATAAATTAATTACCCGCCACAACCACCAATAGTTACTTTCACGTCTTTGCGCGCAGAATACGATTTACCACCGGCTTTCACCACGGCAATCACATTCGATGTTTTACCCATTTTGATACGGGTCGCAACAAAGCCTTTTGAACTGCTAGAGAGTTTAAAGTTCGCCGCGAGAGGCGTTCCATTTTTCTCAACCACGATAGCAATATCGGTAATACTAGGAATAGTCGTTGTGACTGTTACAGGAACAACCGCACCGTTTTCCGCAATATCTGGGGCTTTAATTTTGATGTCGCCACTTGGGCTAGTAGATGCACTACCATGAGCGGCAGTTAGCGCATCTTGCATATTTTTAGCGCTAAAAGCATCTTTTGGCCATGCTGCGAGTACAGTGTTTGGGCTGATTAAACCAGCGCCCACTGCAACAGCAACCGTGCTACTTGCTAAGCTGCCTTTTAAAAAGGTTCTACGTTGCATAATGAATTCCTCGTTTGTTGTTTATATGTTATTACATCAGTATATGTTGCAGGGTTTAGGCCAAGTATTTTTAGTTAATAAATACAATGAGTTACATATTATTTAGGTTTGTTAAGCGGGTTTAATCATGCAATTTGCACGATTAAAATTGCAATTTGCACGATTACTCTCTGAATGGAAAGAGTCGTTAAGCTCTGACATGGCTGTGGGGCTTAAGGTTATACTAGGATTTTTTTGGCTTTATCGTTAAGCATCATACAAAGAATAATAAGGTTTATCATTATGCGCTGGAGAGGAAACAGGCAAAGCAATAATATTGAAGATCGACGTGGCTCCAGCAGTACGTCGTCTGGTGGGGTCTTATCAGATTGTTGCCGCTTGTTTTTCGGTTTCTTGGTTTTAAAGGTACCGCTATAGTTGCTTTAGGTTTTGTTGGTTATACCTTTCTGTTGGGTGGCAATTTAAACACGATATTGGGGTTAGCACCTGAGTCCAACGTTTCAACTAAACAAGTTAAGCAGAGCCCAGCAGAGAAACAAATGGTGGAGTTTGTTTCCGTCGTCTTGGCCGATACAGAAGAGACTTGGAACACACTCTTTAAACAATACGGTAAAACCTACAAAGAACCCGGTTTGGTGCTTTTTAGAAACAGTACGCGTTCTTCATGTGGACTTGGTAAAGCAGCGATGGGCCCTTTTTATTGTCCGGCTGATCAAAAAGTTTATATTGATTTAAGTTTTTTTAATGATCTGAAACAACGTCATAATGCCCCTGGTGATTTTGCGCAAGCCTACGTTATTGCGCATGAGGTTGGCCATCATATTCAAACCTTGTTGGGTATTTCTAAGCAAGTACACCAAGCCAAAAAAGGTAAAACAAAATCTATTGCGAATAGTTTGTCGGTTAAACAGGAACTTCAGGCAGATTGTTTTGCGGGCATATGGGCGCATCATGCAGCACGTGTTAGAAACTTACTTGAAACGGGTGATGTAGACGAAGGTTTAACGGCTGCAAGTGCTATTGGCGATGATAGGTTACAAAAACAAGCGCAAGGTTATGTGGTTCCGGAATCATTCACCCACGGTACCTCTGCGCAAAGAGTACGTTGGTTTAAGGTAGGTTTAAATGGTGGCTCAATAAAAGGTTGTGATACATTTAAAACGGCTTCTCTTTAATACTTTAAAAGTTTTAGCTTTTTTAAATTAACGTCCACCTAATAAAGAGCCAAGAATGCCCCGGATGATGCGACGGCCTAAGCTGCTACCTATCGATCGAGCTGCACTTTTCAGCATGGCTTCACCAACACCTTGACGTCGCGAACGCGAGCGTGTTGATTTCTGCTTAACGTCACTATTTTCTTGTTCGGCTTTTTCTGCGACCAGCGCGTGTTGTTCATCTTCACTGCGCTTTTTGAGAATTTCATGTGCTGACTCTCGATCAATCGCGGTATCGTAACGTCCTTTTAGAGGCGAACGGTCAAGTACCGTTTGTCTCTCTTGTGGATTTAGTGGCCCAATACGTGAGTGTGGCGGAACAATAAGTACACGCTCAACAGGCGTTGGACTGCCTTTATCATCTAAGACAGAAACCAACGCTTCTCCAGTTTCTAGCTCGGTGATAACTTTTACAGTATCAATATCTTTATTGGCACGAAATGTTTCAGCCGCTGACTTAACCGCTTTTTGATCTCGCGGTGTAAATGCACGTAGAGCATGTTGCACCCGTGTACCAAGTTGGCCAAGTATTTCTTCGGGTATATCGAGTGGATTTTGGCTAATAAAATATACGCCGACACCCTTCGAACGAATTAAACGAACGACTTGTTCAACTTTATCAAGTAGTGCTTTTGGCGCGTCATCAAACAGTAAGTGTGCTTCGTCAAAAAATAATACTAGCTTAGGTTTTTCTGCGTCACCGACTTCGGGTAATTGTTCAAATAATTCAGACAACAACCACAATAAAAACGTAGCATACAAGCGAGGTGATTTAGACATTAACCGTGTCACATCTAATACACTAATGACACCTCTGCCACTAAAGTCACTGATCATTAAATCGTTAAGGTTTAACGCAGGCTCACCAAAAAAATGTTCGGCACCCTGTTCTTCCAGTATTAATAGCTTTCGCTGTATCGCACCGATACTGGCGCTTGCTATATTGCCGTACTCTGAGCTTAACTCTTTTCGGTTTTCGCTCATCCAATTTAATAAACTACGTAGGTCTTTTAAATCGAGTAATAGCAATCCGTTATCATCAGCAAAGTCAAAGGTACTGTATAACACACCCATTTGTGTGTCATTAAGCTCTAATAAATTAGATAGAACGAGTGGCCCAATGTCCGATATTGTGGTGCGAACGGGGTGCCCATTATTAGCAAAAATATCCCAGAATAATAATGGATTGGCATCATTGGTGTAGTCGTTTAATCCTATAACGTCGATGCGTTTTTGAATATGTTTATTCATACTGCCAGCTTCAGCAAGGCCAGACAGATCCCCTTTTACATCAGCCAAAAAAACCGGAACACCATTGCGTGAAAAAATTTCTGCCATCACTTGCAGGCTAACAGTTTTGCCGGTACCGGTTGCCCCAGCGATTAAGCCGTGACGATTTGCCATCCGCAAATTTAAATTAATTTGCGTGCTGTCATTACCACCGATACATGTATTTTCCATATTAAGCCTGTTGAGAAGAGATGTTGTAAATCGTTTGTGTTGGGAAGGCAAATTCAAGATTATTTGCATTAAACTGTTTTAGTATTTCCAGGTTTATTTGCGTTTGGGTGCCGGCAATATCAGCACCGCCTTTTATGTAATAAGCGCACATAATATTCATTGCAAAATCACCAAAGGCATTAAACGATAACACCACTTTTTCTTCAGTATTTGGATTAGTATCAACGATAGACTTTAATAAATCCATTGCCTGCTGCATTTGTTCGGCAGTTGTGTCGTAAGTTAAACCTAAGTTTAAAACGACTTTACGCGATGGTTCTCGCGATACATTTTCTACCGGTGCGTCTGTAAATGTAGAGTTAGGAATAGTCACAACGCGTCCTTCTAGGGTACGCAAACGAGTACTACGCATACCAATTTCTATGATCGTACCGTCGTAACCATCTATTTTTACACGGTCATTAATTCTAAAGGGTTGATCGGCAAAGATAGTAAAGCCACCGAAAATATTCGATACCGTATCTTTAGCTGCCATTGCAAGAGCTAAACCACCGATACCTAAGCCAGCCAGTATTGCACCAACATTATATCCCGCATTGTTAAGGCCAATAACGATAGCCATCACCCATATAATCATGCGAGCGCCTTTGCGTAAGATAGGCATTAACTGATCGTCTAAATCATTATCTGTGCTTGCAGACCAAGGCAGTAATACACCTTCATAAAAGGCATCAAATAAACGTACTAAGAGCCAACCAATGAGTATTGCTAAGATAATATGTAGTGCGTTACTGATAGCGCTGGAGAATGCTGGCGGTAAGGTTAATAAAGTAAGTGCAAACCAGATGCCTGCAGCTATCAGCATAAAGACAATAGGTTCTTCAATGAGATCGACAATGATGTCATCAAGCTTTGTTTTTGTTTTGCTAGTAAACGCCTTGATAATTTTTGAAAAAGTCCAGTAAACAGCTTTACCTAGTATAATGACAAAAAGAATAATGCTTAATGATATAAGCCACTGTTGAATGGTATTGCCATAGTAGCTGGTTGTTAGAAATTCCATAATTTTTCCCACTTAATTTTATTTATTGATGGAAACGATTATACCCTTAATGACATCCTGTTAACTACGATATGCAAGCGCGGAAAATAAAAGTTAACATATATTTATCAAATCACCGAGAGTAATTTGTTAAAGTTGAATTATATTAATAGTCGCTAATGTGATATATAAAATTTGTATATTCGTTATACATTTTTTATTTGTTATAAGCCTTGTGAGTAAACTTAGAAATAGTGATTCATGATGGGATTTATGAAGCGAGTGAGCTTCCGAATTAGTCTTCGGTAATGCTTTTAAGTTTACGCCACAACGTAGATTTGTTAATGCCTAAAGCTTCTGCCGTCAAATCCTTACTATTGTCAAAGTGTTCAAGTACTCTCAGTATATAACGTTGTTCCAGTTCGGCTAGAGTAGGTAGATCGTCATCGAGCTCTTCAACATCATTGCGTTCATTTAGCGTTTGAATATGCATAATGGGTGTATCGGCTAATGCAATACTGCGTTCCACAAGGTTCTGTAACTCACGTACATTACCCGGCCAGGAATATGAAATTAATTTTTGCATAGACGCGGTATCAAAGCCATGAATGTCGCGGTGATAACGACTACTGTACATATCTATAAAGTGCTGCAATAAGGTAGGAATATCGTCTCTTCTTTCTCGCAAGCTTGGCATGGTGAGTTTAATAACATTTAACCGATGATAGAGATCATCTCGAAAAACTTTAGATTGAACAAGATCTTCTAAATTTCTATTGGTTGCAACAATAAAACGTACATCAATATTAATTGGTTTTAAACCACCAACGCGAGTTACTTGGTTTTCTTGAATGACACGTAACAGCTTAGCTTGCATCGCATCTGAAATGTTTCCTATTTCATCTAAGAAAACGGTGCCGCCTTTTGCTGTTTCGAGTAAACCTTTCTTAGCTGTTGTAGCGCCTGTAAAAGAACCTTTTTCATGACCGAATAGTTCGCTTTCAAGTAACGTATCCGTTAATGCACCACAATCGATAACCACATATGGTTTATCGGCGAATTTACTCTCTGTATGTATTGCTCGTGCAGCGAGTTCTTTACCCGTACCCGATTCGCCTTCAATAATTACGTGGCAACGGATGTCTGCAATTTTTTTTATAACCGATGCAATCTCATCCATTGATTTTGATTGACCAATTAAACCTTCTATAACCTGTTTCTGTTTTAATTGTTGTTTAAGTAAGCTATTTTCAACTTCAAGTGCGCGATGTTGTAGTGTTTTTTCTATTAGAATAAGTAACTCATCCATATCGAATGGTTTCTTGAGAAAATCGTTTGCGCCTAGTCGTAAAGCCTCTATTGCGTTATCAACATTGGCGTAACCCGTTAAAATAATAAATGGCGTATTTTTATCAATACTACGTACAGCGGTAAGTAATTCTATGCCGGACATTTCAGGCATTTGTAGGTCGCTAACAATTAAATCAACATTGTTAGAATCTTTTTCAAACGATAGTAAAGCTTCAGTTGGATTTTGGAAAACAGTGCATTCAATTTTGGCGTCATTACAAAATCGTTGCATGAGTTGGCCGGTTTTTGGATCATCATCAATAAAATAAATGTTAGTTGTCATAATCTTCAGTATATATCTAAATGTACAATGCAGGTAAATTTAGCTCTCAATTGCATCAGTAATAATAAGTGGTAGTTTAATCGTTGCAATTACACCGTGATTGTCTTTTTTATTTCGTATGTCGAGCTGACCTTGATGATCTTGAATTATTCCTAAACTAATCGATAAACCTAAGCCTGTACCTTGTGTTTGCTGTTTGGTGGTAAAAAACGGATCAAATATTCGCGATAAATTTTCTTCATCGATACCTGAGCCATTATCTGAAATAGTCATTTCTAGTTGAGAGGATAATAGCTGTGCACTAATAGTTATTTTCTCGT
>Ga0316209_1002895_pt1 | contig 12659 bp, 10 predicted proteins | sample 6monopyrite_MG_FD_204945 | JGI IMG/M metagenome (GOLD analysis project Ga0316209, IMG submission 204945) | Microbial mat bacterial communities from mineral coupon in-situ incubated in ocean water Damariscotta River, Maine, United States -... | ecosystem: Environmental > Aquatic > Marine >...
CAAACCTCACTGGCCCGCAAAATCTCTCGGAAAAGACGGCAAAGCCATGCGTACGCTCCTCGAAGAGGCGGCGGATTGCAAAACCAAAACCGACCAAGCGCCAAAGCTACGTAAATGGTTGATCGCGAGCGCCGAAAAACAGAAATGATGCCGCTTATCTGTTGACTGTCAGGATAAGTCGCGGAGCTCTGCACAGTCTTTCTTGGACAGAAGCTGGGGTTCTCCGCGCATACGCTGGAGCTGAACGCGGCCTATCTGGACAACTGGTTGCGTGTGCTCCGATCCGACAAGCGGGCGATCTTCAAGCATGCAGCGGATGCGCAGAGGGCCTGCGACTATCTCGTCGCCGCGTCGGAAGCGGGGCTGGGGGAACAGGCCGCGTGAGGCAGGAACCCGTTGTCGCCGAAACCGTCCGGTAAAGAGAAAGCAGGCTTTGGGTCTGGTGGTTTCAACCCATCCAAAAAGGACAGACCCATGAGCAATCCCAAACCCGCGGAGTCCTCTCCGCCTGACGCTGTCACTATCGGCGCTCAGAACGACGCCTTCCGCAGACTTGCTTGCCTCGGCATTGCCCCGAATTCACCGATCCAGGGCCGAATGCATGTCACCCGTTCGCTGATTGAGGCGGGGGAAGGCTTCATGGCCGAGGCCGTAAAGGCCACGGGCGCATTCGACACATTCGAGCCGGAAAATGATCCGGAAGGCTGGCATGATTTCGGGGCGGTCGAGATCCAGGGTGAGACCGTGTTCTGGAAACTGGATTTGTACGAGGCTGGGAGCGATTTCCGTTTTGGCGCGGAAGCCCCGGACAACCCCGAGACCACGATGCGCGTGCTCACCATCATGATGGCGCGTGACTGGTAGGGCAGGGCGCTCCAGACCTGCCCGCGACGGGCCCACTGACCCTCCAAAGGGAAAGTGGGCCCTTTGTCCTTGTGAGCGGTTTTCGAACTTGGTGAATCGTCTTTCGCCCCCGAACGCTTTTGCGGTGCAAACGCTGCCTCGGGTGCGGCGGCGATCATGCAATTCAGGTTGGTTCGAAAACGCTCGAGATCCCCGGACTCGGGGATTGGTCATGCCGTCTGAAACGCCTGGACGGCCAAAACATCTGAGAAGGACATCCCATGACACATGCTCTCAAACCCACATCCGTCGCCATCGGCGATCTCGTGGCCCATCCGGCCAATGTGCGCAGCAAGTCCCCCGAGGCTTATGCCTCCGAGAACATCGCGCATCTGAAGGCCAGCATCGCTGTGCTGGGCCTCCTGCAACCGCTGCTCGTCCAAAAGGTCGATGGCAAATTCGGCGTCCTCGCGGGCGGCCGACGTCATGCAGCACTCCTGGAGTTGGTCGCGGACAAATCGGCCAAGGGGTTTACGAACCGCACCAAGATCGATTGCCGCCTGGTGACCGACGATTGCGACGTGACTACCGCGCTGTCGCTCGCCGAAAACATCACCCAGGCGCCGATGAACGCGATCGACGAGTTCGAAGCCTTCGCCCGGATGATGGAGGTCGACGGGCAGACGCCCGAGACGATCGCCAAGACCTTCGGCACCACCGTGGCCGCCGTGAAGGGTCGTCTGCGCTACGGGCTGATCCATTCCGACATCCGTGCGGCCGCCCGCGCCAAGTCGATCACGCTCGATACGATGAAGGCCTTCGCGGACCATCCGAGCCAGGACGTCCAGAAGGAGGTATTCGAGGCGCTGGCTAAGGAGGACAGCTACCTGCAGGCCTATACCGTGCGCCAAGCGCTCAAGTCCCGCGGCGTGCAGGTGAGCGACGATATCGGTGCCTTCGTGCGCGAGGACTACGAGGCGCGTGGCGGTGCCATCGCGGCCGATCTGCTGGAAGAGCATTCGGTCTTGGAGGACGCAGAGCTGGTCGAGACGATCCTGCTGGAAAAGCTCACGGCCGCTGCCGAAAAAACGCGGGCTGAGACAGGCTTCGCCTGGGCCGACGCAGTGATCCGCTACGATTATTCGGCCATGGCGGACTATGGGCGCGTCTATCCGGGTCCGGTCGAGCCTGACGAGAAGGGCCAGAAGCGCGTTGATGAGATCACCGCCGAACTCGAACAGCTGCAGCTCGAGATGGAGGACGAAGGCCTCGAAGACGACGCGTACAACGATCTTTATGATCGGGTCGATGCGCTGGAGGCCGAGGCGCGCGATCTGCAAGAGGCCTATAGTGAAGACGATCTCGCGCGGGCCGGTGTGATCGCGTCGTGGAGCAACGGTCAGGTGACCTTGCATGTCGGTCTGGTGCGTCCCGAAGACAAGATCAATGCGCCGTCAGGCACGTCGCCCGCGACATCGCGCAAGGCGGATGCCGGTTCCGACGAGATCGTCTATCCGGCCTCGCTGGGCGAGGACCTCAAGACCGAGCGGGCGATGGCTCTGGGGGCCGCCATGGCGATGCATCCGAAGGTCACGCTCGATCTGACTCTCTTCAAGCTGGTCAGCGATGTGTTGGGCACGAGAGCCGTGACCCATGCGGTGAAGGTCGATGCGCGCAAGGAATATCGCAGCCATGCGAAGATGGATGAGACCGACGGCACGTCGCTCGAACAGGTGGCCGAGGCCCATGATGCGCTTGATCTCACCTGGGCGGACGAGGCGAAGTCACCCGCAGATCAGTTCCAGCTCTTTCGCGCGCTCGATCCGGGCGAGAAGGCCAAGCTTGTCGCCTATGCCACGGCCAGCACCACGCAGTCCTGCTTTGCCCGCAGCCGTCAGAGCGATAGCCTGATGCATGATTTCGAGATCGAGGTGATGCCGGACATCCGGGTACATTGGACGCCGAACGCGGCGCTCTTCAACCGCTTCAAGAAGGCCTGGTTGCTGAAAATCCTCGGCGAGGACCTGGGGCTTGCGCAGGAGGCCATGACGCTCGCTTCGTCGAGCAAGAAAGAGATAGTCGCCTTCTGCGACAAGCTCTTCGCCGAGCCCTTCGCCACGCTGACGGACGCGCAACGGGCGGCTGTCGCTAAGTGGTGTCCGCCGATGATGCAGACGACCGGTGGTGCCACCACGGAGACCGAACCAGACGAGAACGCGCCCGAGGTCGAAACCGCCCAGGCAAAGGCGGCCTGACACAAGCGAGGGCCCGCGCCTGGCTTTAACCGGGCGCGGGTCGGAAAAGCCCTCCCTTCACACCATGACAAGCGGCCCGAGCCGCTCCCTACGAAAGACATCACCATGGCTATTCTAAAATTCTCCGCGAGCGCAGTCGCGGCCCAGATCACGCATGCGCGCGCCTGTTCGACCTTTCTGCCCAACTGGAATGGGCCGGTGGACAGACCGGCTCTGATCCTGATCGTCGGGAATGGCGTGCATCTGCGCTCCAACGGCATCGACGGCACGACCACGCGGATCGTGATGACCGAGCGGGCCGATCCCTCCTTTGCCTTCGCGTCGGGCATCGACCCGTTTCGGGATCAGGACTGGATGTCCCGGCGCCAGGCCGCATTCCGCGACCTGACCGGGCAGTTCTACACCGACATTCTCGAGGATGTGCAGATGTTGATCGATCGCGGTCATGGCGCGATCCGGCTCGCCACCGACGGGCACACCGTGCGAGTTTTCGTGCGGCGCGCTGCCGATTTTCTGATTGGCGGAACCTACGACGTGCCCTCCGGTCTGGGTGGCACCTTCCGGGTCACCCTCAAGGACGCCTGCGATGCCTTCGCGATCGTGCAGAATTGCGGCAATTGCGAGGATTTCGACGCGATGCAGCCCTATCGGGTGCCGCTCGATGCGCTCATGGAGATCGATGACCGGAGGGCGGCGTAACGCGCCCTTTCTCACACTTGCATCGCCAATACCCTGCCGGGTCTGCGGCCCTCTCGGGACATTGGCGACACAACTTTTTCTTCTGAGAGAAAGGACACTGAAATGGGATGGCTCTTCTACACCGACCACCGCGTCAAATCCTACGCCGACGAGAAGGCGAAAATCACTCGGATCTGCACGTTTGAGACCGACACCCGCAAAACCGAGGTCATCAAATGCTGCAAAGTCGGGTCGACCTGGTACGCCGCCGCGCGCGTCGCAAATCTGGACGGAAGCCCGGTGGATGACCGCACCTATGTCACGGATACTGACGGCAGCATCACTTTCGGCGCGGTGATCCTGACGCGCTATGACGACGGCTGCTGGGGTTACAAGGACATGGAGGAAAGCGCCGGTCCCGTGGAGTCCCGCGCCCCGCTGTGCTTGCTCGATCTCCTGTCAGAGTTGAAGGACCCGGACAGCTACGCCCATGCCTGGCGGCAACGGTGCCGGGATTGGGCGGCGATCCCGGACTACCAGGAAGGCGACAAGATCAGGCTCGCCGCGCCCGTGACGCTGACCGACGGCAGCACCTGCCAGATCGTCACCGCCACCCATTACAAGCGTGGACGACAAAAGCGGCGGTGCTACCGCATCGAGGAGACCGGCGGCCTCGTGCGCCTGTCGAAAGCCTCCCTTGCCGGGTCAGAACTCCTCAGCTCGGCAAAGAGTGACGCGAGCCCGGTCCTCGCCGAGTTTCTGGCCGGGCAGGGGTCCTGATTGGCTCTCAAAACCTACCGCCCAAGGTTCAAGCCTCCTCCGCGCTCCCGAAAGTGCAGAGGGGGCTTCTTGTCCTGTCAGACCCGTAACTTGATCTGGAGGACAGACGACATGGCTGATCGAAGCCCAAAATCCACACACAGCATGCCATCAAAATCACAGCTTCAGGAGGCTCTGTCGCAGATTGGCGGGGAGATCGAAGAGCGGCCTCTCAAGAGCTCATCGCTGGCCCGGATCATGAGCGAAACTTTTGGCGGCAGCGATGCCGGCGGCGCGTGGGACTGGCGCATGGCCTACGACATGATGCAGGCCGCCGTGGTCATGCAGGTCGTGCGGGGCAGGGACTCGGACGCGATTTCCGCCGCAAGGATGCTCGCTACACGGCTCCTGACAGAGACGCGACGCTCGGAGCAACAGATCCGGCTGCAGCAATTCTCGACCCCGCTTCCCTATGCGGCCCTCGTCGCCCGTGCGGCAGCCATCCGCCAAGGCGAGACCGTGCTGGAACCGTCAGCCGGAACCGGCGCACTCGCCGCTTTCGCCGCGCGTGCGGGCGGCACGCCGATGCTCAACGAGATCGACCCGTTCCGGCGGTCGCTCCTCGAGATCGTGTTCAACACGGACGTCACGAGCCATGATGGTGAGCATATCGACGATCTGCTCACGACCCCCTGCCTTCCAGGCGTCGTCGTGATGAACCCGCCCTTCGCCTCCTCGGTCGATCGCTCCCGTGACAAACAGATCGCAGCAAAGCACCTCATCGGCGCTGCGAAGCGCCTGGTCTCCGGCGGACGGCTTGTCGCGATCATGCCGATGGGGTTCAGCCCGGAGCGGGACGCGGCACTTTGGAACCGCGCCTGCGGACTCCTGACACCCCGGCTCGCGCTCACCATTCCCGGTCACGTATACGCCAGACTCGGCACCAGCGTGGAGACCCAGTTGGTGGTGTTGGACAAGGTGCAGGACGACGGCGAATTGGTCCGCGTGTCCGTGAACGATCTGGACGCAGCTGTTGCAATCGTCGACGAGATTGCGGCGCGACCGGCCGGTTCGCTGATTCAGGTCAGAACGCAAGTTCCATCCGGTCCAGTCCACGCCTCGACACCTGCAGCGCGCAAGCGCTCAGTCGCTCCGCCCCCCTCTGCCAGGCCAATGAAACACGCCGCCGTGCCGCTGACGTTCACGACCCTCGACACACCGCGGGAAAACACGCCCGTCTCGGACATCTATGCCCGCTATCGTTCGCAGCGGATCGAGATCGCGGGGTCGCAGGAGCATCCGACGCCGCTGGTCGAGAGCATCGCTATGGCCTCGGTCGCACCGCCCATTCCCGGAGCGGAGGCCTCCGAGGGGCTGCGCTTACCGGGTCGACTGATCGAAGAAGGCCATCTCTCCGAAGCGCAACTCGAGACCATCATCATGGCCAATGACGCCCATGCGCGCGATTTGCCGGGCAGATTCACAATCGATGACGATCAAACCAAGCTGCAGCGCACGGACGATGATCCTGACGCAAAGGCCTATCGTCTGGGCTATTTCCTCGGCGACGGCACTGGCTGCGGCAAGGGCCGGGAATGCGCCGGGCTCATCCTGGCGGGCTGGCTCGCCGGTCGTCGCAAGGCGGTCTGGGTGTCCAAATCCGCCACGCTTATCGAGGATGCGGTACGCGACTGGACCGACCTCGGTGGTTCGCCCGCCGATATCCAGCCGCTTTCCAGGTGGAAGCCCGATCAGCCGATCCCAATGGGCGACGGCATCCTGTTCGTGACCTATGCGACGCTCCGCTCGGCCGGCAAATGCGGCACCACGCGTCTGAACCAGATCCTCGACTGGATGGGCGAGGGGTTCGACGGTGTGTTGGCCTTCGATGAGGCCCATGCCATGCAGAACGCGGCCGGGTCCGAGCAGGGCAGGGGCGTCAAACCCTCGCAGCAGGGTCTCGCCGGGCTGCGGCTGCAGCTCGCAGCACCACGTGCCCGGGTCTTCTATGTCTCCGCCACGGGTGCCACGAGCGTTCACAACCTCGCCTATGCCTCCCGCCTCGGGCTCTGGGGCCAGGGGCCTGAATATCCGTTCCCGAGCCGCGAGAGTTTCGTCTCGGCGATGGAGGCCGGCGGGGTGGCGGCGATGGAGGTCGTGGCGCGCGATCTCAAGACGTTGGGGTTTTACACGGCGCGGGCGCTGAGTTTCGACGGCGTGGAGTACGACGTACTCGAACATGCGCTCACACCGGCCCAGACCGAGATTTACGACGCTTATGCAGGCGCGTTTCGGACGATCCATCACAATCTCGAGGCGGCGCTGACCGCGACGGGCGTCAACAACGCCTCCGGTGAGACGAACGCATCTGCAGCCAAGGCCTCGGCGAAATCGCGCTTCGAGAGCACCAAGCAGCGATTCTTCAACCACCTCCTGATGGGCATGAAGGCCCCGACCATCATCCGCGCCATCGGGCAGGATCTGGCGGAGGGGCACGCCTGCGTCATCCAGGTGGTCTCGACGGGCGAAAGCCTGCTGAAGCGCCGTCTCGAGACGATGGATCCGGAAGACGAACTGGTCGAAGGGGCGCTTACGCCACGCGACTACGTTCTGAGTTACCTTGAGCAGGCTTTCCCGATCCACGCGCAAAAGCTGGTCGAGATCGACGGGAATGTCGTGGCCGAGCCACTTCGGAACGATAGGGGCGAATTGGTTATCTCCCGCGAGGCTCTTGCTCTTCGGGATGAGGCGATGATGGACCTGATGGCGCTGGTGCCGATCCCGTCGGCGCTCGACCAGATCCTCTGGGCCTTCGGGGACGAGGCTGTGGCGGAGGTGACGGGTCGGTCGATCCGACCGCTCAAAGCTCCGGATGGCGCGCTCTATATCGAAAAGCGGGCTGCGGGCAGCAATTCGTCGGAAACTCGAGGATTCATGGAGGGTGAGAAGGACGTCCTCATTTTCTCGGATGCAGGCGGCACAGGCCGGTCCTATCACGCGGCCCAAACTGCGAAAAACCAAAAGCGGCGGCACCACTACCTTCTGGAGCCCGGCTGGCGGGCAGATGCCGCGATCCAGGGGCTCGGCCGCACCCATCGCTCGGCGCAGGTCAGCGCACCCTTCTTCCGGGTCTGCACCTCGGATGTGCACGGCGAGAAGCGCTTCACCTCGACGATTGCCCGGCGGCTCGATCAGCTCGGCGCGCTCACGAAGGGCCAGCGCGAGACCGGATCGCAAGGCATGTTTCGCGACGAGGACAATCTCGAGAGCCCGATCGCGCGGGCAGCGCTGCGCGGCTACTACGCCGATCTGGCCGCCGGGCGCGCCGAGGCGATGAGCTACGAGCGTTTCACCGATTGGACCGCATTGCGGCTGATCGACAGGGACGGCGTTCTGCTCGAAGAGCTTCCACCGATCCAGCGATTTCTCAACCGGGTGCTGGCGCTGCCGATCCATATGCAGAACGCGCTCTTCGTGGAGTTCATGGGCCGGATTGCCGATCAGACCGAGCGCGCGCGGGCCGCAGGCACCCTCGATCTCGGGGTGGAGACGCTGCGCGGCGAGAGGATTTTGCAGACCTCGACGGAGGATCTCTGGACCTGCCCGCGGTCCGGCGCGGTGACCCGGATCATCGGTCTCGAGGTAACAGACCCTGTCCATGTCCTCTCGGCCGAAGATGCGCTCGGCCGGAACCCGGACAAACTGCCGATGGTCAACCGGGCCTCCGGTCGCGCGGCGCTGATCTCTTCCCGTCCGACACAGATGTATGACGAGGAGATCGTCACGCTCATGCGCAAGGTGACGCGGCCCACCAGTGGGACCTATCTGGAGGAGACGGCGTTCGAGAAGTCAGTATGGGAGAAGATCGACAGACCTGCGTTCATCCGCCTGTGGAACGAGGAGGCCGACAGCCTGCCGAAGACGACCACGACCAAGCTCTACCTGCTGACTGGGCTGCTTTTGCCGATCTGGAAGGACATTCCCTCGGGCAACGAGCGCATCTACCGGGTCACGCCCGAGGGCAGCGCCAGCATGATCGGCCGCACCGTCAGCGAAGATGGTGCCGCAGCGCTGCGCGCGCGGTTCCTGGTGGGAACGCCGCAAACGCCGCAGGAGATGCTGACGGCCGCCCTTGGCTCGACCGCGCCGGTCGATCTTGGCCGCGATCTCACCCTGACCCGCCGCCGGGTCGCGGGCGCTGCGCGCCTTGAGGTGGGCGGCACCGACAAGGGCATCATCGATGGTCTGAAGGCGCTCGGTTGCTTCACCGAGATCATCGCGTTCCAGTTGCGTGTGTTTGTGCCGCACGGGGAGGGCGTCGATACAGCCGCCATCCTCGACAGGATCGTCGGGAGCGGGTCGTCCTCACCATTTGATCGGGCGGCCTAAAGGAAAAGTTGGCCTTGGGTTGGGTAGTGCACGCGGGGCCGTTGTGGTTCCCGCGTTCCGCCGCTGCACCGCACCTGCCGATTGCACGGTGCGTCACCCCTCACTTATCAAACAGGAGGAAAACCTGATGACCAATCCCCAGATCGACTACGCCGCCATGGCGGCCCGATGGCGCGCCGAGCGCGAAGCCGCCAACAAGGCCGCCCGGACCGAACTGATCGCGCAGCTGCGCGATCTCGGCATCACCGAGGTGACCGCCGAATATGAGGGCTATGGCGATTCCGGCAATGTCGAAGACGTCGCGTTGCAGCCCGCCGGCATCGAACTGCCAAAAGACATATCGGCCAGGCTCGAAGACTTCGCATGGTCTTTTGCCTATCACCAGCATCCAGGGTTCGAGAACAATGAGGGCGGCTACGGCACGCTGACCTGGGATATCGGGGCTGACAGTATCACGCTCGAGCATGCCGACCGCTTTGTCGAATGCTCCCACAGCTACGATGAGGGGCTCTGATATGGCGCATCCCCTCCATCATGCGGAAAGCTCCGCTCGGAAATATGGCGGCGTCACATCCGACTATCAGGCCATCCATGACTGGTTCGATGCCAGCAAAGAACATCTGGCCTTCTTCACGCACCGGGCGTTGCGGCACCACACGCAAGGCATCTTCGAGGCCGAACGGGTCTTCGGTTTGACGATCACCAACGCGGCGGGGCGCAACATCCCCGTCCGCTGGATCGGCGAGCAGCATGTCAAGGAAGACTGCCAGGGTCGCATCCCGAGCATGGCCGACTGGTTCAAACTGATCCAGCCCGAACCCTGGATGGCCAATGGCCATATCGACGGGCAGGTGATTGAGCCTCGCGGCGATCCGAGGGCGGAGTGGATGGCCGAGGTGTCCACCGGCAAGACGATCCTTGGCCTGAAGGACTGGACGGCCGCACGCACCCCGGCGCGCTGACATTCTGACCCGCGCAGGGAAGACCCACCGATGCTAACCAGTCCGCATTGGCCAGAGGCCCGATCAGAAGATCGGGCCTCTGGCCTTCCCAGGCCAACTACCCGAACTGGAGAAGCACATGAACATCACTGAAATCAAAGCCGCCGTGGATGCCGGCAGACCCGTGCACTGGGCGAATGAAGGGTATCTCGTTCACAAGGATGATCTCGGCCAATACCTGATCACATATGTACCGAACGGCAGCACCATCGGTTTGACCGACCGGAGCGGCCAACGGCTGAATGGGGCTGAGGCGGACTTCTTCATATCAAGGCCGAACCCAAATGCAGCACGGGAGAAAGAGGGTGGGGTGCTCAAGTGCAGGGACCACTCCAATCTGGGCGGCGGGACGGGCTGACAGGTAGGAGGGAAAGGAAAGAGGGCTTTTTGGTTTTGCGATTCCATGAGGGGTCGACAAAGCAATCCCGCGTGCGCTGGCCAAAGGCCAGTCACCGGCAACCTGAAGAAGGATAAGACCCATGTTCGCAGGAACCCTCACCAAGAACGCCGACACCGCAGCCGCCGCATTCTCCGGAATGATCCACAGCACGAAGTTCGACATCGCGATTCAGTTGGAGATCCGGACGAAGATGTCCGTGCGCAGCCCGGATTATGATGTGACGGCGGTGAACAAGGCAGGTCGCAAGGTGCGCATCGGCACCGCCTGGAATGAGACCGGCAATACCAGCGGCAACCATTACATCTCGATGCAGATCGATGTCGGCCTCGGGCCGTTTCGCGTCAACGCGGTGCAGACGCAGGAAGCCCGCAAGGCCAAGAGCGTTGAGTTCGAGATCATTCCTCTGGTCTCGAATGGCACCATGAAATCCGGCTCGATCTCCGGCGAGCTGACCGCAATGGATGCCGACAACGCCTTCGCCGGCTACATCGCGAACATGATGTTCGACCTCGACTTCATGCTCATCGAGAACGACTACAAGACCGAAGAAACCCATCCCGACTACCGGATCGAGGTCAGCTCCCCGCGGGGCAATCCGATCCGCGTGGGCTCGGCCTGGATGGCCAGGAGCAACCGGACCGGCAACGACTATGTCTCGCTCCTCATCAACACGCCCGACGGTGATCTGCGCGTCAACGCGGTGCAGAACGAGGAGCAACGCGGCGGCAAAACCTTCTCGATCATTCCGTTCGTCGAGAGTGGAGAGCAGGAGCAGGATGCGAGTGGCGGTCTATCCTTGGTCGCCTGATCAGGGTAGACAGCTTGAAAGTCAGATTTTGAGGGGAGCCGCTGCAATGCGGTTCCCCTTTTCCATGTTTGTTCGGCGTAAAAGGCATCCAGTTCTGTGCTGCGCCTCCTCTGGTGCCGACTGGTTGGGTCCAACCCGCTTGAATGGCCTACTGCCGCCACTCACCTCACTCCTGCGGTGAGTGCCGTTCCTGACATTCGCTGCGGTTGCGAAATCGAAGGCAACTTGCATTCACCCAAGGCGGATGGAGTGGATGGCGTCTGCAGCCAACCGTCGCGTTTTGCGGCAAGATGCAGAAATCATCTTCTGTCAGGAAAGGAACCCCACCATGGAAGTTACAACAGTTGGACTGGATCTTGGTAAGGACGTCTTCCAAGCTCACGGGATCACCGCAGACGGTACGGTCGTCTTCAATCGAACAATTCGACGTAGGCAGTTGCTCAAGTTTTTCGAAACATTGCCAAGTTGCCTTATCGGCATTGAGGCCTGCGGGTCGGCTCATCACTGGGCGCGTGAGCTGACAGCAATTGGCCATGATGTGCGGCTAATGCCAGCTGCCTACGTCAAACCTTATGTCAAACGCGGAAAGACCGACGCTGTTGATGCGGAAGCGATTTGCGAGGCCGTCACGCGACCCACCATGCGATTTGTCGCTGTGAAGTCAAAAGAACAGCAAGCCCTGCTTTCGATACATCGCGTGCGCCAGCTTATCGTTCGCCAGAAAACCCAGATGCTGAACGTGATCCGGGGTCTTCTTCGAGAGTTTGGCCACGTGATTGGCAACGGACCCGTTGCTGCGATGCGTTTCATCAAGGCTTTTGAAACTGATGATTGTCCGGATATTCCTGACGTGGCGAAGAGCATGCTCAAGACGCTCTGCGATCAGGTTGTTGCTCTCGATGACCGGGTGACCTTTTACAACAAACTGATCGAATATCATGCCCGGATCGATGAGCGCGCCAAACGGATTAGGACGGTGCCGGGCGTCGGTCCCATTACGGCTTCGGCCATTGTGGCCACCATCGGTGACGGTAAGCAATTCAAGAATGGACGCGAGTTTGCGGCCTGGCTGGGGCTTACGCCGTTGAACAGGTCGAGCGGAGGTAAAGAGCGTTTGGGTCGGATCAGCAAGAAGGGGGACCGATATCTCCGACGATTGCTGGTGATCGGCATGACTTCGCAGGTGCAACGCGCCCGTGGGTACCCAGAACGTGTGCATCCCTGGATCATGCAGCTTCTTGAGCGTAAACCCGTCCGCCTCGCAACTGTTGCGATGGCCAACAAGGCGGCGAGGATTATCTGGGCGATCCTCACCAAAGACACGTACTACCGCCAAGCAGCAGCATAAACGGAGCCAAAGAAACAAGAATTGCAAGACGAATGTCATGATGGCACGTGTGGTCATCCGAAAACCTGAAATCCCGTGCTTTGTCCTGAACTCACAGGTTCGCGTCGCCGATTGGGAGCAGGTTTGCGGAACCCATCAAGGCCAGCGGCAAGTATCGACGCCGCGATCAAAGGCCGGA
>Ga0316209_1002896_pt1 | contig 12653 bp, 11 predicted proteins | sample 6monopyrite_MG_FD_204945 | JGI IMG/M metagenome (GOLD analysis project Ga0316209, IMG submission 204945) | Microbial mat bacterial communities from mineral coupon in-situ incubated in ocean water Damariscotta River, Maine, United States -... | ecosystem: Environmental > Aquatic > Marine >...
AGAGTGATGATTTTATCTTTTGAATTCAAAGGGAGAGGACAACTTCCAGTCCAGGGGCGATCTGTCATAGGTTTCTTATTCACAAAAAATCCTGAGTAATATTTTCAGAAGGTTTTCACAACAAAGAGGGGAAACATTTTCAATATCAGATCATTTAGGCTCTTATCAATAAAATGCTGCGCAAAAGTGGCAGGATTTTATTGATGAATCGTAGGTTAGGCTTTCCAGCCTGACACGAATTGCGCTGATCTTTCAAAGAATAAAACAGCGATCACTGTCAAACAGAGAGTAAATCTCATGGATGCCACATTCGTCAGGCTGGAAAGCCTAACCTACTTTTGTTCCGGCTTGTCCGGGTTAGGAATAGTCCTTAGTGAAAGTGTTATTTCGGTAGCGATAATACGCAGCACAAGCCCCTTCGCTCGAGACCATGGGAGCACCGAGTGGGGTTTGTGGTGTGCATTGATTTCCAAATGCTGAACATTCTGAAGGTTTGATTGTTCCTGTGAGAATTTCACCACTTCTGCAGTCCGTTTGAATTTCCTGTTGGTCATCATCTGAGAGTGAGAATTTTATTTCTGCATCGCAGGATGCCCATTCAGGTTTCAGGCAAAGGCCCCCATTGGGAATAACCTGCATGCCTCGCCACTGCCTGTTTGTGACATCAAAAATCTGTTCGCAGATTTGACGGGCAGAATGATTTCCATTCCGTTTTACAGCCCGTGGATAACAGTTGATCAGATTTGCTTGCTGTTGCTCTAATTGTGTGACAACTTCAAGGATGCCGACCAGCAAATCGGTCGGCTCAAATCCAGTGACTGCAACAGGCATCTGAAATTGTTCGACAAAACCTGCATATTCTTCGAAACCGGTTAAGGTGCAAACATGCCCTGCTGCCAGGAATCCCTGCACTCGATTCTGTTTCGATGATGCGAGCAGTTTCATTGCAGGCAACACGCAAACATGACTACACAAAACGCTGAAGTTTTTTACTTCCAATTGAGCAGCCTGCAAGATTGCAATTGCAGTTGCAGGAGCCGTCGTTTCAAATCCAACAGCCAGGAAGACAACTTCCTGCTCAGGATTAATCCTGGCTAACTGGACCGCATCCATGGGGGAATAGACTGCCTTCATGTTCCCTTTTTCTGCCTGCGCATCAAGCAAAGAACCATGATTACCGGGAACGCGTAGCATGTCACCAAAGGTTGCAACCAATGTGTGGGGGCGCATCGAAAGGTGAATGGCATTTTGGATTGCAGAGGCTGGTGTAACACAAACCGGACAGCCCGGCCCATGAATCAGTTCTACACATTCAGATAATGCTTCATCAATTCCCGAGCGAAGCAGCGCGTGCGTTTGCCCGCCACAGACTTCCATGATCGTCCACCGCTGAGTCGATAATTCGCGAATGCGGTCCACCAAATGGTGAGCATGTTGGGGGTCTCGATATTCAGTGAGATATTTCAATTCATGTCTCCCCGGTTGAATTAAACAGTTGCTGCAACGTATCGAGTTGCTGTATCGCCGCCTGGGTATCAATCCTGCAGATGGCCATCCCCGCGTGGACAATGACATAATCGCCAATTTCTGCGTCTTCGACACAGGCCATGTGGCAGACTTTCCGCACGCCCTCAAACTCGATTTCAGCCTTCGAGAATAAGGGGGTTCGATCAATCCAGCCAACAACTTTTCCTGGAACTCCCAAGCACATCGTTGTTTTTTCTCCTGCTGCTGTTGGTTTACAAAAAGTGGTAAACCGGAATACCTGGTTTACAAAGTTCGTGCAGCTCCGATTGCCAGTTGCCCTGCTGCCAGGCCGCCATCGTTGATTGGTATTCGTTCTGGAAAAACGACCATTCGAGATGCTTGTTCAAATTTATCAACGATTAACTCAACTAAAACCCGATTTTGAAAACAGCCTCCTGCCAACACAACCGGATATTCTGGGAAATATTCACAGACGCGGAAAATCCCTGAAGCAAACCCGCGGTGAAAGCGGCTCGCCATCAAAGATCGAGGGACTCCTTGTTCATAATCGCTAACAAGTTGTCTGATTACCGGACGCCAGTCGAGTTCGATCATACGATCATTCGTAATAATATCAAAGTCGTACTCGCCGAATTCTTCTTCGCTCACCCGAGATTCCAACAGCATCGCCAGTTGACCTTCATAATTAACTGATCCCTTTCCAAAAACCAACGCGGCAACCCCATCAAACAGACGACCTGCGCTTGTTGTGGAAAAACTAAAAGATTTACTGTCGAGTGCCTTACAAACTCCTTCCACCTCATCTGTTGATCGATCCGGGAAGAATTGATGGGTCAGAGAAATTGCTTTTTTATCGCCAAAAGTTTCGTGAAGAAGGGAAATAGCAACTCGCCACGGAGCACGAATTGCTGTTTCTCCCCCACACAGCGAGAACGACGAAACAGAAGCAACCCGCTGAAAATCCTGTGCAGTTGTCAGCAGAAACTCCCCTCCCCATACTGTTCCATCAGTCCCCCATCCTGTCCCGTCAAACGCAATTCCTAAAACTCGCTCGTGCAATAAACCATGTTCAATCATTCCCGAAACGATGTGAGCATGATGATGCTGAACCCCCTGTAAGTTTTCTGATCGCTGGCGAGCCAAACGTGTTGAATGATAATCGGGGTGAAGGTCGTGAATATATTCAGCGTTTTGAATTTCATAAAGTGAAGTGAGTTTATGCAGGGTAGTGTCGTAGTGATTCCGCATCAACAGAGAATCCAAATTACCAATATGGGGACTGAGTATTGCCTGTTGAGTGTTAGAAACCGCAACCGTATTTTTCTGGTGTCCTCCTACCGCAATAAAGTGTTGCTTGTTTTGAATTGGCAGAGAAAGTGGCGCCAATCCTCGGGAAAGTCGAACCGTTATGGCTCGCCCTGCAACAACTCGCACGACACTATCATCCACTGCATTGAGAATGGGACGGTTGTGATGCAGAAAACAATCTGCGAGATTGCCCAGTCTTTTTTCAGCCTCTTCCACATCAATTGCCAGCGGCTCCCCTTCCCGGTTTCCGCTCGTCACAACCAGCGGTTTGCCGAACAGTTCTGCAATCCAATAATGCAATGCACTGGCAGGCAGCATAATTCCCAGCGTATTTAGTCCGGGAGAGACAGCGGTCGCGATAACTGTATTCGGTTTACTTTGTAGAATCAGAATCGGATTGGCAGAGCTACTTAACAGTGTCCGTTGCGATGAAGAGACCGTAGCGAGTGTTGCAACATCTTCGATGTTTGCAACCATGACTGCTAACGGTTTTTCCCGACGATTTTTTCGCTTACGAAGTATCCTGACGGCTGTTTTGTTTGTTGCATCAACCAGAAGCTGATATCCTCCCAGTCCGCGGATCGCCACAATGCCGCCTTCCTCCAACTTTTTGCAGATTAACTGAATTGCTTCCATGTGATGCGAAACCAGTTTGCCGGATTCGTCCGTTGCCCAGGCTTGGGGACCACATGTTGGGCAGCTAATTGTTTGTGCGTGGAATCGACGGCTATCACTTTGACAGTATTCAAGTTCACAAGCTGGGCACATTTTGAAACTGGTCATTGCCGTTTCACTTCGTTCGTAAGGCATCTTTTTAATGATGCTGTACCGAGGTCCGCAATCGCAACAACTGATAAATAAATCCTGGTAACGTCTGTTGGTCGGATCTTTCGATTCCTGTAGACACCGCTCGCAAATTCCGACATCGACAGGAACCGGCGTGCGGAGTGGTCTGGCATGACTTGTTTTTAATGCCTCGTCTTTTTGAATGATAAACTTTCTCTCTCCGCGGGAAGAAACTTTTTCGCAACGTAGCTGATCAATTCTGGCTGGTTTGGGAAGTGCATCGATTAGCTCGTTTTGAAAACGTTTGATCGCAGCGGGGTCCCCTTCGATGAATATGTGGACGCCATCGGACTGATTGCAAACAGATCCTGCAAGCTGGCATCGCTGCGCCAATTGTGAAATTGCAGGACGGACTCCCAACCCCTGCACATAGCCTGATAAAACCATTTGCAGTGCAATTAAATGATCCTGTTTATCCATCCGTTGCTGATTCATGAAATTTGAACAGACGTCACAAGTTTTTGCCTTTGCTGTTCCAAATATTCACACCATTCAGGAATCCCTTCGGCTGTGATTGCGCTGGTTGTGAAAATATCCAGATTTGGTTGTATCAAACGAGCATCCTCTATCGCGGCTTCCACACGAAAAGGCAAATAGTCAAGCAGATCGATTTTCGTCAGTACCAGCACTTGAGAAGTACGGAACATCTTCGGATATTTGCCCGGTTTGTCATCTCCTTCTGTTGTACTGAGCAAAGAAACTCTCAAATGCTCTCCCAAATCATGGGAGGCCGGACAGACAAGATTCCCCACGTTTTCGATAAAGAGAATATCAAGTTCGGGCTCTCCCAATTCCTGCCAACCTTGTTCCACAAGTGAAATTTCCAAATGACAAGCTCCACCTGTTGTCAGTTGTTTCACTGGAACCAGGGGAGCAAGTCGCTGGGCATCACGATCAGTCGCCAGGTCTCCCACGAGTACCCCTAAACGTAAACGCCCTTCTAATTCCTTCGCCGTTGCTTCAAGCAAACTTGTTTTGCCTGTGCCGGGAGAAGAAACCAAATTGAGAATCAGTGTTCCCTGCCGAGACAATTTCTCGCGAAAAGCGGCTGCTCGTTTTTTCTTTTCTGCCTGAATATCTTGATTCACCCGAATGGCTGTTTTCATAATGACTCCGTCACTCCCATTGGCAATTCTGTTTCTATTGTCACATCAAGCAGTCGAAATGCGTCCCCACCGGTGATGTGAATATTCGACGATCCGCAAGCCGCACATTGAAATCGAAAATCCTGAATCGCAATCGACCTCTTGCAGGAATCACACATTCCCTGCAACGGAACCTCGACAATAATTAAACGACAATCTGAACTCACATATTCTGATGCCAGTAAATCAAAAGCCTCTTGCACAAGAATCTTTTCAACACCGGTGAGTGGGCCTATTTCTATTTTCACTTCCTGTACAGAAGTCGCGTAATGCTGCTCGGCAATATCAGACACCTGCCGCATTAACGATTTGACCAGAGAAAATTCATGCACGATGTATCATTTTCTTGTTTGTGAAGCAGGCATGTCCGATAATTCCTGGGTCACGTGATCTTCCAATTGATGTAAATTGTTTTTAACGGATGAATTCACCTTGGCCCCTGGTGTCCAGTCTATCCCATTGATTGTCCAGAGAATTACTTTTTCGGGTAACAGTCCAACGGATTCTGCAATTTTCAATACCGAGACAAGGTCCATGCCATGTGTACTTCGATTGCACTTCATCCAGGTCGCTTCGAAGGGCCAGAGGTATCGCTTGATTGTTCCAGGAGGTTCGCTGCCTTCGATCGCATCCAAACAAACCAGGCACTCCCGTCCTTCGATGATATCGAGCAGTTCTATCGGGGCAGATAATTTTCGCACATCAAAATGGAAGTTTTCATTTTGACTTAATCGGTCCAACACCAACCAACCGGCTTGGTCATCTCCATGCGGGCTTCCAATTCCTGCGACCAGGCACCGATTGTTTTGAAAAGTTGTTTTCATGATTTGAGTCGTTCGATATCCAGCTTCAAAAAATGTGTTGCACAACTGATGCAAGGATCGTAAGAGCGAATTAACCATTCGCAGTCTCTGGCGGTTTGCTGGTCATCATCACATAAAACGCCGGGTAAAAACCGCCTCAGATCCTTTTCAATTTGCAACTGATTCTGAGATGTCGGAGGAATGATTTGCGCCTGTTTAACAAGACCTGTTTCATCAACAACATACCGATGATACAAAAGGCCGCGTGGTGCCTCGGTCGCCGCACAACCCTCACCGGCCTGATACTCATAAGAAATCTTCGCAGGGGACAAAGCAGGTGCCTGACGTAAAATATCCAGAGCTTCTTCATACACGTGAACCACTTCTAAACCACGAGCAATAATAGACCTGAATATATTTGTGCAAGGCGTTTCGAAATGAAGCTCATCCGCTAATCGCTTCGCCTTTGCAGAAAGACGATCCCTGTTGAGATTGATTCTTGCCAACGGTCCAACCAGGTAGCTGGAATTTTCTTCAACACGATTCGCCTGCAACGCTGTCGAATGAGGCACCTGATATTCTTGAAATTCCTGCTCAAATCGATCAACCGAAATCGCAGGGCGTTTGTTTGATACAATCTCTCCTTCATTCATCGGGTACTCATCAGGATGCGATAACGAAATCATTTCGTAGTCGTGTTGAAAATCGGGAAAATCAAACCCTGCCACCCAGCGGGTCGCCTCAATCGCTGCCTGCAGTCCCCATTCGAAATCGGGAATCAATTTTTGTAGACGCTGCCGCGAAGGGGCTCGGTAGAATCCGCCAACTGTAGAATTGATGGGATGAACCGAACGCCCTCCCAAAACATCAAGTAACTGATTGCCATGTTTTTTGAGCCGCAATCCACGTTTTAATTCATCGGGATAGGACTGACCCATTTCCAAACCGCTTGCGCATCCCAGAAAATCTGGAGCGTGCAGCAAATGCGTATGTAAAACATGACTTTCAATCCACTCCCCGCAATACAGCAATCTGCGCAAAAGTCGGGTTTCTGAAGAGCATTGAATTTTCAAGGCGTTTTCTATCGCATGAATCGAACTCATCTGGTAGGCAACCGGACAAATTCCACAAATTCGTGCGGTAATGTCAGGAACTTCCTCCACAGATCGCCCGCGTAAAAATGCCTCGAAATAACGGGGGGGCTCGTAAATATTAAGTTCGACAGCTTCAATCACATCCCCAGCCAGGCGGATATGCAATGCCCCTTCCCCTTCAACCCGGGTGAGAGCTTTTACTTTGATTGATCGAGATTCAGTCATTATTCGACTTCGGTATCCTGCTCACTGGAAAGCCGATTTCCTTCCTCGCGAAAGGGAGTTGCATCAGCATTAAAATTTCGTAACAGAGGAACCAATTCCGTTTTGGGAACATTGTGTTTCAGCAGCCAGTGACTCAAACCAGAAACATTTGTCTGTGCAGCCGGGCCAAAGCAACCGTAACATCCACGATCATAACCAGGGCACAATCCACCACAACCAGCTTGCGTAATTGGTCCCAGACACGGAATCCCACGTGAAACTGCCACACAAACCGTGCCACTCTTTTTACACTCTATGCAGACCGAATGCCTGGAAAAACGGGGTTTACGTTGATGTAGAATATCCGTAATTAACTCGACAAGCTGGTCCTTGTTGACGGGACAGCCACGAAGTTCGAAGTCGACCTGCACATGATCGGAAATTGCCGTTGATGTTGCCAGTGTATCAAGAAACTCTGGATGCGGGTAAACCATCCGTTGGAATTCTTCGTGATCGCCCCAGTTTCTTAATGCCTGAATTCCCCCCGCTGTTGCACAAGCTCCAATGGTCACCAGATAACGGGATTGTTTACGGACTTCCTGAATTCGAATTCGATCCCCCGGCGTTGTGATTGATCCCTCAACCAAAGTCAGATCGTAAGGACCGGATGTAAAACGGCTGCTCGCTTCAAGAAAGTGGGAGATTTCAACCGCTTCTCCAATTGCCACCAGATCTTCTTCCGCATTCAATAGCGAAAGCTGACATCCATCGCACGAAGCAAACTTGAACACAGCCAGCTTCGGCTTCTTTATTTCTCTTGAACTCTGTTCTGATTCCATTGTTACAGCCCCTTTATTTTCAGGTAAGAGGCGATTTTATCGTAACGCAGCACCGGGCCATCTTTGCAAATGAATGCTGGACCAAACTGGCAGTGTCCGCAATGCCCGATCGCGCAGTTCATATTTCGCTCCATACTCAGCCAGATACGATCAACTGGGATACCTTGCTCAATTGCAGACTTGGCTGTGTACCACATCATCACTTCTGGACCGCACATCATCACGGTGGTCGTTGCAGGATTGGAAATTTTCAATCGGTCAACAAGTAACGGAACGATTCCTACATTTCCATTCCATTGCGATGTCGCCCGGTCCACCGTCAATCGCAGTTCTACCCCGGCTGCTTTCCATTGTTCGTATTGATCCCGATAAAGTAATTGATCCGGACTGCGAGCACCTGCCAGAATCGAGATCTGTTCAAATTCGTTACGGTGTCGGACCGCTGCTTCAATCGCGGAACGAATCGGCGCAAATCCAAGTCCTCCTGCAATCAAAATAAGATGATCACCTCGCGCAACTTCCATTGGCCAGCCTTGTCCAAAAGGGCCGCGCAATCCCAGTTCATCCCCAACATTCAATCGAGATAACGCCCGTGTCACATTCCCTGCAGCTCGAACCGTCTGTAACAACTCTTTGTTTTGGTCATCATAGCCACTGACAGAAATTGCAGACTCACCATAGCCTGGCATGTACAACATGTTAAACTGTCCGGAACAAATTGAATATGCATCTTCCACGTCCTGATCTACAAATCTCAGTCGATAAGTCTTCACCCCCGGAATCTCGGCTTTGACAGCCACAATTCGAACGGCTTGCGACTGCCAGGGAGAAACAGATTTTTCTCTCGTCGTTTCTACAGCCAAAACAAATACCTCTTGCAATCAATTTTGTAGAGTGGGTTATTCCGAACGTTTTTTTTCTCGAATGACAGCGACTTCTTCTGTTAAATCGATCCCAACCGGGCACCATGTAATACACCGCCCACAGCCAACGCAGCCCGATTGATCAAACTGATCGTGCCAGGTTGCCAGTTTATGAGTTAACCATTGGCGATAACGAGAACGAATGTCATTTCGCACGATAGCACCATTTTGATAACTAAAATCGATATTAAAACAGGAGTCCCAATTTCGCTGACGTTCAATATTGTCTCCCGAAAGATCGCTCACTTCTTCGACAGTGCTGCAAAAGCAGGTCGGGCAGACCATTGTACAATTCGCGCAGGAAAGGCAGCGCTTCGCCGTTTCTTCCCAGCGATCATGAGCCAGATTCTCCAGCAAATCTTCACGAAGATTGACGGGATTCATTGTTTTGCTGATTTGCTCAACCGCCTGTTGCTGTAACTTCTGTGCTTGATCAAGATCGGCTGCAGTGACCGAAGAACTTGGCAGGTCATTCAATATCTTCTCACCTTTCCCGCTACCTGCTTCAACGACGAAAGCATCAGCTAATTCTGTTAAGGCAAGATCAAAACCCTCATTGCAACCAGGACCAGTTTGCATGGAGGTGCAAAAACAGGTCGGAGCAGCCATCGTGCAATTAACCGCGACAATAAACGCAGATTCCCGCCGCTTCGCGTACAAAGGATCGACATAGATACCTTCCAGAAAGACTCGATCCTGTACCCGCATCGCAGCTATTTCACAGGCACGCACGCCGAGAAAAGCATATTTCTGATCGACATTTTCAATCGCTTCAAACTCCCATCGCTGACCATCACGCGTTGCTGTTGCCACCAGTTGCCTGGGGGGATACAGATATTGCATCAACGAGCGAGGTCCAACCGCGTACCCGAAATAGGCGTCATCGTCTCGTTTTTTCAATCGATACGTTCCAGCAGCTTGCAAGTCTGTCCAACCGCGAGGCAAATCTTCCAGTGAATTTATTTCTTCATAAACGATCGCTTCCTGATTTATCTTTGGACCAATCACCACATAATCCAATGTTTGCAAGGCGAGGATTAAATTCTGTAATCCTTCCTTCGCAAGCAGGCGTTTGTTTTCGCATTCCATCATTCAGCCGATTCGTGTTGAGTGGTCGATTCTGCAAAAAGATCCAGTAGTTGCAGTCTCGTAGCAACCAGTCGTTTGGCGTAGGCTCGTGTCACTTTTTTCATTACGCGGTACCCAAGTTCCGGGTTCTGTTCGCACAACTGCATCAATTCATTGGCATCAAAGCAAACCGCCAGGACATCATCTAACGCAATCGCTCGAGCTGTCATGACCTGATCATCAAACAAAGGCGAGAATCCCAGTAGTTCCCCTGCGCCAATGGTAAGAATGGAAATCTCACCTCGTCCCGGAACGCTCATTTCTAATCGAATCGTTCCCTGGCAAATCAAATAAACATCACTATGTATGGTTCCTTCTTCAAACAAGATAGAACCCGCTGTCATCTCAAACTTTCTGCCAATAGTCGCCAGCGCATCCAGCAGCGACTGTGACAGATCATCCGTAAAGAAATGCTCTGCGAGTAATTCCTGAAATTCTGAGCTATCCATCAGTTCGTCCGCCCAATTCGTTTTTCAACGGCTAAAACATGTTTGGTCGTTTTGATAACGGTATCTGGAATCAGGCTGATCGAATCAATTCCAAGCTCAACCAGAAACTCAGCCATTTCGGGATAATCAGAAGGAGCCTGACCGCATATCCCCGAATGAGAACCGTTCCGCTTTGCCCCTTCTACCGCCAGACGAATCATCTGCTTAACACCCGGATCTCGTTCATCGAAATCGAAAGCAACAATGCTGGAATCGCGATCAACTCCCAATGTCAACTGTGTCAGGTCATTCGAGCCAATGGAGAATCCATCAAACAATTTTGCAAACTCATCGATCAGTATCACATTATTGGGGATTTCACACATCACGTAAATTTGAAGGTCGTTCTTACCGCGGCTCAATCCCTGCTTTGCCATCAGGTCGAGCACATTCTGCCCTTCCTCGATGCGCCTGCAAAATGGGATCATCAGTTTAACGTTCGTCAAACCCATCTCATCGCGAACCCGCTTCATCGCTGCACATTCAAGCTCAAACCCTTCTGCATAAGCAGGGTGGGTATATCGGGAAGCCCCCCGGAATCCAATCATAGGATTGGCCTCTTCCGGTTCAAACCACTGGCCTCCCAGCAGCGACGCATACTCGTTTGTTTTGAAATCTGACATTCTCACAACGACTGGTTTAGGATAAAACGCAGCAGCAATTGTTCCAACCCCTTCAGAAAGTCGCTGAATGAAAAACTCTGCAGGGCTTTCGAAATATTGGGTCAGTTTTGCCACCTCTGCTCGCTCATGATCATCTTCAATTTTCTCAGGATGCAACAACGCCATCGGATGCACCTTGATATATTCGTTGATGATGAATTCCATTCGAGCCAGACCAACGCCATCGTTTGGGAGAAATCTGGTTTTGAATGCAAGTTCTGGATTCCCCAAATTGATCATGATTTTGGTAACAGGACGAGACATACTTTTTAGATCGGTCTTGATAACATCAAACGAAATTTCGCCAGCATACACTCGACCAATATCTCCTTCCGCACACGAAACCGTCACCAGATCGCCGGTCTTTATTGCTGAGGTCGCATTCTCTGCGCCCACAACTGCGGGCTTACCTAATTCACGAGAAATGATCGCGGCGTGACAGGTCCGACCACCGCGGTTTGTCACGATTGCAGCGGCTATTTTCATCACGGGTTCCCAATCGGGAGTTGTCGTATCCGAAACAAGAACTTCGCCTTCCTTAAATTCGGATAACCCTTCAGCACGAACAACGACTCTGGCTGGTCCTGAAGCGACTCTTGTCCCCACAGAACGCCCTTTAACCAGAATCGCCTCCGGTTTTCCTGTCAACCGATACTCTTTGAGGACAGCCCCTGTTTTCTGCGAAGCGACAGTCTCCGGGCGTGCCTGAACCAGATAGAGTTCTCCATCGAGTCCATCTTTAGCCCATTCCATATCCATTGGTCTGTGCTGACCAGCCTTCTGACTGTAGTGCTTTTCAATTTTGATTGCCGCATCTGCCAACTTCAAGACATCTTCATCATTGATACAAAAACGAGAACGTTCTTCGGGAGAAGTTGGCACATTGCGAATCGGCTCGCGTGTTCGACCGCCGGAATAAATCATTTTGATCTTTTTGTTACCCAGCGTCCGACGCAATACGGTCCGGTATCCTTTATCGAACGTTGGTTTATGCACATAAAACTCATCAGGATCAACGGCTCCCTGGACAACATTTTCACCCAGGCCGTAGGCTCCGGTAATAAATATCACATCTTGAAATCCGGTTTCGGTATCCAGAGAAAACATGACTCCAGAAGATGCCAGATCGGAACGAACCATTTTCATTACGCCGACCGACAACCCGACAGAAAAATGGTCAAATCCCTGATCAACCCGGTAATGAATGGCGCGGTCAGTATATAAACTGGCAAAGCATCGCTTGCAGGCGTCAAGAAATTCTGCCTCGCCTTTGATATTCAAATAGGTATCTTGCTGACCAGCAAAGCTCGCGGTCGGCAAATCTTCTGCGGTTGCAGAGCTACGGATAGCCAGACTTAACTCCTTGCCATATTCTTCGCGTAAACGATGGTAACCGTCCAACATCTGCTTGCGAAGATCCTCAGGAAGCGGCACCCCGTAAATAATCGAGCGAGCCCGTACCCCCCGTCTTGCCAAATCTTCGACATCAGCAGGCTCCAACCCGTCAATCGTTTTACGAAGAGCCTCGCCTGCACCGTTCTGCTCCAACAAATAATGATATGCCTGGGCAGTAATCGCAAAACCGTTGGGTATCTGAACTCCTTCGGGTCTCAATTCACGGTACATCTCCCCCAGTGAAGCATTCTTACCGCCAACCAACGGAACATCGTCGATTGTCAGTTCATCAAAGAATCGTACATAACGCCTGCCAGTTCCCATCTCAAA
>Ga0316209_1002897_pt1 | contig 12646 bp, 7 predicted proteins | sample 6monopyrite_MG_FD_204945 | JGI IMG/M metagenome (GOLD analysis project Ga0316209, IMG submission 204945) | Microbial mat bacterial communities from mineral coupon in-situ incubated in ocean water Damariscotta River, Maine, United States -... | ecosystem: Environmental > Aquatic > Marine > Coastal...
CGGTGGGAGTGTCTTTGCGCTCTTCGCTCCAGATTCCTCGAACCGCCTCAGCGTGGGCATGAGCCGGGATTGGATCGAGCCGACGGCGTCGTTGTATTTTCTCGTTGCGCGATCGAGGGCGGAGCCGACGTCTTCGATGTGCGCGAATGCGACCGATGCGCGTTCGTGGAGTTCTTTTCCGAGCTCGAAGAGTTCGCGGGCTTGCTCGGTGAGCGCGTTGTCTCGCCAGCCGACGGCGACTGCTCGGAGGAGCCCGATAAGAGTTGCGGGGCTTGCGAGGATGACGTTCTGGTCGGCGGCTTGCTCCATCAATTCGGGCCGGCGTGCGAGTGCGGTTTCGAGGAATTGGGCTCCGGGGACGAACATGACGACGAAATCTGCGGAGCTTTCGTATTGCTGCCAATAGGATTTTTTCGAGAGTTTGGTGACCTGACCCGCGACATCAGACGCGAACTTTTCTAGCAGGCGTTCTCTTTCGTCGGCTTCGATGACCTCGGTTGCGCGCACGAATGAATCGATATTGCATTTTGCGTCGACAACGACGACACGATCGCCGGGCATTTTTACGACCATATCGGGGCGGAGCGCCCGGCCTTCATCGTCTCGGGTTGTGCTCTGTTCGTCGAAGTCGCAGTAGGGCAGCATCCCGGCGAGCTCGGCGACTCGGCGGAGCTGGATCTCGCCGTAGCGGCCGCGGATCTCGGGCTTGCTGAACGCCTGGACGAGTTTGTCGGTACTGAGCCGGAGGTTCTCGCTGGCGGCGGTTGTGAGTTCGACACGCTCGCCGAGTTTGGCGAGCCGTTCCTGGGTTTTTTCGAGGGTCTCGCCGATCGGGGCGACGAGATCGGCCACGGCTTTTTTGCGTAGATCGAGATCGCCGCCGGCTTGTTTGACCTGATGATCGAAGGTCAGTTTCGCTTGTTCGAGGAACCGCTTGCTGCTCTGATCGAGGGCCTGCATCGAGAGTTTTTCAAACTGGGCTTTCAGGTTTTCTTCTTGCTCGCGGAGCCAATTCTGGAGATTGGTTTGTTCTTGCTGGAGTTGGGCTTCTCGCTGGGCGTGGAGTTTTCGGTCTGAATCGCGTTGTTCTTGTTCGCGGGAGAGTTTGATCTCGAATTCCTTGGCGGCGTTTTCGGCGGCGTCGAGGTCTGTGCGGAGAGTGGCTTGGATCTCTTTGAGCGCAGAGGTTTCTTCGGCCCGGCGTTGCTGTGCGTGGTCGGTATCCCGGCGAGCCTGCTCGGCCTCGGCTTTGAATCGGGCGAGATCGCCGGCCGAGCGGGTGCGGTTGATAACCAGCCAGGCGATGACGGCGATGCAGACTGCGAGTGCGATGCCCAAGATGATTGCGACGGTTTCCATGGATCAAGGGTACACCGCAGACGGGATATTGGTGCTGGTATATCGAGCTGGCAAGAAACAGGCTCGGCTTGTCTCGATGAGGCGGCTTTGGACGATGAGGGCACTTAGACTCTCGTCCCATGATTGACCTGAAGCAACTGCGTGAGAACCCTGAACGATTCCGGACCGGCGCTGCGAATAAGCGTGTTGCGGTAGATATTGACCGCGTGCTTGAGCTCGATACGGCGAAGCGGGCCGCGGTGACCGAGCAGGAAGCCTTCCGCGCTGAGCAGAAGAAGTTGGCGAAGGAGACCGGACCCAAGATCGGGCAATTGGCGGCCAGGCTCAAGGCCGTAGGGGATGACGAGAAATCCGCGATTCAGGCGGAGATCGATTCGATCAAGTCGGCGCCCGCGGCATTGAAGGAACAGATCCGGTTGCTCGATGAGCGGATAGCGACGATCGCGGCGGAGTTTGATTCGCTGTTGCTTTCGGTGCCGATGCCTGCGGATGATGATGTGCCGGTTGGTGCCTCGGCCGATGATAATGTCGAGATCAGCCGGTGGGAACCGGCGGGTTGGGACTTTGCAAAGACGTTCGAGCAGAACAAGGGGTTTCGACCCAAGACGCATACCGAGTTGTGCGATAGCCTCGGGCTTGTGGATTTTCCGCGCGGCGTGAAACTCGCGGGCACAAGGTCGTATGTGCTGACTGGCGATGGAATGCGGCTGCACCAGGCCGTGCTCCGGTACGCGATCGATTACATGGTGGACACCAACGGGTTTATGCCCATGTCGGTGCCGGTGGTGGTGAAAGAAGAGGCGATGATCGGGACGGGGTTCTTCCCGGGCGGACGCGATCAGGCGTACCACATCGAAGAAACAACGCGCGGCTCGGGGCACGATCTGTTTTTGACAGGCACCGGCGAGGTCGGGCTCATGGGGCTGCATCAAGACGAGATCCTCGATGAATCGGATCTACCGATCAAGTATGTCACGGTCTCGACGTGTTTCCGGCGTGAAGCGGGCGCGGCCGGCAAGGACACGGCCGGGCTGTACAGAATCCATCAGTTCGATAAGGTCGAGCAAGTCGTGATCTGCCCGGCGGACGAGGCGGTGAGCCGGGAGTGGCATAAGAAAATGATCGGCTTTGTCGAGCAGTTTCTTCGGAGCCTGGAGTTGCCGTACAGGTTGCTGCAATGCTGCACGGGCGATCTGGGCGTGAAAAACGCGGACATGATCGACCTAGAATGCTGGATGCCGGGGCGGGGTGAGACCGGCAAAGACGGCGTGCCGATGGGCGATTTCGGCGAGACCCATTCCGCCAGCCGGCTGTACGATTTTCAGTGCAGAAGGCTCAACATGCGCTACCGCGAGGGCGGGGCCGCAGGCCGGGGTGCGACGACGTTTTGTCATTCGCTCAACAACACAGTCGCGGCGAGCCCGCGGATCCTGATCCCGATCCTCGAAAACCATCAGAACGAGGACGGCTCGGTGACAATCCCCGAAGTCTTGCGGCCGTACATGAACGGCATCGAGAAGATCGGATGACCGGCATGCCGGCGGCAATCAGACTTCTTCGACGAAATATTTCAACGCCGATCGGCGAATTGCTGGCCGGGGCGGTCGCTCCGGGTGATGGTCCAAATGAACCCGGCGGGGTGTGTCTGCTCGAGATCGGGCACGCGGACCGGCGGGGCCGCGAGATGGCGGAACTCGAAGAGCATTTTTCGGCGCGGTTTGAAGATGATGATTCGTGCGGTTTGCTCGATGAACTCGAATCGCAACTCGCGGCTTACTTTGAGGGAACCCGGACCGATTTTGATCTGCCGCTGTGCACTCCCGGGACACGGTTCCAGCACGATGTCTGGAACGCGATGCGAAAAATCCCGATGGGCGGCACGGTGACGTACGGCGAACTCGCAAAGACGATCGGCAAGGAATCAACGGCGGCTCGTGCGGTGGGTGCCGCGTCAGGCCGGAACCGGGTGTCGATCGTGATCCCGTGTCACCGCGTGGTCGATCTGGGCTACAACCCGGGCGAAGGCGGCACTGCTGGGCTCTGCGGCTACGGGGGCGGGCTCGAAAATAAGTTGTACTTGCTCGAGCACGAACGCCGCGTCATCGGCGGGCCGGGGTTGTTTGAGTCGATGCTCGCTGGGCCGCGCGGCGGCGAGTGAGCGTGCTGGTTCATCGAGGTTTATAGAAAACGTCCACATAAACCGCAGGGTGTGCCGCGACCATTTTGGCCGTGTGTGTGTGCGCTATTGCAATTCCGCACGGCCAAGATGGCCGTGGCACATGCGAACAATAACTAATTTTGACGCTCACAGTTTCACGGGCAGCCGTTGTTGAATGCGGAGATGAATTCTTGAATATCTGCGAGGTCGTAGACATCGAAGGGCTCGGCGATGTCGGCGGCCGGGGCGCCATCGATAAACGCCGAGATGAAGCACTGGATATCTGCGAGATCGAGCACACCCAACGGCAGGGCGATATCTGCGGGGTTGCAGCCGGGGGCGGTGCCGGTGACGGTGATAGAGAGGTTGTCGATGGCGATGTCGTGATCGGTGAAGCCGAAGAAGAACCCGGGTTCGAGTGTTGTGATGACGAACTGATCCACCCCGGCGAGCACGTCGGCGAAGGTCACCCCGGCGGGAAGAATGGGTTCAAATGTATTCGGATCTTCTGCGCCGGTCCCGCCCCAGCCCGCGGGCAGGTCGGCCGCGGTCGTGTCTTCGATGGTGACGCTGAAGGTGGTCCAGTCACCGTGCTGGGCGGCCGAGATATCCGCGAACTTGTACCACACGCCCGACCATGGGAAGCCGTTCATACCCAGATCGAAATCGCGGAGTTCGATGAGCCAGGGCCGGCTGACGGTTTGCCCAAAGAAACTGATATCGCGGACCTTGGTGTCGAATGAGAACGTGACGCGGAGCGGTGAGGCCGTGAAGTCGCGGACAAAGGCATCGTTGGTGGATGTGCGGAAGGTCACGCCGAAGTCGTTGAAGATCGTGCGCAGGCTTGGGGCGGGCGTGCCGTCCTCGGTGTCGATTGTTGTCGCGCCGCCGACACCGCCCGGGCCGTCCCAGCCTTCGGGTCCGTTGTCAAAGGTGACGGTTGTCGTCGGATTTGCGAGCAGGGGGGCGGTGATAGCGAGCGAGATGATGATGGCGGCCCGATGCATATTATTCTCTCCGTGGGTGTGCGATGGTCTATTGGACCGTGAAACCATGGTGGGGTCAAGTTGAAATTCAAAGAGAGATCTGCCGGGCCATGCGCTATTGTCTTGGGCAACCCACGGGCGGGTAGCTCAGTTGGCCAGAGCGTTCGCTTTACACGCGAAGGGTCCCGGGTTCGAGTCCCGGCCTGCCCATTTGATCGGACGTTTCGCCGCGCATGAAACCACTCGATTTTATCTACAGTCTTGCCGTTCTGGTGCTCGCACCGTTCTGGCTCCGCAAAAAACGCGGCGGCTGGAAGCAGCGACTCGGGCACGTCGGGCCCATGCTCAAAGTTGATGCCGAGATCGGCAGCCTCGAACACCGCAGGCCAAGGGTGCTTCTGCACGCCGTCTCGGTCGGCGAGGTGAGCGCGCTGCGATCGCTCGTTGCAATGCTTGCGAGCGATCATCGCGTCATCGTCTCGGCCACGACCGATACCGGGCTCGAACGGGCGAGATCGCTGTATGGCAAAACCTGTGAGGTCGTGCGGTTCCCTTTGGATTTTTCGTGGGCCGTGGAGCGGTTTCTTGATGCGGTTCGGCCCGATGTTGTTGCGATGGTGGAATTGGAACTCTGGCCCCAGTTCATCGGTGAATGCCGGGGGCGTGGCGTGCCGACGTGCGTGATCAACGGGCGGCTGAGCGAGCGGAGTTTCAAGGGGTATCGCAGAATGCGCCGGCTGCTGAGCCCGATGTTCGCATCGCTCGAATTCGCGGCCGTGCAAGATGATGAGTACGCCCAGCGGTTTATCGCGATGGGCGTTACGCCCGACCGTGCGCACATCACGGGTTCGATGAAATGGGACAACGCGAACTCGGGTGTGATCAGCGAGAAACTCGCGAGCCGGGCCGAGAAGATCGCCAGCAATATGGGCATCGATCGAGAGAAGCCGTTGGTTGTTGCGGGGAGCACCGGGCCCGGTGAAGAATCGATGATCCATCGTGCCTGCGCTGGGCTGGGTGTGCAACTTTTGTGCGCACCCCGCAAGCCCGAGCGGTTCGACGAAGCGGCCGAGGCGATGCGCGGCTGCGTGCGGCGATCAGAAACCAAAGACGACGGCCCGCCGTTGGTCGCGAATGATCGGTTTTTGCTCGACACCATCGGCGAGTTGGCCGCGGCGTATGCGCTCGCGGATGTCGTAGTGGTGGGGCGGAGTTTCGGCGATCTCCACGGCTCGGACCCGACCGAGCCGATCGGGCTGGGCCGGCCCACGATCATCGGGCCCGCGGCGGGAGATTTTTCGACGATCGTGCGCACGTTTGAGGGCGCGGGAGGGATTGTCCGCGCGAGCCGGGAATCGCTGGGAGCGACGATCAGGGCTCTGCTCGATGACCCAGAGCGCGCACAAAAAGCAGCCCAGAACGGCGTCGCGTGCATCGAGACGCAACGCGGTGCGAGCAGTCGGCACGCGGATCTGATCAGGGGATTGATCGGATAAAACCCTCGGTCCATCACCGCTTGAGCGCAACATGACCCGTTGGTGTACACATCGGCCCGGTAGAGTCCTATTGTGACCGTCGCCGGGGGCGTAGCTCAGTTGGCAGAGCACTGGACTTTTAATCCATTGGTCGGGGGTTCGAGTCCCCCCGCCCCTATTTTCGAGACCGTGTGTCTCGCGTCAAATATGTAACGGGTTTGGCAGGCCCGGGAGCCGTTGCTTGCGGCTCGAACGGATGTCAGACGGTCAGGGTGCGGCACGGAGGGATGAACGCATGATCGACGCCCAACATGGGCTTGAGCTCGAAACACTTGTTCTCCATGCGTGCTTTGCCGATGGCTTGGTGTGTGTTTGGGGCGAGGCCGGGGGTTCGCTGCGTGATCGGGAGCTCTCCCAATCGGGCAACCAGGCCGAGATTGCTCACCCGTTCGCGGCATCGCGTGGAACAATGCTGGCTGCTCTTGGGCTGCCAGAGATGCCGGCGAGAACGATCACGCTTCGGCTGCCCACAGATTCAAACAACAAGTCGGTGTTGCCCAGTCAGCAGATGTCTCTGGATCTGGGACGAGACGGCATGGAAGGCTCGGAATCGGTTGTTCTCGAGAATGTCAGCATCGAGGCGATCTCGGTCCCGTTTGAGCGCTACCGCGAGTTGTTCGATGCGGCCCTGGACCGGCGCGGCGAGATCGAATCGGGCCGGCTGGTGCTCGGTGACAGCATCGAATTTTTCGCCACACTCGGGATTCTCGCGCACCATCTGCTGGCGCAGCAACGCTTCTTGCCAATGCTCTATCAAGATCAGACCGACCTGAGCGGCGGCTGGATGGCATGGCTCGGCGATTCGATGACGCGCGAACGTGTCATGGCGCTCGCGTCGCTCATGCCGCCTTCGGCCCGCGCGGCCGTGGATGAAAATGAGCACGAGCCTTGGGCGATTTTTCGCTCTGTGCTCGATGGGTTTATCGACTCGGCGTGCCGAAAGACGCTTCTCGAAGAAGAGATGACCGACACGATCGAGGGTCGCGACGCCAAAGACGTGCAGATCGCGTGGCTCACGGGTCTATTGGGCGAGGAAACCGGGGTCCGGGCCGTCGAGCCCACACGATCTGAGATGACCCGGCGGATCCGCCGGTGGATCGGCGCGCTCGAAGACCGCGGACAGAGCACGACATGGCGTCTGCTGCTGCGTCTCAACGAGCCCTTGGAAGAATCGCTTGAAGGGATTGATGGTCCTCCGCCCGACAGCGTGCGGTGGTCGCTCAGCCTGCACCTTCAGAACACCGAGAACGAGCACGTCGTGGTCGACGCGGTGGATATCTGGGCGTTCGGCCGAGACAGCGTGATCGTCGAGGGCTTGCAACTCGACACGCCGCCCGAGTTACTGCTCGCCGAACTAGGCCGGGCGAGCCGGTTTTGTGCCGCGCTCGAGCGTGGGCTCGATGAGACCGAGCCGATCGAGGTCATGCTCGAAACCAAAGAGGCGTACACATTTCTTCGGGAGATCAAGCCGATCCTGATCGAATCTGGTTTTGGTGTCGAGACCCCGGGCTGGTGGGATTCACCAACGGGCCGGCTCGGCGCGCGGCTGCGGATCGACAGCGAGGCGATGGACTTTGAGAACAATGAGAACTCTGGCGACGCGGCTGGCCCCAAACTCGGGCTGACATCGCTGGTCGGGTATCACTGGGATATCGCGGTAGGCGGCACAACCCTAAGCCTGCACGAGTTTGAGCAGCTCGCGGCCCAGAAAGCGCCGCTGGTGCGGATCGACGGCAAGTGGGTCGAGATCCGGCCCGAGGACGTCGAGGCCGCGGTCGAGTTTATTCACCAGAACCCGGGCGGCGAGATGGCGCTGGGCGAGGCGCTGCGGATGGCGTTCGGGGCCGACCCCAAGAAGATCGGCCTGCACGTGCTCGGGGTGGAGGCGACGGGTTGGGTGTCGTCGATCTTGGGCGGGGGTGAAGGCGATGATGCGTTGCAGACGACAATGCCCGAAATCCGGGCACCCGATAGTTTCCACGGCACGCTGCGTCCCTACCAGGCCCGGGGCCTGAGCTGGATGGCGTTCCTCGAACAGTTCGGATTCGGCTGCTGCCTAGCGGACGACATGGGCCTTGGAAAAACCGTCCAACTTCTCGCGCTGCTGACCCACGAACGCGAAGTCGCCAAGCAGACCGGCGAGGCCGTCAAGCCGACGCTGCTCATCGTTCCGATGTCGGTCGTGGGCAACTGGATGAAAGAATCCAAACGCTTTGCGCCCGAGCTCAATGTCATGATCCACCACGGCCTCGAACGCTTGCAAGGCGAGGCGCTCATCGAAGCCGCCAATAAACACGACGCGGTGATCACAACCTTTGCGTTGGCGAATCGCGACCACGACACGATCTCGCAGATCAAGTGGGGCAGGCTAGTTGTCGACGAGGCGCAGTTCATCAAGAACCCGGCTGCCAAGCAATCGATCGCGATCCGATCGATCCCCGCAGACCGGCGGATCGCTATGACGGGCACGCCCGTCGAGAACCGGCTCAGCGAACTCTGGTCGATCATGGAGTTCCTCAACCCCGGGTTCTTGGGCACGGCCGGCGAATTCCGCCGCCGGTTCAGCCAGCCGATCGAGCGGTACCGTGACGTCGCCCGCAGCGAGCAATTGCGTGGATTGGTCCGGCCGTTTATTTTGAGACGGACCAAGACCGACCCGATGATCGCGGCCGACTTGCCCGAGAAGATCGAGACGCGCGAGTACACCCACCTGACCAGCGAGCAGGCCGAGCTGTACGAGGGATGCGTAAATCGGATGCTCCACGCCGTGGAAGAGAGCGAGGGCATCCACCGCCGGGGCCTCGTGCTCGCGGCGCTCATCAAACTCAAACAGATCTGCAACCACCCGGCCCAGATGCTCAAAGAAGGTATCGGCGAGGGGGCCGCGGCCCCGAACCCGGCGCGGAGTGGCAAGTGCACCCGGATGATGGAGATGGTCGACGAGGTGCTCTCCGAGGGCGAGCGGTGTCTGATCTTCACGCAGTTCCGCCAGATGGGGCACCTGCTCGCGTCGATGCTCCGCCAGCAGATGGGCCAGGGCGTGCTCTTCCTGCATGGGGGCACGCCCCAGAAAACCCGGGATAAAATGGTCGAAGAGTTCCAGAACCCCAACGGGGATATCCCGATCCTGATCGTGAGCCTTAAGGCGGGCGGCGTGGGTTTGAACCTGACGGCCGCGACTCACGTTTTCCACTTCGACCGTTGGTGGAACCCGGCCGTGGAAAACCAGGCGACCGACCGGGCCTACCGGATCGGGCAGACCCGGACGGTGCACGTTCATAAGTTTGTTGTCCGGGGCACGCTCGAAGAACGCATCGACGAGATGATCGAAGCGAAGACCGAACTCGCCGAGAACATCATCGGTGCCGGCGAGCGTTGGCTTACCGAACTCGACACCTCGCAACTGCGTGACATCCTCACGCTCCGCGCCGACGCGATCGGAGATGAGCTGTGAGCAACGAGAGCGAGGCGGCGACCGGCAACACAACCCCGGACCCTGTGAATCCCGACGGCGTAGAGGGTGAAACTCTGGGGAGCCCGAAGAAACCCTCGGATGCGGTTTTGCCCAGCATCCTCAGGCCGGTGAAGCCCAAGGAACCCGAGTCTAAGGAACCCGAGAGCAAGCCGGCCGAGTCGGACTCGACAAAGCCGAGCGATGGATCGCCCGCAGCGGGATCTCAAACTCCGGGGGCGAAGCATCCGGATGGGCCGTACCGCCGGGAGACAAAGTTGCCGGTGAATCCGCGTCGTGTCCGGGGCGGCGTGCGGATGAAACGCAAGGAGGGGGCCCCGGATTCGTGGGCCGAGCAGCGTTTCTGGCGCGTGGCAGAAAATACCGCGGACGGCGAGACGCTCAAGGAAGGTCTCGAATATGCTCGCGGCGGGCAGACTCGGCGTGTTTTATATGACGATGGGAAAGCCGAGGCATCTGTCCAGGGCCGGCGCACACGGGCGTACACGACGATCGTGACGATGCCCAAGTACACGCCGGACCAGAAGGCGGAGGTTGTGCGCGCGCTGGGTGAACAATCTCGGTACGCCGCAAAACTGCTCTCGGGCGAATTGCCGCCGAGCATCGAGGACGTGTTTGTTCCGATCGGGTTGCACTTGTTCCCCAGCGGCCCCGGTGACTTTGAACTCTCGTGTACATGCAAAGAAGAGAACGGGCCGTGGTGCAAGCATGTTGTGTGCGTGTCGGCTCTGCTCGCCGAGAAATTGGCGAATGATCCGTTTTTAATCTTTGAACTCAGGGGGATACCGCGGGAGCACCTTGTTGAGGGGCTGCGCGATTTTCGTGCGCTCACAACGCTCGGGCCCGGGCCGCAGCCGGTGTATGCGGCGCACGTTTCGGGTCTTACCGATACGCCTTCGATTCCTTTAGAGGAATCGATTCACCAGTTCTGGCGAGCACCCGGGAAGGGCGATTTGCCGAGCGTGCCGATCGAGCCGCCGGAAGTCAGCCATCCGCTGCTCCGCCGGCTGGGCCAGAGCCCGTTTCAGGAGAGCAAGTTCCCGCTGGTCGGGCTGCTGGCGACGTGCTACGAGTTGATCGGACGGGACGCATTGGTGACTGAGATTGACCCAGATGAGGGGGATGTTCAGGGTTTGCCGCCGGCGGAACCCGATCCGACACCGCCGCCGCCGCCGCCACCCCCGGCTTCGCCCGACGAACCGCCGGCAAGACCCAGGGCCGCGCGCGCGCTCAAGCGTTGACCGGCCCGGCTTTGGGCGTACTATCTCACTCATCAGCGGAACCGCTCGTGACGGACGATGGCCGGGTAGCCGGCATCTGAGGCGCGGGCAGGTGTCCTCCAGCCGGGATCGTGAATTTTCACGGCCCGTGCGGCAGCGGAGGGTGTCGTTCCAAGCGGCGGGCGCACAAGCCTGTCTGCGATTGTGCCGCGGCCCCTGCCTCCTTGTTCCGGGGACAGGACCGCGTCGGAGTGGTCCGGTCAACCGGTCGGCATTTGTGCCGGCATCGAACAGAGGAGTCGGCTCAGCAGCGTGTCAACCAAACATATTTCCCCGTGGTGTAATTGGCAGCACCGGTGTTTTTGGTACATCTAGTCAAGGTTCGAGTCCTTGCGGGGAAATTCGACGCGCTTATCTGAGCCAGCGAGGCATGGCAGAGACACCCCCCAAAAATCAGCCAAGCCCGCAGCGCGATCTGTCGGCCATTGTTCTAGCCGCGGGCAAGGGCACGCGGATGAAGAGCGATCTGCCCAAGGTTTGCCACGAGGTGGGGGGGCGACCCATGGTGTGCGCTGTCGTGGATGCTTGCTTCCAAGCGGGCTGTTCTCGGGTCGTCGCGGTCGTTGGATACAAACAGGAACTCGTCCGCGAGGCGCTCGCGGAATACGGCGACGCTGTTGAGTTTGTTGTGCAAGAAGAGCAGTTGGGCACCGGGCATGCAGTCGTGTGCGCACGCCCTGCGTATGAAGCCGTGCTCGCCTCGGGCGAATCGCACGATGTGTTTGTGCTGGCTGGCGACGGGCCTTTGATCCGGCCTTCGACACTGCGGACATTGCTGGAACGGCACCGCGAATCGGGAGCGGCGTCGGCTCTTGCGACGAGCGTGATAGAAGATCCTTCGGGGTACGGCCGGGTTGTGCGCGATTCGGGCGGCGCGTTTGAGCGGATTGTTGAGCAGAAGAACGCGACGCAGACCGAGCTTGCGATCTGTGAGGTCAATCCGAGTTACTACTGCTTTGCTGCGGGTGATCTGTTTTCCGCACTTGAACGGGTCGAGCGCAACGGGCTGACGGGCGAGTATTACATCACCGATGTCCCTGAGTTGCTGTTGAACGCGGGGAAAACTGTCGAGGTGATTGATGCTGTCCCGGCCGAGGATATATTGAGCATCAACACGCTTGAGCACTTGGCGGAGATCGATGCGATCTACCGGGGCCGGCTCGCGTCGGCCGGTGTGGAGGGCTGCTGATGTCGGGCGATTCACGCGGCATGCGGATCTTTGCGGGGCGTAACAGCAAGCCGTTGGCGGAGCATATCTGCCGGCATGTCGGCATGCCGTTGGGTGATGCGCGGACGCAGGTCTTCCCGGACGGGGAGATGCTCGTCAAGCTCGAAGAAGACGTCCGCGGGCGTGATTGCTTCGTGGTCAGTTCGACGTGTGATCCGGTCAACAACAACCTGATGGAACTGCTGATTTTTACCGACTGCCTGAGGCGTGCATCTGCCAGGCGGATGACTCTGGTGATGCCTTACTTCGGGTACGCGCGGCAGGACCGCAAGAGCGAGGGGCGCACGCCGATCACGGCGAAACTCGTGGCGAATATGATCACGGCGAGCGGGGCGGACCGGGTGATTACGATCGATCTTCACGCGGCTCAGATTCAGGGATTTTTCGATCTTCCGCTCGATCACCTGTCGGCTTCGGAAGTTTTTCTCGATTACTTTGAATCGATCCGCGATGAGCTCGGCGAGTTGTGCCTTGTGAGCCCGGATGTCGGGAATGTGAAAGTGGCCGAGGGGCTCGCGCAGGAACTCCGGGGCGGGCTGGCGATCATCAACAAGCAACGGCTCAGCGGGTCTGAGACGAAGACGGGGAATCTGATCGGCGATGTCTGCGGGAAGACCGTGCTGATGTT
>Ga0316209_1002900_pt1 | contig 12642 bp, 6 predicted proteins | sample 6monopyrite_MG_FD_204945 | JGI IMG/M metagenome (GOLD analysis project Ga0316209, IMG submission 204945) | Microbial mat bacterial communities from mineral coupon in-situ incubated in ocean water Damariscotta River, Maine, United States -... | ecosystem: Environmental > Aquatic > Marine > Coastal...
AACCTCTATTGATACAAAAAAATAGAATTGAACGGAGGGTAGACATTCCTGTCTGCCTTTAATACGGGATGTTCAAACGAGACAGACCGGAATGCCTGTGCTCCTTTTTGAATGAATAGAGGTCCCCTTGAACTACGGGGAAAGCCAAAATCGCTTAAATCCCCTTGATTTTACTTCTTTCTGAGAATCTGGGAACTTTTCCCCATTTGCGAACGTCCAATAAACGATGGCCGAGAACAAGACCGACCAAGAATTGATTGCAGAGTCTGTTTCCGGACAGACCAAGGCGTTCGATATGCTGATGTTGCGATATCAGGATCGGCTTTTTAACGCATTGGTACAGGTTTTGCGAGATCGGGAAGAAGCTCGGGATGTTGTTCAGGAAGCATTTGTGATGGCTTGGACGAAACTGGCTTCTTTTCGTGGAGAGTCCGGTTTTTATTCCTGGCTGTTTCGAGTGGCGTACAATATTGCGATGAGTCGAAAGCGAAAGAAATCGCTGCCGACAACATCGATAGATAATCAACCTGCCTCTGGTTCAATCACTCCTGAAGATCACCACCCGGATAACCAGCCTTCCCACCAAATGGAAACATCAGAGCGTCAACAGTTGGTGCGAACAGCTTTGGAAAAATTACCGGAGGAATACAGAACGGTTTTGATCCTGAAAGAAATGGAAAGTTTCAAATACGAACAGATTGCAGAAATTGTGGGTGTCCCGCTCGGAACGGTTCGCAGCCGTATTCATCGGGCACGTGGATTGCTCAGAGAAAATCTGCTGAAACTACTGCCTGAAGGTGAGGAAATCTGTCAGGCCTAACGAGCATATTTTAACAGACGGTTTTATCGGGTACATCGTGACGCACCTTTGAATCTGTTGGTTATGGAATAGGAATTTGGTGCGTTACAACGCACCCTACAAACTACAAACTGACCAAGTTACCCGGGGGTTAACACCCCCGGCTCGCCAATGTTTTTTGTTTTACTTACGTGGGATGGGGCCAACCCATTTAGAATCATGAAATCTGAATTTGATCCCGAACTGATCTCTGCCTACCTTGATGGGGAGTTGACGTCCAAAGCGGATCGCGAGTTGGTGGAACAACATCTGGCAGAAACTTCTGCCGATGCCCAAATGCTCGACGATTTTCGCCAGATGGGAACATTGCTGCGCGAACTGCCGAGTGAATCAACACCTCCCGGCTTACGCGAAGCTGTTCGCAATCAGATAGAACGAGAAACACTGCTTTCCCATCCGGTTGATAAAGCAAGACGTCCTCTTCGTGGTTCGCGAATAGTTCAGATGGTTGCCTCTGTCAGTTTATTGATGTTGATCTCCACCGTAGGGACATTCTATTACATGTCACAACAAATGACATCGAAAAGTGATACCTCAGCCCTGGTGATGATGGAGGCTTCTCCCCAAAGTTCCGATATTGAAACTGATCGCCTTGTTTTAGAATCAGCAAAAAAAAGTGAGTTCGGCTCGTCCCTTAATCTTGCTACAGAACATAAAGAAAATGACTTAGCTGTGATGGACGGCAATGGTGACGAAAATGGTGACGAAAATGGTGCCGGGGTCGCTGTGGTCACTTCTGAAAGTGTTGTTGCTTCCAAAACCAGAAGCATGAAAAGGAGCAAAGCCGTTCGTGCAGCCCCTGCCCTGAAAGAGCTGCGGGCAGCGAAACTTGCTCCCGCTGCGATGACTGGTTTCACGGAAGAAATCCCGCCGTTGCCTGCTGTTTTATCTAAAAAATCGATCAACTTTATCAATACTCTGGCGACTTCGCCCAAGCTACACGGGATTCTTAAACCGGGTGAATTAGTCCGTTATGTCACCAGTAATACCATCACGCAAGATGTCAATATTGTCGAACTAAGTGTTGTCGATGTTGAAGAAGCATTTGGAACAGTTCAAGTATTACTGAGCAATAACGAAATTGTTCCGGCTTCACAAATTCAGATGGCCCACAGTGATGGTGATAATGATTCATCAAAGGATCAACCAACTCCTTTTGATAAGCCCTCATTAGAAAACCAGAAGAAGCAAGAAGGAATGGTTGCGTTGTATGTGGAAGCATCGCAGGAACAAGTATTAAACAGTCTGGTTCAGCTTGATGGATTGAAAAACATACGTCAGCTTTACGTTGGGACTGTTCCCAACCTGACCGATTCTTCCTACGGCGTAGAACCAGTTGCCGAGGATGAAACGGGATTAAAAAAGTTTGAGATCAATCAAGAAACAACTTCTTCTCCCCTAATTTCAGCAGGCGAAAAGAGCAAGAAACAACCTGCTACAGCTTTAGATGCTCCACGCTGGAGAGTTCTCACCAACTTGAATGAACTTGATAAGATGTCACTTGCCAAGAGTTTATTTACACAGACTGGTAATCGTAAAGGTTATCACAAAGAGGCTGTTGTTATGGGCAAAAACAAAAAGCAGTCCTCTGGCACACATGCAGGGGAGTATAAAAACAAAAAAGGAAAACGCGATGCTACCAGCTTCTCTGTTGTCCAATCAGCAGATTCTTTTTCTTACCAAATCCCGGTCCACCTCACGCCGGGCAGTAAAAACAAAAGCAACAGCCGGGAAATTGCAGTTAACGCAAAGCCCTTCAATGGAAATTCTCCTCAAAAAGAAAAAACTCTTTCAGAAAATAAACATGGAGATCAGTTGATATCCGCAGGCAAAGATAAACAGAAACCGGGCAAGCAGATTCCCAAAAACCATTTGCGTTTGCTGTTGATTATTTCACTCAACGAAGGCTCATGAACCTTTTCAGTTTCGCCGAAGCATCCCGTAAGCTGGATTACGTTGAGATAGGGGATTTGAAAAGAAAGTTTGAGTATAGTCAAGTTTTTCGGTAATCGCGATGGCGCAGTTCATCTTTGCTTACAACAAGCTGTTTAGGCAATCTCTATTTGACCTTCTCTGCAATGCTTCGTAGACTATCTTATGAGATAAGCGATAAAACAAGTTTTTCTTTCGCTTTATTGCGAGCTACTATTCACATCTAACGCAAGTCATTCAATTGAATTTCATGATCACTTGATTGACCGCTTCATGATTGGGGTTTCAACATGCTTTCCCGAACGTCACGATCAATCGCACCTTTCGCTGTTGTTATTCTCATTCTGGGAATATTAACTTCGCCGTTATTTGCGCAGAAAAAAGATTCAAAGAAAGACAAGCGAAAGCATGTTGATCAGAAAACACTGATCACCAATGATGGCTGGCCGATCAAAATCACCTATTACAAACATGAAGGAAAACGGGATACTCCGGTAGTCATATTGCTACATTCACAGCTAGGAGATTCTCGTTTCTGGACAACGACAAAGCCTGGTGGATTTGCAGATACACTCTGGGGAGCAGGTTTTGCTGTTCTCGCTGTTGATTTACGCAAGCATGGTGAAAGTAAAATAAAAACCGCAACGGGTGCCTCTAAAGATGTGGGTGACTTGAAGCCGGAAGATTACAAACGGATGGTTGCTTTCGATTTGGAAACGGTGAAAAAATTCATCTTCCAGGAACATGAAGCCCAGAATCTGAACATGCGCAAAACGGGAATTGTGGCTCCCGAAATGTCTGCACCGATTGCCCTCAATTACGCCGCAGTTGATTGGAATAGAGTTCCTTACGACGATGCCCCTGTCCCTTCGATGCGTACTCCACGCGGTCAGGATATTCGAGCCATCATTCTCATTTCGCCAGATAATTCGATTAAAGGAGTAGCCAGCACCCTGGCGATACGCAGCCTGCGCGACCCTTACAAGAATATTGCATTCCTGTTCTGCGTGGGCTCAAAAGATAAGCAAGATAAAGGAACAACAAAGAAACTCTATTCGCAGGTAAAAGGTCGTACCAAAGGTTCAGACCAACGTATTTTCCTTCAAGAGTATCCCTACAATCTACGAGGAATGAGATTGATCAGAAACGAACTACCAATCAAAAAACATATGCTCAACTTCTTGAAAAAGTTTCTTTTGGATCTTGATGACAAATGGGTGGACCGCAAAAGCCGATTAGAGCAGTAGTCTCGTTGAAGATTCGTTTGACTGATTATTCTCGCTTGTCGAATTCGGTAACTATTCAGCTTTGTTTGGTTTATCAGGATTTTAGACTGTTTGCAGGATCAGCTATCGTGGACCACCGCATGAAATAGGGAAGATCCATTTCCCATCGTGGTCGACAATAGCGGACCCTACGTCAAAGCTGAGTAGTTACCGAATTCGCCACATATATTGCACACGGATAAAATTGGTACATCTGTCAAACAGCAAGTCAATATTAAATTTGGCATTTTTGAGCAAAGCGTACCTGTTTACACAGTCGCCTTCGGCTTGCCGTTAAACGCAATATCGTTAAACGAATCATCTGTGCCTGTGCAGAGTATCATTGCTCCCGAACTATTCTGATAACTTCGGTAACAAGCCAGAATTCCGCTTTGGTAAAACGTGCTTCAATCATATTTATTCGAGCCTCGCCATTGACGCATCAAACAGGATCAATGTATAAATGTATGTTAGCCGTCTCTATTGAACCTCAAAGAATCTGATTGTTTTCTCTCAGGATTCAGGTAAAATGGAGGGGGTCGTTTTCCTACCTGCCTTTTTCCTGCCAGAGCCTTGAATATGATTATCCGTTTGCTGAATATATCGCTGCTGGCATTGCTGGTGTGTAATGCCGATTCCGTTGGCGAAGAAACAAAGCCTGCGGTTGAAAAAGTAATCGATTTTGAAGAGCAAATCCTGCCGATTTTTCAGGCGAAGTGCTTGGATTGTCACGGCGAAGATGCTCAGGAAAGTGAATTTCGTCTGGATCGAAAATCTGCCCTTTTACGAGGTGGAGATTCTGGCGAACCTGCGATTATTCTGGGAGATAGCGCGAAAAGTCACTTAATAAAACTGGTACGTAACGAAGAAGCGGACCACGTGATGCCTCCTGATGAAGAGGAACGACTTTCATCAGCACAAATTCATCTTCTAAAATTGTGGATCGATCAAGGGGCAAAATGGCCTGGACCGAATGGTGCTGTTACGCGGGAAAAACAAACAACCGATCATTGGTCGTTCCAGCCACTGAAAAAAGTGAAGCCCCCTGCCCTTGCTGCTGACGAGACCAAGTGGAGCATTAACCGCATCGATGCTTTTATCCTCAGTAAACTTCAGCAGAAAAAGATTCCTCATAATGGTGTTGCGAATCGAAGAACCTTAATTCGCCGAATCTATCTTGATGTTCTCGGCTTGCCCCCCACGCCCAAACAGGTTCAACAATTTATCGAAGATGATTCAGCGGATGCGTATCAAAAACTGGTTGAGCAAACATTAAGCAGTTCGCATTACGGGCAGCGTTGGGCCAGACATTGGCTCGATCTTGTTCGCTTTGCGGAAACACACGGTTTTGAAACCAATCGCGAACGCCCTGATGCGTGGCCGTATCGCGATTATGTTATTCAATCTTTCAATGAAGACAAACCGTATGATCAATTCATTAAAGAGCAAATCGCGGGAGATAGCTTCGGCAGCACCATCGGCACCGGCTACCTGGTGGCAGGGCCTTACGATCTTGTCAAAAGTCCTGACATCAATCTTACATTAATGCAAAGGCAAAACGAACTTGATGATATGATCAACACCACCGGAACCGCATTTCTCGGTTTAACGCTTGGTTGTGCCCGCTGCCATAATCACAAGTTCGATCCCATTTCTCAGACCGATTACTACTCCCTGCAGGCAATTTTTGCAGGCGTCAAACATGGTGATCGCAGTCTTCCAATTCCGAAATCTCAGCAGCAGAAACTGGAGCGAACAGTCAAACAAATTGCATCGCTGCAAGTGGAACTGGAAAAATATCGTCACAAGAAAAAGTCACCATCAAAACTGGTTCAAGCTGCCGGGAAAACGCCTCTGCGAGAACCGGTGCAGACGATCAACAATATCGAGCGGTTTGTTCCCACAGAAACCAAGTATGTCCGATTCACCATTCATGCCACGAACCAATCAGAACCCTGCCTGGATGAATTGCAGATATTCACGGGGAACGAAAATATCGCCTTGGCTAAAACTGGAGCCATCGCCACCTGTTCCAGTTCCCTGCCCGGCTATCCGATCCATCAGTTAAAGCATATTAATGATGGAAAATTCGGTAACTCTCACAGTTGGATCTCTCACGAAAACGGCGGCGGTTGGGTGCAAATCGAATTTCCTGAACTACGTGTTATTGATCGAATTGAATGGGGGCGTGACCGGGATGGAAGGTTTTCAGATCGACTCGCGACCGATTATGTGATTGAGGTTTCCACAAATGCCAAGAAATGGAAAGCTGTTGCCAGTTCAAAAGATCGCTTGCCGTTTGCGTTATCTAAGTCGCAGTCGAAATCAAAAAAGACGTCCTACAATTTCGACCATCTTTCAAGTAAACAGGCAAAAACAGCGAAACGGTTACTTTCTGAATTGGAAACGGCTCAGAAGAAATTAAAATCTCTTCGTACAACTCCGAAAGTATACGCTGGTCAGTTTGTCCAACCTGGTCCCACGCATCGACTTTATCGCGGAGAACCGCTCGCGAAACGAGAGCAGGTCTCTCCCGATGCCCCGGAAATTTTCACCGAATTGAATCTGAAAACAGATGCCCCGGAAGCAACTCGCAGAAAACGATTAGCCGAGTGGATCGCCTCCCCGCAAAACCCGCTGACGGCTCGTGTAATGGTCAACCGTATCTGGCAGTTTCATTTTGGACAAGGATTGGTCACCACCCCGAGCGATTTTGGCTCGGGCGGCGTTCCGCCAACGCATCCTGAATTGCTTGACTGGCTCGCAGGAGAATTGATCTCGCACAATTGGTCGTTGAAGCATATTCATCGTCTCATTTTGAATTCCGCCACGTATCAGCAATCAGGGAAACCGAATCAGCAGGCGATCCAAATGGATGCGGCTTCACAATACTGGTGGCGATTTCCTGCCAGACGCCTGGCAGCAGAACCGATTCGCGATTCAATATTGGCGGTGAGTGGCTCATTGAATATTCAAGAAGGTGGGCCTGGCTTCAGTGCGTTTGAAGTTGACGCCGAAAACGTCAGGCACTATCACCCCAAAAAAACGTACCGTTCCGATGACTTCAGACGCATGATTTACATGACCAAAGTTCGCATGGAACAGGATTCCGTTTTCGGACTTTTCGATTGTCCCGATGCTGCCAGTTCGGTCGCCAAGCGAAGTCGCTCGACAACGCCATTACAGGCATTGAATCTGTTCAACAGTTCGTTTTTGCTGCAACAAGCCGACCTGTTTTCTAAACGGCTTCAAAAAGAGAAACCGAATGATCTTACCGGACAAGTTAATCTCGCCTTCCAACTTTGCTACTCCCGCCCAGCAACTCCAACAGAACAAAAAGAAGCAGCAGATTTCATCGCAAAATATGAACAAAATGCTTTTTGCAGAGCGTTGTTGAATAGCAATGAGTTCCTGTTTCTTCAATGAATATATGTTTTTATTCCATGCAGACAATAACTGTCATATCAGTAAGTTCATGTTTCGTAGGATGGTGTGCTTGCACCCATCTTCGCGTGGCGAGTGACGTTCAATAACACATTAAAAGTCGAATCAGTTATGATGCCGCGATGAATTTACCGGCATTAGACTGATTTAGTGGGAAGCGTATTTGATGGATGCAAGCACGCCATCGTACATTTTGAGATGAAGTTTCCAATAGAAAATTCGTAATTATATCAGTGATGGGTGGCTGGGGACAAATTGTCGGAAGTGTTGAAAACAATTGATGAAACGACAGGCGACAATTTGCCCAGAGGGAATGAGGTTTCCTGTTCTGGGGGCAGATTTTGTGGAATTTCTCTGAACATTCAAACCTTTCAAAAAACAATCCGACCCCAGCCACCCTCCACTCTGATTTCCCAGTGAGCCCTGTAGTATTAATTGAAATAATCAGTGCAATTTGTGTCAGGCTGGAAAGCTTAACCTACCTTTTTCCTAACGCCTGGTTCTCTTATTAATTCTAACTACGCCGAGTGAGAGTACACTAATGAAAAAAACAAATCTGCCTGGCAGTCGCCATCTTTTGGATCGACGAAAATTTTTGAACCAGACTGCGAGCGGGCTTAGTAGTATCGCGTTAACTGCGATGCTTGCCGAACAGAATCTGCTCGCTACGGAGCGCACAGTCGGAGGAGCTACGCCGATTCGACCTCAGATTGATTCGGGAAACCCTTTTGCCCCGCGACAACCTCATTTTCCGGCTGCTGCGAAGAACGTGCTTGTTATTTTCTGTTCGGGAGCGTGCAGTTCGATAGATACTTTTGATTACAAGCCCTCTCTGATTAAGTATCACGGCAAGCCGATGCCCGGCGGTGATAAGCTCGTCACGTTTCAAGGAGCACAAGGGAATCTCACACGTTCCCCCTGGAAGTTCAAACCTCGCGGCGAATCGGGGAAAATGATTTCCGATCTTGTTCCGCATTTGGGGGAACTGGCTGATGATCTCTGTTTTTTGCATTCGGTCAAAAGCAAAACCAATACACATGGGCCGGGCGAAAATTATATGTCAACCGGAAACACGCTCGATGGGTTCCCAAGTATCGGAGCCTGGACGAGTTTTGCACTGGGGAGTGAAAGCAGCGATCTACCTGCTTATGTTGCGATACCCGATCCGCGAGGCACGCCGCAGGCCTCTGTGAATAACTGGGGACCGGGTTTTTTGCCGGCCGCGTTTCAGGGGACTGACTTCAACGCAACCAATCCGATCCGAAACCTGAAACGGCCTGATTCAATTTCCCCGAAAACCGATCTGGCAACACGCGATTATCTGCAACGTCTTAATACGTCACACTTAGAACGATTTCCTGGCGATACCGAACTAGCAGCGCGAATTTCAAGCTACGAGCTGGCTGCTAAGATGCAATTGAGTGTTCCCGAGATCAGCGATCTATCTGGAGAGTCTGCATCGACACGGAAGATGTACGGGATTGACGATACCGATAATAAGCTGAAAGCCTCGTATGCAAAAAACTGTCTGCTCGCTCGCCGGTTATTGGAGAAGGGAGTTCGATTTGTTCAACTCTTTAACGGAGCGTATCAAACAGGGGGCGAAGGAGTGAGCAACTGGGATGGGCATAAAAAAATTGAAGACCAATACAATGTGCATGGCCCGATTCTCGATCAGCCAACCGCGGCGTTAATTAAAGATATGAAACAACGTGGTCTGCTCAAGAATACGCTTGTTGTCTGGTGTACCGAATTCGGACGGATGCCCACTTTCCAGAAAGGGGCCAGCGGTCGGGATCACAACCCCGAAGGTTTCACTTGCTGGCTGGCAGGAGCCGGCGTGAAAGCACCGTTCACTTATGGTGCAACAGATGAATTCGGTTACAAGGCGATGGAAAATGTGGTGACAGTGCCTGATTTTCACGCTACAATTTTACACCTGCTCGGTTTGAATCATGAACGGCTCACCTTCTACCACAACGGGCTGGAACGTCGTCTGACCGGAGTTGAAGGAACTGTGATTAAGGATATTTTATCGTGAAAATTCATCGAATACAAAAACAAACACCACAGTGGCTGTTGCGTTATACATTTTTCTCTCTTTTGTTGTTGACACCGCTAGCTTTACAGGCTGCTGAACCACAAGAGTTAAGTTTTGAAAAAGATATCCGTCCGATCCTGCGCGCCCACTGCATGGATTGCCATGGAGCAACGGAAAAAAAGGAAGGAGAGCTTGATCTTCGATTGGTTCGTTTCATGAAAAAAGGAGGCGAAAGCGGGCCTGCAATCGATAACGAAAAACCACTGGAAAGTTTGTTTTTGGAACGAATAACGGAAGGAGAAATGCCGCCGGGCGAGCATAAGGTTCCTCAAAAAGAAATTGAAATCATCAGAACCTGGCTCGCAGCGGGATCGCCAACACTGCGACCAGAACCAGAAAAAATTGGACCGGGACTTGGTGTAACGATTGAAGAACGTAGTTTCTGGTCCTTCCAACCGATTAAGCGTCCTGCAATTCCAGGGAGTTCTTATTTCACAACAAAGCAGCAAAAACAAATTCGCACGCCGATTGATGCCCTGGTGCTGAAACGCGTGATCGAAAAACAGAAGGGAAAAATCAAGCGGGAAGAAATGGTTTTCTCCCCAGATGCTTCCCGCAGAACGCTTGTCAAACGGGTCTACTTCGATTTACTCGGCTTGCCTCCTTCAATCGAACAGATGCAAAAATGGCTTGATGATCCTGCATCTGATGAAGTCTGGTTTCAAAAGTTGGTAGAAGAAGTTTTGAAGTCGCCACATTACGGAGAACGCTGGGCGAGACACTGGCTCGATGTAGCTGGTTATGCCGATTCCGAAGGGTATTCGGTGAAAGATGTCGAACGCCAATGGGCTTGGAAATATCGCGACTGGGTAATCCGCGCCTTCAATGAAAATAAGCCGTTTGATCAGTTTATTATCGAACAACTGGCAGGCGATGAATTGGCTGGTCCGAAAAAAGGGGAATGGACCGCCGAACAAATTGACTTGCTTATTGCGACCGGTTTCCTTCGCATGGCTGCTGATGGCACGGGCAGCGGAGCGAATAATCTGGAAGGTCGCAACCGGGTGATGATCGACACTCTCAAGATTGTCGGGACCGGGTTGATGGGTTTAAGTTTGCAGTGCGCTCAATGTCACGATCATCGATACGATCCGATTCCACAAACAGATTACTATGCGATTCGCGCCATCTTCGAGCCGGCTCTCGATTGCAATGCCTGGAAAGTTCCCAATACTCGCCGGGTAACGCTGTATACCGATGCAGATCGAAAAAAAGCGGCTGAGATTGAAAAAGAGGCTCAGGTTGTCATTAAACAGCGGAGTAAAAAGCAAGAAGAGTTCATGAAGCAGGCTCTTGAAATCGAGTTGAAGAAATACGAAGAGCCACTAAAAACGGAATTGCGAAAAGCGTATCAAACCCCTAAAAAGATGCGTACCGAAAAACAGAAACAATTCTTCAAGAAGTATCCCAGCTTGAACATTACTGCGGGCGTGCTGTATCAATACATCCCCAATGTTAAAAAGGTAATGAAGGAATATGAAACAAAAATATTGAAAATCCGTGCCAGGAAACCAACCGAGGAATTTTTACGGGCGTTGACGGAACCTGCCAATCATACACCGAAAACGCGTCTGTTTTATCGTGGAGATTTTCGGCAACCAAAACAGGAAGTGCTGCCGGCAGGGTTAATAATATCTGTTCCGGATGGCACACAGCCTCAGTTCAAGGTAAAGGATGAATCGATTCCCTCAACCGGAAGGCGGCTCGCATTTTCCAAAAGCCTGACCAATGGGAAGCATCCCCTGTTTGCACGGGTGATGGTCAATCGAATTTGGATGCACCATTTTGGACGCGCGCTGGTTCCAACACCTGCTGATTTCGGGAAGCTGGGAGCCGCCCCGTCAAATCCTGAATTGCTCGACTGGCTGGCTGATGAGTTTATGAAATCAGGATGGAACGTTAAGAAATTGCATCAACTGATCCTTACCTCAACCGTTTGGAGACAGCAAAGTGAAATCACCGAAGCTCAACAGTCAATACTTTCACCTGAATTTGCCGTACTGCTGCAAGATCAAACCGCGCTACTTCGTAAACCGCTGATTCGTCTGGAAGCAGAGTTAATTCGTGATCGCATGCTTGCAGCAACCGGTCAGCTCGACCAGAAACTGTACGGACCGCCGTTGGAAATTAAAGAAGATGATGCCGGTCAAGTCGTGGTTTCAGGCGCACAAACCAGACGGAGTCTCTATGTCAAATCGCGACGCAGCAGCCCTCTGGCAATGCTCCAGGCGTTTGATGCTCCGGTGATGGAAACAAATTGTGAAATCCGCCCCAGTTCAACCGTTGCGACGCAATCTTTAATGTTGATCAATGGCAATTTCATTCTTGATCAGGCATCAAAACTGGCAGACCGTGCGGCTCGTGAAGCGAAGAGTATCAGCCAAGATAAACTTGCAAAACTTCCGGCTGTGTTATTGGATGAAAAACCGATCTGGCAATACGGCTATGGTTATTTCGACGAGAAAATGAACCGTGTTGCATCTTTCCAGCGATTAAATTCCTGGACGGGAACACAGTGGCAGGCAGGAAAGAAGTTGCCTGATGAAAAACTTGGTTGGGTTTTACTCAACGCAACAGGCGGGCATCCTGATCGTTCGGATCGAGCAGTCATTCGCCGCTGGACCGCAAAGACAGATGGAATAATTTCCATCAAGGGCGCACTTTCAAATGGTTCCGCAAGTGGAGATGGTGTGCGTGGTCGAGTTGTCTCGAACCATTCAGGAAAAGTTGGAGAATGGTCGATCAACAATGGCTCTGTCGATACAACGATTAAAAAATTGAACGTGAAAGCGGGAGAGACGATTGATTTCGTAACCGATTGCATTGCGAATCATAATTCGGATTCTTTCAACTGGCTTGTCACAATCACCTTACAAACTCCCAATAATCAAATCGAATCATTTTTTTCGAAAGAAGGTTTTCAGGGGCCAACCGATTCACCAGAAGTGATCGCTGCGGGTGTGGTCAAAGCCTGGGAACTCGCCTTATGCAGAGAACCAACCGATCAAGAATTAACGGCTGCTTTTCAGTTTATCTTTCGG
>Ga0316209_1002902_pt1 | contig 12633 bp, 9 predicted proteins | sample 6monopyrite_MG_FD_204945 | JGI IMG/M metagenome (GOLD analysis project Ga0316209, IMG submission 204945) | Microbial mat bacterial communities from mineral coupon in-situ incubated in ocean water Damariscotta River, Maine, United States -... | ecosystem: Environmental > Aquatic > Marine > Coastal...
AAGAGTTTCCGCAAGTGAAAGAACAAGCCCCCGGCGTCGGCTTTCCCATCGCTCGCGCGGTCGCTATTATGTCTTTGGCAACCGCCTGCGTGATGGATGTCTCGATCGGTCCGTACGCAGGCAAGCAGTGGGCTGATGAAAATCTATTGGACTGGCGTAAGATGAAAAAAAGTTATCGTTAAAAGACTGATACGACATTTTCCCAATAGCTTTATTAAATTTCCAGCTAAGCTCTTTCGTGCTGAAATAAAAAAAAGAAAAATTGTATTCCAGGTTGGTTTCGGAAAACCCTAACCCGGCGTAGCCGGAACCAAACAGGAGAGAGGCGTCAGGGAAAAGTAGGTTAGGCTTTCCAGCCTGACAAATGTGGTTTCTATGAAGCTCGCCTTTTGATTGACCAGCGAACGGACCTTATTATCTCGAAAAGTATGTGCGTAATGATGTCAGACTGGAAAGCCTAACCTACGATTCTTCAAAATATCCTGCCAGTTTTGCACAGCATTTCATTGATCAGAGCCTAAGGAACCACGAAAAACACGAAAGAGTAGACAAACATTCGTTTAACGGCAAGCCGAAGGCGACTGCGTAGGCAGGTTTGCTTTATTTTGAAGGTGCCGAACCGCGAATAAACGTGAATTTTCGCGAATTATTATCAGTCACAGTATCTGTTCTTTCTTTTCTTTGCGTCGCCGCGTCTTTGCGTGAAACCCTTTTTTCTAAAATGAGGGCCTTCTTTTTGTTTTGCCTCGGTGTTCTTTGTGCCTGCGTGGTTCACCTCTTTCTTTTTCGTGGTAATAATATCCTGCCACTTTTGCGCAGCATTTCATTGATCAGAGCCTAACCTACTTTTTTGGGGTTCCGGTTTATCCGGGTTAGGCATTGTCTGAAAAGTCACGTTTTCTTGCTCCCCTCTGGCGAGTGTAGCAAAAAAACAGACCCGCCATATTGCATGCAGGTCTGTTGCGAATCTCTACTCACTCTTATGGTTTTAGATTAAAAACCTCCGGGAAGATTTTTAAAGCTGGGTTGCAAATTACTGGAGTGAGCAGCCCCACCACCATGTGAATGTTCCTGTTGTGGCGGACCACCTTGTGGTGCATTTGGCTTCACGCCAACATCGTTCATCAGGTGATGAATGACGGTTTCCATTTGTTGCTGTATCTGATCCTTCGCTGGAATGTTGTCGTGCTGATGACGTTGACGATCTGGTTGCCAACCAGAGACGATGCCTCCAACATGATGAAATAAATCGTCAAGTTTTTTCATTTCCTGAGCAATTTCATCCCGATGACCGTGGTGTTCTTCTTCGTGAATATATTTGGCAATTTCAAGAATTTCATACGCTTCGCGGTAGGTATCATCAAAGCCGGGATTTCTTGAGTAATTGGCATGAAGTTCCAAGCAGTAATCGTTGGCGAGTGTTTCGAGCCGATGACCTAGTTCATCGACACGAGAAAATCCACCGTATTCGATTCTTTGAGACGGCGCATTTTGAACCCCAGAGTTATAGTAATACCCATTATCTTGAGTATAATAGTTTCCTGAATAGTTACCATAGCCGTAGAGTACATGTCGTGAGTTTGCATGAACCCGATAGTGATGCCCGCCACCATGACCGATTCCACGGTGACCACCGCCACGATGACCGATTCCACCATGACCGATTCCACCATGACCGATTCCACCATGACCGATTCCACGGTGACCGATTCCACGGTGACCACCGCCACGATGACCGATTCCACCATGACCGATTCCACGGTGACCACCGCCACGATGACCGATTCCACCATGACCGATTCCACGGTGACCACCGCCACGATGACCACCTCCACGATGACCATGTTGAGCCTGGAGGCTACTGCCAGCGATCAGCACTGCGAATGCAGGCAAAGCACAACAGAAAATGAGTTGACGTTTCATGGTCGCTCCTTGTTTCTTGATTAAAAGAGAATGAAAGGTATCCCGATACTTGTGTATATCACATGGTTATCAGTTTGCAGGTAGTGTTTCAACAACAAAGTCACAGTTATTTATATTTTTCATGAAAACTGTGGCTCTGTTTATTTCAGACTTCTATCTCTAGAAATCGTGGTGTCCACTGCGATGAGCGTCGTAATGAACTGGTGAGTAATCGAGGTGGTAACTGTGTCGTTGCAAGGACGGAGCATGGTAATCGAGATGGCTAGTATTCCGGTAAATTGAATTTCTATGAGAGACGTTACCGCCGCCGTAGTGACCATTATTGTAGGTAGAACCCCAACTATAGCGATTATAGTTTCGGTGGCTGCCAGACCCACGATTGAAACCATGTCCGCTACGGTTGCCGTAATTGCGATGGCGACCATGCCTGTTCCCTGCTTCTACCTGTGTAGAACCAACGAAAGCTATTCCTAAAACGGCTGCTGTGCAGATGATGAAACTTTTCATTTTATCTCTCCGCTATTGTTTAGTGTAAAGATTTGAGTTATTCACTCCCCATTCCACTAAGCGGAAATAATTACAATTGGGGGACATCAAAACGGTAGAAATTACATTTCCTCCAAAAATTACTCAAAAAAAGCTCTTTTTGCAGGACTTGGAGAATCTAAGAGTCTTTGATTTATGGCTAAAAAGAGAAAATTCTGAGAAATGGGGGATAACAAGCTCGAAAAGAGCCGGAGAATTCCATGTAATGATGGTTTCCTCTTTTTACGACGCGGATGATGGCTTTTTCTATGATTGATGCTAAACAGTTCACAATCCTTAATAATGCGGAAGCAAAACTCCCCACGATATTCAGACTATCTCTTCCTGAATTGGAACAGTGGTGCCTGGAGCATGAGGTAAAGAAGTATCGGGCGGGCCAGATTTATCGCTGGCTTTATCCGATGCGTGCAAAATCGTGGGACGAAATGACCGATTTGCCGTTGGAGTTGCGGGAAAAGCTCGCCACTTCGTTTTCGTTTTTCATCAGCGAAATTGAATCGCACCAAATTGCCAGCGACCGGACTGAAAAACTGCTGCTGAAATTGCACGACCGAGAATTCGTGGAATGCGTGGTGATGCGGGAACCGAACCGCACGACAATTTGCATCAGTACGCAGGTCGGTTGCGCGATGGGGTGTGTTTTTTGCGCCAGCGGATTGGCAGGACTGTCACGGAATTTAACAACCGCCGAAATTCTCGAACAGATCACTCAGTTGGATCGCCTGTTGGATGAACGGGAAAAGATCACTAATATTGTGGTGATGGGGATTGGCGAACCGCTGGCCAATTTGCCCAATCTGCTTCCTGCACTGGAACGGCTGCATGAGGGGAAGACGTTCAATTTCGGCAGTAGACGAATTACAATTTCAACGGTTGGCTTGCCGGAGAAAATCAGAGAGTTAGCGAGACTCGGAAAACGATACAGCCTGGCTGTTTCGTTGCATGCTCCGAATGACAAATTGCGAACCGAAATTGTTCCCATCAACAAGAATATTGGCATCCGAGAAATTCTGGAAGCAACCGAGTATTATTTTGAGCAGACAGGCAGACGGGTGACCTATGAATATGTGCTATTGAGTGGGATCAACGATTCCCCGGCAGAGGCGAAGCAGTTGGCGACTTTATTGAAAAATCGTCACGCGCATGTGAACCTGATCCCGATGAATGCGATCTCTCTATTAGATATCGGCGGTTCCTCACAAGAAACGGCTCGAACTTTTTCCCATATTCTGAATGATGCAGGGATTGTCACCACGAATCGAAAACGAAAAGGAGCCGATATCGACGCAGCTTGTGGGCAACTTCGCTTGCCTAAAATTCATGATAAGGTAAAAGGGTAGAGTGCATCGTGATTGGCCTGCCTTGAGTGTATCATCGCCTGGTACGATTATTATAGATTCAAATTAAAAGTATAAAGATGACAGAAACTGGAAACATAAACGTGGCGACAACACGAGCAAGTAAAAATGTGCCTGATGAACAGGGGCGATTTGGTCCGTATGGCAGGCGGTTCGTTCCTGAAACATTGATGTATGCTTTGGATGAACTGAACGCGGAGTACGAAAAGGCTCGCCAGGATCCTGAATTTCAGCGGGAGTTGAACGAACTGCTGCGAACATACGTGGGCAGAGCCAGCCCTCTTTATTTTGCGGAGCGGCTCACTGAGTACTGTGGCGGTGCGAAAATTTATTTGAAGCGGGAAGACCTCAATCATACCGGCGCACACAAAATCAATAACACGATTGGGCAGGCGCTGCTGACGAAACGGATGGGGAAGCCACGTGTGATTGCAGAAACCGGTGCCGGTCAACACGGCGTGGCGACTGCGACCGCTTGTGCCAGATTTGGGCTGCCTTGTGTGGTCTACATGGGAGAGGAAGATATCCGCCGGCAAGCCCTGAATGTTTTCAAAATGAAAGCGATGGGGGCAGAAGTTCGGCCCGTTACTTCTGGTTCGCGGACGTTGCGAGACGCCGTCAACGAAGCGTTTCGCGACTGGATGGGTTCGGTTGCTGATACGCATTACATTCTCGGTTCGGTTGTCGGTCCGCATCCGTTTCCGAAAATCGTGCGAGATTTTCAGTCCGTCATTGGCGAAGAAACTCGTAAGCAATCGTTAGAAGAAATCGGCAAGCTACCGGATGAAGTAATTGCCTGCGTTGGTGGTGGTTCGAATGCAGCCGGGATGTTTTATCCGTTTATTGAAGACGAATCGGTTACATTAACCGGTGTCGAAGCAGGCGGGCGGGGACCGCAACCAGGGGATCACGCGAGCCCTTTAACTTACGGACAGCCGGGCGTTTTGCATGGTTCGTTCAGTTATGTGATGCAGGACGACGACGGGCAGACACTCGATGTGCATTCGGTTTCAGCCGGGTTGGATTATCCGGGAGTTGGTCCTGAACATAGCTACTGGAAAGATACAGGCCGCGTAAAATACACTTCCGTTGAAGATATAGATGCCCTCGAAGCATTCCAGTTAACCGCAAAGCTGGAGGGAATTCTGCCAGCAATCGAAAGTTCTCATGCGTTGGCACAAGTCATTAAAACAGCGAAAGATCGCAGCCCGGAAGATGTCATTGTCATTTGCCTTTCCGGTCGCGGCGATAAAGATGTCAACGAAGTCGCGCTGTTACTTGGTCAGGAAATATAAATAATGTAGGGTCCGCTGTGCGGACCAATACTGCGATTGGCTGGTTATGAAAATGGTCCGCACAGCGGACCCTACGAATAGAGTGAAACATAAATTCTTAGATTAACGATACATAAGATGACAACAAATACGATTTCAAAAATTGGCCAGGTGTTCCAAACACTGCAAGCGGAAAACAAGTTGGCGTTCATGCCTTTTGTGACCGCGGGCGATCCCGATATTCCCGGAACGCAGCGGCTGCTGGAAACGCTGGCTCAATCGGGAGCCGATTTAATTGAACTCGGTTTTCCGTACAGCGATCCGGTTGCAGATGGTCCGGTCATCCAGGCTTCTTATACCCGATCATTGAATCAGCATTTAAGCGTTCACGATATTTTTTCGATGATGGAAAAACTCGACCACGAATCGCTTCCCCCGATTGTGGCGATGGTTTCTTATGCGATTATTTATCGATTCGGCATCGAAAAGTTTGTCGAACAAGCCAGCGATGCAGGCTTTTCCGGTTTTATCGTCCCTGATCTCCCCACCAACGAAGCAACCGAATTACTGCCCGTAATGCAAAAGGCAGGTCTTGATCTGATTCAACTGCTCGCCCCGACAACAACACACGAACGGACAACGAGCATCGTCGAAAATTCGACCGGCTTCATTTATTGTATCGCAGTGGCTGGAATTACTGGCGTACGGGAAAAAGTGGCGGAAGAATTGATCGAACAACTTGGCTGGCTTAAAACGCAAACAAAAACACCCCTGGCAGTCGGCTTTGGAATTAGTAAGCCGGAACATGTTCAGCCGTTACGAGAAGTTGCCGATGGTGTAATCGTCGGTTCCGCCTTGGTCAACTATTTACAGCAAGTGGCAGATAAGGAATTAACATTTGACGAAGCATTGAAACAAATCGCACAGTTCACCAGACAAATGAGTGATGCGGCCCATTAAAATATTCTCTGTCGTAGGGTCCGCTACCCGCGGACCACGCTGGGGAATCGATACCTCCATTACATGCAATGGTCCGCAATAGCGGACCCTACTTTCTTCCTAACGCCTAATCCCTACTACCTAACGCCTATTGCCTGCCAAATGGAAAAACCTGACGACAATTCGAATTTGAACCGCATCGCTATTCGTGCTTTGATTGTCGATGATGACGAAGGGCACGCGCAGGCGGTTGCTGATTCACTGGAGCGGATTAATTGTGACTGCAAAGTTTCCAGTTCGAGCAAGCGGGCGATTGAACTGATCGAAAACGAGAACTTCGATATTGTTGTGACCGACCTGATGATGGATGAATTTGACGGTCTTGATATTCTCACGAGAACAAAAAAAGAACTTCCCGATGCAGAAGTAATTTTGCTCACTGGGCATGGCACGATTAACTCTGCTGTTGCTGCGATGCAGGGAGGCGCTTATACGTACTTGACGAAACCGCTTGATATCAACGAACTTCGCACCGCGGTCGAAAAAGCATCGACGCGAGTTCGACTCATTCGGCGAAATGCAGAACTGAGCAGGCGACTTGATGAAAAATTCGGTTTTGAAGGAGTTGTTGGCAACAGCCCGGTGATGCACAAGTTGATCGAGCGATTGAAAAATGTGGCCCCGACCGATGCAACCGTTCTCATTCAGGGAGAAAGCGGTACGGGAAAAGAGCTGGTTGCCCGGGCGCTGCATCAAAACAGTGAACGTAAAAACAAACCGTTTGTCCCTTTGAATATTTCCGCGCTTCCCGAAAGTATTCTGGAAAGTGAATTGTTTGGTCACGAGGCGGGCGCGTTTACCGGGGCGGTAACTCGCAGAATTGGCAAGTTTGAATACGCCGCCGGAGGGACACTGTTTCTGGATGAAGTGGGCGAAATGCCGATGGAGACGCAAATAAAATTGCTGCGTGTTCTGGAAGATCGCAAAATTACGCGGATCGGTTCCAACGAAGAAAAGAAAATCAACGTGAGGCTTGTCGCCGCAACCAATGCACCACTTCAGGAGATGGTTCGCAAGGGGAGTTTTCGCGAAGACCTTTATTATCGGATGCAGGTCATTACGATATCGGTCCCCCCACTGAGAGAAAGAATGGGCGACATTCCACTACTTATCGAACATTTTTTGAAAGACCTTGCCAAGCGACACGGACGCGAAGTGACGTACCCGACGCGGGCTGCAATCAAATCGTTAATGGCTTACGAGTGGCCAGGGAATATTCGGCAACTGCGAAATGCGATCGAACGGATGGTGCTGCTCGATCTGGATGGCGTTCTCGATGTTGATGATCTTCCCGAAGAAATCACTCCTGTCGAAGTGAGCGAAGACGATCACGATTCCGGCTTGATGATGACCGGCAGCGATTCACTGATCGGGCATCCGATGAAAGAGGTCGAAAAGTATTATATTCAAAAAGCACTCGAAATGACCGGCGGCAAACGAGAAGAAGCCTCTGCCATTCTCGGTATCGGCGAGCGAACGCTGTATCGCAAAATTAAAGAATACGGACTGAATGAGTAATTCTCATTAGGCTCTTATCAACGAAATGCTACCCAAAAGTGGCAGGATATTATTACCACGAAAAAGAAAGAGGTGAACCACGGAGACGCAGAGAACACTGAGGCAAAACAAAAAGTAGGCTCTCATTTTAGAAAAAAGATTTTCTCGCCAAGACGGTAGAGTAGAGGAGGGATTGTTCGTCCCTCCTCTACTCTACCGTCTTGGCGAGAGTTTTTTCCGTGATCTCTGGGACTCTGTGGTTAATTTTCTTCCTGTTTGGTTTCGGCTATGTCGGGTTAGGCTCTTACCAATGAAATACTGCGCGAAAGTGGCAGGATTTTATTGATGAATCGTAGGTGAGGCTTTCCAGCCTGACACGAATTACACTGATCTTTCAATGAATAAAACAGCAATCACTGGTCAATCAAAGAGTCAATCTCATGGAAATCACATTTGTCAGGCTGGAAAGCCTAACCTACTTTTCCCTGACGCCTCTCTCCTGTTTGGTTCCGGCTACGCCGGGTTAGGGATTAAAGCGATCAATCGCCTCGAAGATTTGTTGGCAATCTTCGTGCGTGGTAAATGGATTCAACAGCACCGCTTTGAGCCAGCGGGAATTTCTGAATAGCGGAAGCGAGAAGAACGTATTGAAGTTTTTGAGCAGGTGTTGCTGGAGTTGTTCGTTTTGTTTTGCTAAATCGAGAGTTTGCGAGCTGCTTCTGGTATCACGAAAGCAGAAGATGTTTAATGCCGGCTCGGTAGCTAATTCCAGGTATTCCCTTTTTTGAATCTGTTCAAGAAATTGCTCGCTGTTTTTGCAACTGAGATCAACAAGTTGCCCCAATCCGGTTTTGCCAAGTTGCAACAGGGTGAACCACCACTTGGCGATATCCGGGGCACGAGTTCCCTGAATGCCCCACTCGCCCAGGTTTGTTTCGCCAGCTATTTCGTGCATGTTCATGTACGGAGCTTCAATCCGAAAAAAGCGTTCGAGAATTTGCACCTCTCGAAACATCACCAAGGCGCACGCTTTGGTGACGTAACACCATTTCTGTGGATTAAACGTGATCGAATCTGCCTGTTCGATTCCACGGAGCAATGATTTTTTCTCTTCACTGAAAATTACCGCACCGCCATAACTGGCATCGACGTGATACCATAAATCATACTCTTTACAGAGTGTTGCAATTTCTGGAAGCGGATCGATACTTCCCGTAACGGTTGTGCCAGCAGTTGCGACAACGGCAAAAGGTTGTTGGTTATTTTGATGTGCTTTTTTGATCGCGATGCGTAACGCAGCGGGGCACATTTGGCAGCGGGAATCGGTTGCAACGGGAATGACTCCTTCAGTTCCCAGGCCAAGAATCATCGCTGCTTTTTGAATTGAACTGTGGCAAAGTTGGGAAGCGAAAATAACTGGTTGACGTTTTAATCCCGCCATCCCTTTGGTGTGGCAGTTCAGCTTTGCGTTGCGGGCAACGGCAAGAGCTTGCAGATTGCACAACGTGCCTCCACTTTGCATCACGCCTCCTGCGGTTGCAACGGGCAAGCCAAACAGACCAGCCAGTTCTTGCAATAATCGTTGTTCGAGATCAGAAAAGATGGGCGACATTTCCTGGCTCAACAAATTATTATTGACCGCAGCAGTAACGAAGGAAGCGACAACCGAGCCGGTACTGGGAAGTGGATCCATATGCCCGAAGTAACGCGGGTTCGCCGGGTTCATCGATCCTGCAAGCAGTCTTTTGCAAGAGGCGAGCAGCTCTTTTTGTGTAGCGGGGTGCTGCGGAATAAGACTGGATGTTTCAATCTGTTTCCAATCGACAGGGACGGTGTTTTGTTGATCTGCCTGCGAAAGGTGGGCCGTTACCAGATCGACCACTTCGTGCAACAGCCCTCGAACGGATTGGAGATTGCCGCCATGCGGATCAAGAAACGCGGAGAGGCTCGTTTGCGGTTCTCCTGTTGTAATAAATGCAGTATCAGACACAGCCGCAGGTTTCTTTTATAAAACTCAATTAACTCGACAAACAGGTATAAAATAAGAGGTTCACAATTTCTACATACTATTATAGGGGAGAGACCCTCGGCTGATTGAAAATTCCCTTCACTTTGGCAACAATCTAACAGACACTCAAGTGTTATTGATGGTTCGTTGTGAATCATTGCCCGCTACAGAGTAGTTTATCCGAACCGTTGCGATAAAAACAGCGTTACCTCAGACTTGCCCTCGCGTTCAAAATAGAGTTAAGGAATATGATGAATAATAGTTCAACCAGTGTTCTGCGACATTCAAGCTTCTCCTTCAAACTGTTCATCGGTAGATACACCATCGCGTTATTTACTGTGATAATGCTTGCAGGTATCACACAGGCAAACGAGTGGTCCGACATTCTCCCTGCTGATGCCGAAGTGACAAAGCTGGCTGATGGATTCAAATTCACTGAAGGACCGGCCTGGCATCCGGATGGATTTTTACTTTTTACGGATATTCCGAATGAACGAATTATCAAATACGATGCAGCCGGAAAGTTATCCGACTTCTTTGTTCCTTCCGGTCGATGCAACGGTTTAATGTGTGATGCTGACGGGTTCGTTTATGCTTGCCAGGGAGGGACCGGGCATGTTTTGAAATTGAATGCAGATGGTTCGCTGAACAAGATTATCGCCAAAGGTTTTCAGGGGAAGCGATTCAATCAACCGAATGATCTCGCATTGGATAATGCGGGTGGGCTTTATTTTACCGATCCGTTTTACGGCAGCGAACAAAAATTGCCACAACCGATGATGGCTGTTTATTACATCAATAAAAACGGGAAAGTCAGCCGAGTGATCGATCAACTAGAGCGTCCTAACGGGGTCACGGTTTCGCCTGATGGAAAATGGCTTTATGTGGCGGAGCCGAATCTCGGACAGATTTATCGGCATGAAATTCTTTCCCCCGGCAAGCTGAGTTCTGGAAAGATCATCTTCCAGGGCAATAAAGAACTCGATGGCAAAGGCGGTCCGGATGGCATGGCGCACGATGTACAGGGAAATCTGTATGCTACTTACAAAGGGATCGTTGTGCTCAACCCCGAAGGAAAATTGCTGGGGCGCATCGCCACTCCCGAGCATCCCGCTAATTGTGTCTTCGGTGGGGCTGATAATAAAACGCTTTTCATCACGGCTCGCACCGGACTTTACAAAATTGACCTGAAAATTCCAGGCATGGCTTTGCAGAAAAAGGGACCGGTTCTTGCCCAGACAAAACGGAAACTTCCCTTTCAGAAGAAAGTGCTTCAGGTGCAAACGGTTTCTGCGAAGGAAACGAAAACAAATGCCGTTAACTTGCAGGGGATTCAATTACAGATTCCTGAAAACTGGAAATCGGAACAACCAAGTAACCGCTTGCGATTGGCTCAGTATCAAATTCCGGCAGCCGAAGGTGTTAAGGGAAAAACAGAATATGTCGTCTTCCCGCCGTTTGGCGGCTCGGTCGATGACAACCTTGGTCGCTGGGTTCGTCAATTCGACACCAAAGACTTAAAGGTAAAAACGGTGAAAGGTGAATCGAAGCAGGGCGTCTATTATCTACTTGATATTTCCGGCACCTATAAAAAACCAAATGGCCCACCGTTTCTACGCAAAACGATTGATGCCCCCGATCACCACATGCTGGCAGTTATTTTGAGTGTTCCCGGAAAAGGAAATTTCTTTCTAAAAATGGTGGGCCCTCAAAAGACCGTTGCCAATGAAATGAAAAATTTTCGCAACAGCTTTGGTGCAAAAGTCGAAAGCGAGAAAGAGTATCAATTGAAAAACTGAAGCCACCGCGATGCCTTGGTGAAAAAGCGAGTAGTTATTCGCACTCGCGCCTCCTAACCCGGCATAGCCGGAACCAAATAAGGAAATAGGCGTGAGGGAAAAGTAGGTTAGGCTTTCCAGCCTGACACGAATTGCACTGATCTTTCAATTAACAAGACAGCGTTAACTGATCAACCAGAGAGTAAATTTCATGGAGGCCACATTCGTCAGGCTGGAAAGCCTAACCTACGATTCATCAAAAATATCCTGCCAGTTTTGCACAGTATTTCATTGATAAGAGATTAAACAACAATAGGTAGCCTCAATTAATGCAAGAAAAATTATTGAACGGAGGGTAGACATTCTTGTCTGCCTTTAATACAGCTTGTTCAAACGAAACAGACAAGAATGTCTGTGCTCCTTTTGAATTAATAGAGATTCCCAAAAAAGAATGAGGTTTCTGAAATGAGTCAGCCCGGAATATTAATACTCGCTGGTGATTTTGTTGAAGATTATGAAATGATGGTGCCATTTCAGACGCTTTTGACGTTTGGTTACAAGGTTGATGTGGTTTGCCCGGATAAAAAAGCGGGCGATCAAATTCGTACCGCAGTTCATGATTTTGAAGGCGATCAAACCTACAGTGAAAAGCCTGGTCACAATTTTACGTTGAATGCAGATTTTGATTCTGTTGATGAATCGAACTATGCAGGATTGGTTATTCCTGGTGGGAGATCGCCGGAATATTTGAGATTGAATGAACGTGTACTGGAAATCGTGCGTCACTTTTTTGAATCGGCAAAGCCAGTTGCAGCGGTTTGTCATGGCGTACAATTACTTAGTGCAGCCAGGGTTTTGAAAGGGAAGCGCTGCACCGCTTACCCAGCTTGTGGGCCGGAAGTTACTCTTGCTCAGGGAGAATTTGTGCCGATTGATGTGGATGGCGTTCTGGTTGATGGGAACTTGGTGACTTCCCCTGCGTGGCCTGCCCATCCTGCTTTTTTGCGAGAGTTCGTTAAGCTTCTCGGTGCGGAAATCAAACTGTGATCAGGCTCGGCATTATCGGGGCGGCTGGTTCTTGTTTTCTGGAGCGTTATCTTTCTTTGTTCGGACAGCTTCAAGGCAAGGTTCAAATTGTTGCCGTCTACGATTCGGTGCTCGTTCACGCCTCGCAAGTCGCTTCGTATTTTGAAGCCGAGGTGAGTTGTTCGTTTCAGCGGCTTGTGGATCGCCCGGATATCCATGGCTTG